>Ga0247807_10001969_pt1 | contig 11585 bp, 11 predicted proteins | sample UWRJL074202C1_FD_179931 | JGI IMG/M metagenome (GOLD analysis project Ga0247807, IMG submission 179931) | Plant litter microbial communities from Arlington Agricultural Research Station in Wisconsin, United States - UWRJ-L074-202C-1 | ecosystem: Environmental > Terrestrial > Plant litter >...
CGAGTAGGGTGCTGCTTCAAATCGTTTTCAAACTCCTCATTTGCAGCAGACATCGACATCGAGACCACTGTCGGGGTATAAGTTGATCCGCCATATCCAGAGTCGCTCGAGCCTGATATTGTCAATCTGGGAATACTCAAAGACGGTGAAGTCTGCTCTCCCTCTAATATTCCATTTGTGATTGCTGTTTTGACCCATTGTGAAATATAGAGTTTATTTTCTTGGATCACTGCCGTTGATATTCCTACATCTTCAAGCTCCCTCTGTAATTGCTTCCACACATCCTCGGACTCTAGTGGTTCCGCAATCGTTGATGTTGTAACCACTGATCCTTCTCGTAAACCGGCTCGTACCTCTGCGAACAGCTTGTTGAGTCGTTTCTCGATTCGTGCGGTGGAAGAGCTATGGACTATTAGTCAAACTAGCATCTGATTAAGTAAGTTGCAAACCTTGCGAGGGCAGAGTTGAAAGCTGTTATAAGTGTCGTATTGCTAATCAGTCTGTTTCGTACATCTGCCAGGTCCTCCAACCCCCACCTCATACGATCCCATGTCCTCTGCGCCTGGGTTCCTAAGCTCTCGTAACTGTCCAATAACTTCTTAAGGTCCTGCAAAACATCATTCGTCCCTTCTAGAAGAACGCCTAGCCTGTGATCCCTGGTTGGGCTAAGCCCTCTAGATTCTGCAAACTGCTCCTCTGTCTCTTTGACAACAACATGTAGAGCCGCCACCTCCTGACAAATTCGCTTGAATTCATCAGACGAGTCTCTACAGCCTCTGTACAGGTTCCAAGAAAGGGTTCCGACTTGAATAAGATCGCTGATACTGACACCGAAGCTCATATTCAACACAAGGGAGTGTTGTCTTGATAATAAGACAACACTGGAACATGTAAGCCAACAAGAGAATCTTTAAAAAAATAAAAATTTGAAATACTCAATTGAAATACAACGACGTTGCTCATAGGAAATACAACCCACAATCTGAGTACTCGTGGACGTCTCTAAAAGCGGATCATCATTACTGCAACAGTACATGGTCTTTATCTTGCTGCATCATTTGATTGGTAAGGCGTCACAGCTGAACAGCCTCTCACAGGCGCCCATCCCAAAACAGCAGTACAAGCATGAGACATACCGAAGTTCTGTCGAAAAGCAAAGCATTAGTTTGGGACCACTGAGCCGTTTTCACAGTGGATTTCGGTGTATTGCATTTTTCTGATGTTCTGTAATCGGTAGGATAGCAACGCGGAATTTAATTATAGAGCTTCAGTCGCTAAGGGAATCAAGGGGAACACTAACACACCTCACCTCAAGTCTGAAGTTCACCACTCCTAGGTCTGGGCGTATTCGTACTTCTTCAAGGATATGTAACAGGGCGAGGGAAATGAAGACTGGCCTGCATGTAGGTAGGCCAGTGGAGACTCATCGAAATTTCGCCTTTTGTTACTTTTTCGGGTATGTATCGGCAGGAGGGGCAATGGGTAGTGCACATGTGACTTAATTCCTACCTTTACAGAAATCTATTTTCATGAATTCATGTTCCCTTTGTGGATATTTCTTCGTAGATTGCGTTCCGTGTCATTTCAGTCAATTAAGCAGCTCTGGTACTTGTGGTTACAGACTTCTTCCCGGTCATCCAATTAGCAATAACAGCTATAACCGGAACAATAACACTATCAAATATCCACCTGTATACATACTCTTATTACAAAAGCGGGCAGCGATGGATGCTCTTCATAATTCCAATGCCTCAGCTACTAAGTTCACACGCAGAGTAGGAATTGTTGGAGCTGGTATATCGGGGCTTAGGTGTGCTGAGGTGTTACTTTCAAAGGGGTATGAGGTCATAATTCTGGAAGCAAGGAATAGGATCGGTGGACGAGTAAGATGACAATATTCAACACCAATTCGGGAGAGATTGATTCGTCTTGCAGATATGCCAAAGCAACAAGCTTGGGTATAGTGCTGATATGTGTGTTATCCCACCGCTTATTCGGAGTTAATAATTAACTGATAATTAGAGGCCCGAACTGGATTCATACGGTTAGCGCTCAGGTATACTTGCCATCAAGTTCTAACATGTTGTATAGTCTGAGAACGGGGTAAGGCATCCTCTTCTCAATCTAGCAAAAGCGACTGGTACGCCACTTCACGTATGGAATTCCAAGCAAAACATTTACGACTCTTCCGGTAATCTCATAGCAGACGAAAAGTCCGACGCACTTTCCACCATACTTTGGAAAGTAATTGGAGAAGCACAAGAGCACAGTTCCAAATATGGAGACTCCATCCCAGAAACTGCCAGTCTGTTTGATTTCTTCGTCAAAAAAGCAAATGAGTTGTTCCCAGATTCGCAAGGGGATAGGGATTTGCTTTGCCAGATGAGTGAAATGTGGGGTGCTTATATCGGAGATCCTGTGCAGAGACAAAGCTTGAGATTTGCTTGGATGGAGGAAGTTTGTGGTGGTGGTGAGCCTGTTTATCTTGCTGGGTAGTGGGAGTTCGCTGACAATTGAGAGAGGAAATGTTTATCGAGACAAATTATCAAGCTATTCTTGCAGAGATAGCAAGGCTGCCGATAGAAAAGGCTGATATACGGCTCAACACTAAGATTGTTGGTGTCAACAGTGTCGAACGGTCAGCCCCAGAGAGTAAAATATCTCTAATTACTGATTCGGGAGAAACACTTCACTTTGATGAAGTAGTTATGACAACGCCATTAGGTTGGTTGAAACGCAACAAAAGTATCTTCGAGCCTCCTCTCCCTGCAAGGTTGGAGGCTGGAATCGATGGAATTTCAGTGGGTCATCTAGAGAAGGTAATGTTTCGAAAAGATTCCATCAGCCATTTTACTAAACCGTAAAGGTCTATATTACCTTTCCCGATGCATTTTGGGTCAGCTTACCGCCTGAAATTGATAGATCAAGTCTCAAACCAGGCGAGCTTTTAGCCTTAGCAGAAGATACCTTTGCAGGTTACACAAATTGGCTCTCGCCGACCTACTCCCTTTCTACAAATCCATCAAGATACGCTCAAGAAATCTGGAATCTTGCAGCATTTTCTCCATCTCACCGCAAGCCTACCATTTTGTTTTATACATACGGTCCTTGTTCTGCTTTTTTGACAACTCTTGTGCATAATCTTCCTTCTGATGAGCATTATTCTCTCTTGAATAAGTTCTTTAAGCCCTACTACTCACTTCTGCCAAACTACTCAGCGGATAATCCCATCTGCACACCTAGAGCAATTCTGAGTACGGAGTGGCAAAAAGATGAATTGTCGGGATTTGGTAGCTACTGCAATATCCAAGTCGGCGTAAAAGAAGCCGATAGAGATATTGAAAATATGAGGGAGGGGGTGCCAGACAGAAGATTGTGGTTTGCTGGAGAACATACGAGCCCTAGAGAGGAGGTGAGTAATGTGTAAGCATTAAGGATTGAGAATGTTGGATGCTAATAGGTACTATAGTTGGGCACTGCCAGTGGAGCGTATCTAAGTGGAGAAGCTGTTGCTCAGAGAATTTTGAAGCAGCACGGAGTAGAATGGGAAATTCCATCATGAAGAATGATAACTATCTTAGTCCTCCCCTCAAGTAACCACACCTGAATATCTACTGAGTGAAATCTCATCTCTTAGCTTATAAATTTTTCACGATTAGATTACCCAATTTGGGTACCAGTTTTAGTAGCACTCGCGTGTTCTTTTCATTTGGGGTTGAATGTAAGAAGTGCAAAAGATCTCGCACTACGCTGGTGTTGGCAGTGATTCAGGTGTCAGAGACCCATCCAGTTTCGTATAGATATGCCTTAGCTGTATAGAACTGAGAGAACCCACTTAGCAATCAACGTAACCTTAGTATGCAATGACCGAATGAAGCCTCAACACTGAGGATATTGGCCGAGAACATATAAAATGACAACAGATTAAAATGTTCTCTCATAAATCGAAATCTAAAAGCCTCCGTAAACATTGTCCTGGCGATGATATATGTTTTACAGCCAAATCATTTTCCTCATCAGGGTAGTATATGATCTGAATTCCTGATTCCGCGAGATCTTAAGTGATTCTAGCAATCTTTGTCGATGAATTATTCTTGTTTTCTTTTTGATGCCTCAATTCCTCTAACATCTTGAAAAATTTCGTTGCCTATGAGACTCAAATCAAACAGCCGTCATATTTATTTACCAAATTTGGAATTAGTGCGGGAAAATTGAGCACTCACTCACGTAGGGTTGAGGCTATGCTGAATCATGAGTACGGTCTGAACTTCCTGGAATGTTCGCACCTCATCAATATGTAATCATTTCATCAGTAATTTAAGACCCTCAAGTTTCTTAAGGAGTCAATTAAAGTCGTAGCGGGACTTTGGTAGCCTGTCACCAAGAGTAGTGATCGCTCCCCCTCTTATTGGAATGGAAAGAAACCAGCCGTCCATCTTCGAGAGAACGAAATGACTTTCACTTTTGACGACATTAGTGGATAATTGAGAGTGTCAAATTTTATTGACCAGTTGTACTTATAGTAGACTTTGACAGAACAGTCACATGTGGAAATAGTCGACTATATGTCCATTTGGTTTATTCATACTCCTAATATTGACTACACATTTCGAACTATTATAATATCTTTGATGGCTAGCCGCAAGCGCGTCACTTTCAATTCTCGAACGACCTGTAATTGGTTTTTATTTACGACCTACAGGTGATGAGATTCAGTTGAGCTTCGAAAAGAAGATTTCAACATCGCTTGTAATTCCTATTAGGTACGAATTTTAAAGCGAGCTCCACTTATTCACATGTGACGAGGGGAACCTAGAAGGAGAAGCCGATTATTGATCACTGGCCCAGGCTGATCAGGTTCTATCGCCGAGTACCCTGTTTCTGTATTCGTGCCAATTCCCATATAGAAGCGTTAGCCGGGCAATATTCTATACAGTCTACATGTACGGCGAAGCTCGCTTAATGATGTCGGTTAATATATGGGAAACGCTTTACCGTTTGTTAATGTCGTTTTAGCCGAATCGTCATTGGAATGACAAATGCATCACAATTCTCTGTTCCTGTCACTAACGTTAGCTTTTATGTTCACACATAGCTAATCGTGGATCCTGCAGCATCCAGAGCGGCAACTAGTGTAATGAACCGTAAGCATCCACAAGCACCTCTACCTCCCCCTCCAACAGATCATGGGGCCAGTCAATGGACCGAGCATTTAGTACCTAGAGGAAACTCAATCCATGATGCTCACATGAGTACAGATAATCAAATTCGACAAATGCAGGAAAACAATCCAAATTCGGATCAGAGTGGAATAGATAGAGGTAGCAGAGTGCCTTGGATGTCAACGACTCAGCAGCAGCCAATGATGGGCGATATGGAATCTCAAAAACGTGATTCACAATCGTAAGTATAGCTTGACTCATACTCCCAAATCCCTAATGTCTAGTCTCTTTCACTTCATTATTAGGTTTTGTCTAAGTTATTTGCAATAGCACGCCTCGCCCTACCGCAATCTCACTCTATCCCCACCAAAATCTCTCACTTCCACATCCCAGTCTTAGCCTGGACTTCCGTATGTCTGTGAACTTGAATTCTCGGATAGATGTAGGTGTCACTCCCTTCGGACAACGAAACTGGATTTCTTTTTCTGGGGGCTCGTGGTCTGGCACTTGGGGTAATGGGATCGTGATGGTCAGTTGGGTACTCAACCTATTAGAGATTCAAGCTTACGATCGTAGCCCGGGGGCCAAGATATCCAAGTTAGTACACCAAATGGAACTCACATGGAAACCAACTACATCCTTCAAACTCACGACGACCCACCAGCGCATATCATGATCAGCACTAATGGTTGGCGTACCGGATCTCCCGAAATTTTAGCACAGTTAGCGGACCCCGAGAAAGCCGATCAAGTTAACCCCAACAGCTATAAATTTAGACTGTTCATTACCATGGAGACTGGGGATGAGAGGTATAGCGATAAGGTCAATCGAGGGATGTGGGTAGGAAGTGGAATGAGACTAGGCAATGAGGTGTTATATGAGTGAGTCTTTAATTGGAATCCTCTTTAATCGTAGCTAACATTTGCAGTGCATATCGGCTATCTTGATTTTGCATTGTAGGAATTTGTAAACGCTTCATTTATTGTTGTGTTGGTGCTGTTGATTGTGGTTTTCTACTCTAGGAAGCTGTGAGGTTTTCTTGACCTCAAAGATTGGAATCACATTTCGGGTCAATCATTACATTGGTTAGCCAACAAAGGGTAGCCCCTATATCCATTCTTTGAATCTGATACATCTTACAATAGACAGCAATCTACTCGAAATCTGCTACATGAGTTGACCCATTCAAATAAAATTGGAATACATGGGTCCTTCCTTGCACGTGATGGTAGTAATACCAAGCCTTAATTGAAACATGAGCTTTCTTCCTTGTGCAACTCTCAATTTCTTCCCTCTCTAGTATTATCGGCTTGTAGATCTTGGTACTACGGATTTGCTGATTTACTTATCTAAATCCTTATTCATCGACCCTCTTGCCATGCCAACATTTTGGAGCAAACATATTCTAGGATGTTGACAACTAGCTTCTATATTCGGATGAAGGCCCCGAGCCATGCATGTGTTGTTGCCTCACGTCACATGAATTCTCTTTGGGGAATCTCAATCTCGGGAGAGCTGACGGAGGACTCTCGTGCAAACTTCCGCACGAAACTGCGAGACTTTACTCCAACCACATAGTCGCTTGGCAGCATCTCCCAAATGATTGGATGGTTAATTTGTCCATAACGATCCATTATTTGAGGATCATTTAAGCCTTGACCTTACCCCACAAACCACCGGCACATCACACCAACATGGTAACCGTCAAGAGGCTGATAGTTCGTTCCTGTTGACGAAACAAGACCTCGTAACTGGTGGATTGCCTGCATCGGTAGACGAATTTTCCCGTCGTGGAAGATTCTGAAGTCGCCATTGTTCTGTGCTCTTTGGTGCTTTACCGTCTTTCGACGATTTAACCACGATCCCATGATGCCTTCAGAGTGGGGATGGCATGTGGATTTGTCCATTGTTGTGACCCATGCGTGCCCCTAAAATTTTAATGATTGTTTGTAAGTTCCAGACTTGGACATCATACCAAGAGTGGTACTTATATAATACATGGTCCCGTAGCCAGGCGACAAGGCTGCTGCAACGTTGAATACCTTTCGTTCTGCGTCAATATGAGGCTCACCACTGTCTTACCGTTCGCCCTCTTCGCAGCAATTGCGCAAGCTGTTACCCTGACGACTTCCACATCTTCATATACGGTTAATGCCAACTCAGCGAACTCTTTCGAAGTAGTTGTGGCCAGGTCTAGCTGTGATGTTACTTCCATCAAGTATATGGGCACGCAGGTGCAATACCCTTCCACATACTCACACATTGGGTCTGGATTAGGAACGGCAACGGTCTCTGCTCAAACCATCAACAGTATGAATCTCATGCCCTAGAGCTTTTCAACGCTAATCATATTCGGAAGGTGGCGGAACCAATTATGTCAAAATCACCTGTGAGACTTCGACATTGACTCACTACTATGTGATCCGTGATACAGACAGCACGTTGCACATGGCCACATACATCACAGCTCAACCGTCCATTGGTGAGCTCAGATGGATCGGTAGACTCAATGCAGCTGTACTTCCAAACGACGATGTTAACCAGGCCTCTGCTACCGGTGGTTCTTCCAGTACGGTTGAGGGAAGCGATGTGTTTGTGGTAAATGGTCAAACCAGAAGCAAATTCTACTCTAGTCAGCGATTTATCGATGATCAAGTTCATTGTAAGCAGTCTTCGATCTCCTTCATTTAAGTCCTGTAGCTCACAAAGTGTTAGGCTTAAGTGGCTCAACCATGAAAGCATGCATGCTAATCCCTGGGGTCGCATACGAGTCCTCATCTGGCGGTCCATTCTTTAGAGACATCAACGCAAATCCATCTGGAGCCTACAATGCACTTTACTGGTACATGAACTCCGGCCACGTCCCAACAGAAAACCGTCGTGTTGGACTTAGCGGACCTTACTCGCTCGTGTTCTCTCGATCTGGAACCCCATCAGGTAAAACTGATCTCGCGTTCATGGGAGGCCTTGGAATTAAAGGTTTTGTTGCCACCTCAGCTCGTGGATACGTCAGTGGAAAGGGGAGCGGAGTTGATACCGCAAAGTATCAAGCTGTTGTTCATTGGTACAACAATGCCGCTCAATATTGGACATACGCTGATTCCAGTAACAACTTCTATTCACCAGCTATGAAGCCAGGAACTTATACACAGGTACTGTACCAAACCGAGCTAAAGGTCGCGACAACGACTGTTACTGTTACCGCCGGTACGACAGTCACGAAAAACATCGCTAGCACTTGGGCAGCTCCTGCTACCACGCTCTTCCAAATCGGCGATTGGGATGGACAGCCCAAAGGTTTCCGTAACGCAGACAAGCAAGCCCGGATGCATCCATCCGACTCGCGCATGTCACCATGGGGACCACTTACATACACAGTAGGCTCGTCTGCTCTCACTGATTTCCCCATGGCTGTATTCAAAGGTCTCAATGACCCTATTACTATCAAGTTCACCCTCACAGCTGCGCAAGCTAGCGGAGCTGCAACTTTCAGAATCGGTACTACGCTTGCATTCGCAGGAGGGCGCCCGACTGCTAACATTAACGGGAAAGCTGGTGCGGTTCCAGCGGCCCCAACTGCGATTGACTCTCGTGGAGTTACAAGAGGTGCATATAGAGGCTACGGATTCATTTACGATTATCCTGTCGCTGCCGGGACTTTAGTCGCAGGATCGAACACCGTAAGTTTTCAGTCCTATTCTTCCTTGTTCAATTGCTGACATTGTGTATAGATTACTATCGGAGTAGCATCTGGCTCAGGTACCGATGGCTCATTCCTCGCTGCTAATGTCGTAAGTTCTCTACGGCTCTAATGCTTCGGTGCTCGCTAACATAAACTAGATTTTTGATGCCATTCACCTCTTCCGCTAGAAGAACTTGTAGCACGCGAGTCGAATACCAAAAGCCCTGTGTATTTGAAAAATTCAAGAAAACGATACATGATTCTTGTATATAATTCAGCTTAGGATAATTGCATATATTATCTCAACTATAATTATTTGGGCCAATATACTAGCCCTTAAATCCTGAACCTAGAGTGTGCTACAGTCCTCAACCACAGTCCTTTATTAAGATAAGCCTTCCAATGAAATGAAGCTTAGCTATACGGGTTACAGATAGCGCTTGGCATATGACTTGAAATTTACAATAATAAAAGATTGAGTGAGTGTGTGCTAAACTCTGATGTGTCCGAAATATCAACCCGATTTGAGGTATCCGACCTATTTTCGAATCCGTCGTTTTACCTCTCAAATAGCCACTTGCAAAAGATGATTTGTTAAGTTTTGGAAAGAACAATCTTTCTTATACTGAGATAGATATGCTGTAAGACCCATGGTATTGTGAGCGGGAGCATGCATTAGCGGACCACCTACACATGGTTGTAAGCGCCATGCGTTGGTCGACGGCAAGCAAGCTGTACCTCCCTGTACCACCCCCTGTTTTTGGCTTGCGATGTGCAACAAAACTTGCAGGTGACCATTGAATAGCCGTAATATAATGCAAAAGGCCCTTATTTGTGTAAACAAGTGTGTTTGTATGGGGTCATTTAGAAGGAGGAAGTGGATATCTACAATTGCTTGCCATGATGAAAGGGATATAAAATTATGAAAAATAGGTGGCACACCCGTGAACTATCTTCAAGCAGTTTTAGGTTCATTTAAATCTGCACTTCGGTTCTGAAGCTTCAATCTTGCCACATAAGGTGATATTCAGATTGACATTACTTCTTAGTTTCTTTACGTTGCGTATGATATTATTTGGGCTCTTGTTTTCTTGAAGGGAGCTCATTTATGTTAGGAAAAGCATCAACATGTGCTCAAACTGTGATGAACACAAACGAGATACCATGCTATATTTTAGTTGTACCATTTCCAATCTCTCTAAATTCTTGAATTTTGACCTTTTTCGAGTATGATAGGTAGAGGCTTTATAGCGGATTAGTTCTGCTAGACTAAGACAAACTTGGGATTAAGTATATTAGATATGAAATACCCCCACTTACCAGCACAAATGAGGCAAGAGAAGCTTATAAAAATTAGTATTATACCCAATTCTAAAATCTATCTATGAGCTCAGACAATGTTTGACTTGTGGTTCCCCGATAATGTGTCGACTTGAACTTAGCTATACAGAAACTTAGTTGAGCATTCTTGCTCCCCAAAGATTCGAGGAGTAGTCATTTGACCTCTAAGAACAATCAGCGATTGTGTTTGCGGCCGATTTTAGAATGAAGATTTAGAGGTTCGCAAATCACCACATTGGTTTGGGATATCTAGTGGTCTATCTTAAGTGAAAAGTCGACATGCGGTACTCCCTGGTGTATCGAGCTTGTCGATATAACGTCTATATCTAGAAAGAGTTAAGCATATAGTGAAATATAGAAATGTATCAAAGATCTTACCATTATTGATGTAGGTCTCGACATTCTCCGTTGTCAATCCACCACTACACTCCAACAAAAACTGTTTCTTACCCGCCCATCTCTGCTTCACACTCCTCGCCGCAATTTTCAACCCTTCCCCATCAAAGTTATCCAACATCACGATATCCGCACCAGCCTCAATTGCTTCATCGGCATCTTTTTCATTATCTACCTCCACCTCAACCTTCAACGCAAACCCACCCGCCGCTTTTGCTGCTTTGACGGCATCGGTAATGCTTCCCCTAGCCCAAATATGATTGTCCTTTAGCATGGTCATACTACTCAGATCATGCCTATGGCCATCCACTCCTCCTACTATCATCCCATATTTCTCTACCAACCTAAAGCCTGGCGTCGTTTTTCTCGTTCCAGCTAAGATTCCTGTATAACCAGCTTTCCTGACCAAATCCTCCATTGCCCTCGATTTCGTGGCAATGCCCGAACACCTACTCAGCGTATTCAACGCTACCCTCTCTCCTAACAACAACTTCCTCACCGGCCCCGAAACCGTCGCCACGGCTATCTTCCCAGTTGTTCCAGGGTCCACAAACTCCCCTTCTTGGAGATGCCATTCCACAGTACAGCCTGCCTGGGCAAACACTTCATCGAAGAAGGGCACGCCAGCGAGGATCCCTGGTGATTTACCGTAGAGTGTCGCGGTGCGAGAAGAGGAACCGACAACGAAGCCGCCATAGTCGAAAGAGGGTGTGTCTTCGGCGAACCAGGCCGTGATTTGTGATTTCCAGTGTATTGGAAGGAGATCAGCAGGGTTACCGTGCTGGAGTGCCATTTTTATATAATCTTGTCAGTATCTAATACGAAAGCAATATCTAGGGTGATAAAGGTGCAAGAAAGCTTTACGGATGTGTCGAAAGTGGATGGCAGTCTTAAGTTCGGATAACTGTCGGCTAAGTTGTCATACTTTGGGCTATCCGAGATCAACCAGTCGACCCTAGGAAGACGCCCATCCAACTAATTTTCTCTTTACCCAGAAATAATCG
>Ga0247807_10001971_pt1 | contig 11580 bp, 10 predicted proteins | sample UWRJL074202C1_FD_179931 | JGI IMG/M metagenome (GOLD analysis project Ga0247807, IMG submission 179931) | Plant litter microbial communities from Arlington Agricultural Research Station in Wisconsin, United States - UWRJ-L074-202C-1 | ecosystem: Environmental > Terrestrial > Plant litter >...
GGCGGAAAATTTGGTAGAATCGTTTCCGGATCTTACGACGAGACAATTATCATCTGGAGAAGAGACAAAGAAGGAGTGTGGAGACCTCTACATACCCTAAGACACGAAGAGGCTGCTAGAGTTGCCTCTAGATTAGACCGACCCACGCAGAGCTCAGCGACACCAATTAGCCAGCCTCAACCAGCGACGTCTCAAGTTTCACAAGTCTCTGCCCCAGCTCCAACTCCAGCTCCTCAATCAGCTCCTGCGGTCACTTCGACTCTCGTGGTTAATGCACCGACTACTCCTTTCGCCCCAGGTAGCAATGAATGGTACTGGCATTTGATCAACTTGACTGTCTCACAAGGACCTATGGCTTTAAGAAATGCACTGCAACAGCATCCCAAAATTCTCAGGCACCACGTGAGATTAAGACATGCCATATTCACTCTGCCTGAAGCAAGTCGGCAAGCCATGTACAATGAGATAACGAACGCCATCGACGCTCAGCAACATCTAGATGGCAACGTTTCCTCTGTTCATGCAGGTCATTGGAACAACCAACCTGCATCATCAACGCAAGTGCCAGTTCCGGCGATAGGCTCTACTGCGAATCCTCCGCCGCCAACACAGATATTAGTCCAAACTGCGATTACGCAGAGTCCAGCAGCTCAAACACCATCTCAACCTGCGTCTGCGAACCCATCTATCCTTCCGCCAGCACTAGCGACAGCAATTGCCCCTGCCCCTGCACCTGCACCTGCCCATGTTGCCGCTCCCCATCACCATAACCATCTCCCTGATCGCGTTTTCAAACTACAATTTGACGCTCGACGAGTTATTTGCTGCAGCCAGACCACAGTAATTGTGGGATGGGATTTCGCTAATAACGATGAACAAATCATTGAAGCCAGCAGGTTCTTTGCCCCAATCGAATGACCTAAGAAATAGGCATTTGTCTCAGGAACCAGGCCAGTTTAGGCTTTGTAAAATATGAACGACATATCTGTATATTTGGATGATGTTGAGTAATGCTTAGGAAGTCTTTGATATTGGAATTGGCTGCCTATCTTCTTTAGGATTCTGTATTAGGATGGAGTTTTAACGACGATTATGATAACAACCTAAATAGTGTGAATACAATGAGCAATGATAGAACATCTATATAGTTTGATGCTTTCCTTCTCGCGTATTCTCAATCTCGCAGTAGGTTTAACTGTTAAAGAAGCTGTCATTCTTACGTCGTGCCTTGTTAATGTCAAACATCCTTTACAAGATCCTACAACATATGTCTATAACATCAAACTAAAAATAATAAAAATAAAAGATTTTTAGATCGATGTCAAGTAGATCTACTGAACATCACGTCTATCATTCAAGGGGGGACACTTACCCTGGCAGGCCTGGACTGAGGTGGCCCACTTTTGATCCCATTCTAGTGTATGTGTAAGGCTGTGCCGTACCAAGAACACGAACCCAATAATAAGTTTGCGCATAAAGTCTTCTGTCTTGCATCACCATTGCTTTCATTCCACATTTATAGCTACACTACTCTCCTCGGTCAAGTAGTATCTACGAAGACGCTATCTTACCTGGAAATGGTCTGAAGCACATACAGCCTATCTTGTCAAGATGATCTTCCCACGTCGGTGGTTCATCTCAACTACTCTCGCAGGCGTCGCTTTCATTCTATTCACAGGACTTTTACTCCGAAATGGCGTCGACCATGCTACAGAGCAGATTCAGGACATATCAAACGACATCAAAGACACCGCTCAAGACCTAAAAGACAAAATACTACCTCCTCCAACAGGCCCAAGGTACAAGCCAAAAAAGCCTCTTAAAGCTCTTCCAATTGTAGACAACTTTCCTCTGGCTTTAGCAGCTCATTCCGCATCTGAACTGCCTCCAATTCCGGTCTGGAGTCGACCTCCCAATCCCCACGTCGCAGAGAAGACGCCCCTTTTTATCGGCTTTACGAGAAACTGGAGGTTGCTTCAACAAGTCGTGGTTTCTTACATTACATCTGGTTGGCCACCTGAGGATATATATGTTGTGGAAAATACTGGAGTTTTGGATGCGAACAAACTTGGACAGCTCTCTCTGCAGAATCCGTTTTTCTTGAACCACACACGATTGGAAATGCTCGGCGTTAATATTTTGATCACACCAACGCTTTTTACATTTGCTCAATTGCAAAACTTTTACTTGTGGACTTCGACAGTCGAGAAATGGACATATTACTTTTGGTCGCACATGGATGTCGTTGCTGTTCCGTTTGAGAATAATTACCCAAAGGACCATCCCGATGTTGACATCACATCTAAGACTCTCAAATTCGATGATTTTAAATCGGTTTACAATCATTGCGTCGACGCCTTGCGTGAGGTTCTAGCGACCCCAGATTTACGTTGGGCAATGCGATTTTTCTCCTACGATCGACTTGCGTTAGTGAACGTTTCATCTTTCCGGGAAATTGGAGGCTGGGACACCATGATCCCTTTTTACATGACGGATTGTGACATGCATGCTCGTTTGGAAATGGCAAAGTTTGATATACAAGACAGGCCCGCCGGATTGGTATATGATGTCGCGAGCTCTCTCGACGATTTGATTGTACTCTACCGAAAGAAATCAGGACCGGACGGAGTTGCAATAAAACAGGCCAGCTTCGTGGACCCAAACGTGCAAGAGGCCGAACTAGCAGCTAAAGCAGCAGCTGATAGTCTGCTGGAGAAATCCGGTAAAAAGAAGCCTGAGGAAGCTCCAAAGATACGCAAACGCGTTGATGCAGCAAACTCCAGCACCAAAGCCTTCGAAGAAGCTGTCAAGGCTGGAACTCGCCCGGCGCCCGCAAGTAACTGGGAAGAAGATACTATTAAGTCACCCAATTTCGATGTTCTGGAGCGTACGCTAGATACCATGCAAAATTCCAAGAACAGCGGAGAAAGAAACAAGTGGCAGTCAAGACAGGGAGGAGGGGTAGGAGAGCCCTTTTATAGGGATAGCGAAGGCTTTGAGACAGCTATTCAGATGACAATTGCACACGGCCGCAACATATTTAGCGAGAAGTGGGGACATCGGGATTGTGATATTGTGGCTAAAGGATATAGACCTGAGGATGCATGGAGGGTTGATCATGACTGGTAGGTGCTACGAAACGGAATGGAAGATATTGAGAATTCTTGTATAATTCAGGTTTGGATGGTAAGATACTTGAAAGGTCAGAAACAGGGGACGATTACGACAAGTGCGTTGAAGCATTCGGACAAATGGGTTCCAGGCGTTAGTCATTGGTTAAACCAGTTATATGTAATCATTAGACAGTAATTCAAAGGGTCAGCTGCGATTCTATTTACACAAGTTTGGACTTATCTGTCCTTATTTGTCCTTCTCACTCAAATCGTGTCCACACACGTCAGACCTATTTCCCTAACCAGTGTTGCCTATATTCTCAAGACGTGAATCACTTTGGAACGATGCATCATGCCTCTAGCCACGCGTATCAAGGCTTTATCTTACTGACAAACGATGAATTCGTCAATTTCTGGCGCATTGAATAACAGGCATTGGTTGCGCCGTATCTTTCTCTTGATTGCGACGACTGCTTCGCCATTCTTGTGTGGCTTAGTTACCTAAAGTAGGTAGCCACGAGTGGAAGCTGCAATGTATATAAATGCTGAAGAAATAATGATCTCTAAGTCGGACTTACACAGATCAATTAGTAGCACCTTGTTCTCTATTGTCAACAGCTAGTCTTCCTGTTTGGTTTAACTCATCGCGAATACAATATACCACCCACGATCTCCAAGCTCTGCACCTCCTACAAATTTTCCAATTCTCAAACACTTTCCAACCTCCCACACGCTATTCCACTTCCCATACGGCGGTTTCCAAAATGGGTCTCATCAAAGCAGCGGTTTTAATCGGTGCTGGTAGCTACGCGTTCAAGAAATTCACCAAGTAAAAATCCCCCTCCCCCCAATCCTATCCATCACTACATCCAGACACTAACACCACCAAGATCTAGGGAAGATAAACATGTGAACACAGGAACCTGTCACCGTCATCATAGTAATGGATCTACTTCTCATGAAGGAAGAAGATCAATCGAGATCGATACGGAACGGAGGGATAGTTCGCAGGCCGCGGAAGGAAAACTTCTTGAAAACTTGCAACAGGGCCAAGGAGGAGGGATGGTGAGAAATGAAAAGGTATTCTGAGAGGGCAAAGTCCAGAGAGCATGGGAGTGTTGGGGAGGATGGTGATGTAAGATATGAATTGGGTTGGTGGCGTTTGAGCTGATGGTTTACTACTTTTTCACTCACATTAGTCGACGGGTTTTGAATGAGTTAGGATTCTGAAGAGTGGAAAGGAGTCGAGGACTTAGAATGTATCATATTGTACCGATCTCAAATACAATATAATCTAGATAAACATACCAAACTAGCTGCCATGGTTTTTACGATATGATTTTAATGCACTCTTTCTTGGTGCTGTATTCATGCCTCCGTTCACCAAATTTAGAAACCCCAGTGTTCAAAATCCGTACCCGGCTTGAAATCTGCGTGGCCCTTGAGTGTGTATCACTTGTTAAGCACAACAGCGGATCTTTAAGATTCTCAATTACAAAGTTTCTGAACTTCTTTAGAGATGTGATGGTTTGACCGGCAACCTGTCTCTTCCAACTCTGCGCTCTTCGAGCAGGGGATCGTTCAGAAATGTTGCTACATCAAGCTACTTGAAGAACATGTAGCAGAGCAGCACTCTTGAAGTAAGAGGAACTCCAAGTGAAGCGTTTGGCTCTTCTTAATCTCCCGACTTAACGGCTGCACCAACAGCAAATCTAGCACAATCTATCCCTGTGAGCCAGATAATATAACAGTCATAAAACAAGACAGATCATAATTCGATATCACAACTCCGTCCGCTATTAAAGCTGCTAAATCAAATATAGCACTTCACAGTTTGCCGCCTTAGGGGACTCTTTTCATCTTGACCACATAAAAGGTTTATGAAAGATGAAGCAAATATCAGAAATCTAGTATATCTTATAGGATTAGCAACTTATCTAGCACGATGATTTCTAAGTGACTAAGTCCTAAAAGGCTGCAGAAATGGTGCGATGAGATACAAGTCACTTATGTGAAATAGTATACGCCTAGTAAGCTTAGTGAACAAAGACAGAACGGGCCAGTAGCCCACAGCAACCATTGAACGAGACTGATGAATTGGACTGATAACCTATATATCACCTGGATCCTTTCGCTCTTGAACATCTCGTTCGTGAAGCTATCGAGGTACCGAGTGAGAAGCTTTGTGCACCGGTGGGTGTTACGTACTAATATCAGCAATAATGCTCAGCCAATTCTTAGGGACAGATGTTCAAGCTCAGCAAGTCTTGAGATGGCTCGGAGACGTGATATACGTGCTTCCTGCGCTCATATTAGCATGTATAGTAAAGTAAGATATAGAAACCACTCAATATGGCTACAGTCAAGCCATAACCCTCGACGAAATAAGAAGGGTGGAGGACTAAAACCAGAAGGCACACACTGTCAGATGGTTAAATCTATAGACGACATGTGCAAGAACTTGAGTGTCCTTCTTCTCGGCGAATACAAATAGCAGGCGGGTGTCTGTTTTCGTTAAGATATCCGATATGCATCGCTTCTCTATACTGACTTCTGCAACCACTGGGTGTTTTCTTACGAAAATAGAATTCGAGAAAAGCATGCTGTGTTATGTACCTTTTCAGGGCAGAAGAAAACATTCTCCATGACAGCCATCCAAGGAAGGTATTTTATAGAGATTGCTTTCTTGGTGGCGGAAACCACAAATTTGCAAATTTGTCTTGCCCGGTGATTCAAGCTCAGATGTATACTTACCAATTGCATGCTCTACTCTATCTAAGATGGACCAAGTACTTGACAATAGCTGACAAGAGCTGAGCATGTACAAACTCGTCTCATGTTACAATAGACAGGAGATATCCCAACCTGGCTGCTCTGTTCATCCGGTGTCACAGATGACGATACGTTAGACAAACTTCACTTATAGAGAGGAAGTGTGCTTCTGTACCATGGAACTTTGACAGAGGCTTTACAGATACTTGCTCGAGCTGGGTATTATGAAAAACAGCTGACAACCTACACAAGCAGAAGAGCACAGCCAACTCGATCTTCTAGACCGAGGAATCACAAATGCCCCTTTCCTACACTGGGGAGATTTCCGGCTCGCAAGGAACAGTCCCACGTCCCGCGAGGACAGCGATCATCTCCACGAAGGCCAGGAGCAGTCGAGGGTAAGATGACGAGAGCAACTGCAGTCGCTGCCTTCCCTGTTTAGCAAAGAGCAATTGATCCCGCTCAGGTACATGGCTGGCAGCGTTCAGCATGCAGGAAGACGTCAGTATCAGTAAGTGCAAAGCGGCCTCGAGACTTTTCGAGCGTTGATCCCACTTCTACAGGCGCGGGTTCTCTCATGGGAGTTTGGGATTTTTTGTATCTTGAACGCTTCTTTCCACGCTTACGGTAGCAACACACCCTATGTTATGCAAGGGACGGGCAAGAAGGGTTTCTGCGTGCAAAATCCCCGCAGGCTAGAAGAAAAGAAGAGACGATGATGGATGGGTTGATCATAGCGGCAGGTTCCAAAGAGAGACATGATTTACAGTCGATGAGCATTGCACTAGGTGGCCCATGGTTATTATTGGCAGTTACGATTACTGCTACTGTGGTGTGGCAGTTTGGGGTGAGAGCATCATATGCACCCAGGCCAGCAGCTCTGATCTTCCAACTCAAGCGGATTCTCATGCAGAACCAAACACCATTATCTCAGGGCTGCATGTCAAAACACATGGTTGGATCTACATGATCTCCGGTTGGTAATTGAGGAGGTCATGATATGACACACCACAACAGGCCCATGGTAAATATACTTTGCTAGAGTGCGCCACGCTGCCGACGCCAGAAACTCCTGAACGCTTCTAGCTTGGAACAAGGGCGAGCTAGGCGGATGCAGAGTTGTTTTTATTTTTAGGAAGTGGTTCGGCATTTCTTAAAAGGACGTCTTTTCGGTGGCGGCGTGGCGTACACGTCCAAAAGTCGCCCGTCGGTCACATGGGAGACGGACGGCCTGGAAGAGGAAGTCTACCACGGGGCCTTTTTGTGATCTCTTTAATGATAGTAATCTAGCTATGCCTGATTTGATAACTTCTCTAACGAAATCCAACTAAGCCTATTCGCTGATCTGCTCTTCCGGAAATGCGCTTTGGATGAAGTCATTTTATATGTTGTGAGAGGTACGTATCCGGTTTGTAGTAGTAGCAAAGGCGTGGTAGATTTCTCCTAATGAAACCCGCTTTCCACCTAGCTTGAAAGCATGTTTCTTCCTTCCAAAGATAAGAGCCATCTGGCACCACTCTGTCGGCACCGCATTGGATCCTCCTTGGTGTGGAGTCGGCTCTTGCAACTTGATTGCGAATCTCGTGTCCGAGACCATATGGTGCCAGTCCAGCACGCCCGCCAAGTTATCAAGACGTCGAAACTCGGCGAGTTAGCGCGGGTTGTCACCGCAATAGGGACGAAAGGGCATCACGACAAATCGCAGGCGGAGCGTAGGAGCTTGCCCCGATGCTAGAGACTGTAGTGGGCTCGCGGGACGGTCGAGAGACGGCGAGGAGTTGGTAGTTGGTAGTTGGTAGTTGGTAGCTGTTACCCGTCCACAACCCTTCTTCCCCTGGGAGCCATGTGGTCCCTCTTGGGGGCGGCTTTCCAGGGGCGATGATCAACAATCCATGCTGGATACTTAGCTTTAGTGAGCTGTCAAACAAGGCACGACGCGGCAAGACATCTCCGGGGTATGTGGGCTTGACCCGTTCAGAGACTCCGCTTAAAAAAGGGGCATGGCAATGTTTAAGCGATATCTTCTTCCACGTTTACACTAGCTTGTGGTAGCGGCTCGTTGTGTTCAGCTTGCGTCGCGTTCGGTTAGCCGACCGCTGCTGTCGTCTTCTGGGTAAGGAATTGGTAAGGCATTGTTTCATGAAGGAGTGCGGGCTATCAGGTCTGGGCAATGTTTGGGTGCCGGTATAGACAGGTGATTATGTAAATGATTCATCAAAGCTGTGGGAACTATTATGATCCTGTGAACACGGCACGGAGCTGAATGAGAAATACGAAATGCGAGTCCGAAGATATACTGATTATTCTGGTTCTTTGCTACCAATACAAACTCCTCCCGTTTTGGAACCACTGGCTAATCATACACGTCCTCCGGATCCTGTTCCGGACACCTCGCCGACAGATAAGATTTCAAATCAACCTCCACCGCGCGCCGCCGAATGCATATACAAGATAAGAGATGAATGCTTTCGTCGATCATATCGTTCATGACTTCCATGAAAACCGATCCCATCTTCTGTGTAAGTGCTCAAACACCAATAATTACAACAGCAATTACACCCACTCAGCGTGGGTATGTCCGTATATTAACAAAGAAAAACCCGATATTTGCAAGAAAGAAATAGATGTGTGCTAAACCGCCGTTCACTAGCAACTTTGAAGAAAGAAAAAGATCGCTGGTCTAGTGTTTCTTGTGACCGTGCGCCACACAATTTGGAGGGCGGAAGAATTATAGATTGTGTTCGTAGGATCGTTAGAGAGGCCGTTAGGGTATGGCGTTGAACAATGTGGTGATAGTGTAGAGCTCGTGTTATCGTAAAAAAAAGTAAATGCAATAAATCGCAGAAGGTACCGCAATCAAGGGTATATGCGGTGAATCTCTCTCAGGTACCCGAAACTTTGCTAGGTACTATGGTAGTGCTGTTTTTCCTTTGGGGTATCAAGCTGCGCGCAACTTAATGATACAATTGCAAAAGTTGACGTAAAAAAAATTATGTTCGGAAGAGGTTGAGTAAATATAAACATCATTAAAGGTTTTCGATACGAGCGCTGGGTAGTTGTAGCGATGGGTCATCGTATGTCTCCAGCTTTACCCCCCATGGATCTTGGAAAACGACATGCGCTTGCTGATATGGGGCGATGTGGCTGACCACCTCAACAGGTGACTGATAGTTAACGTTATCATACCATTGACCGTGGTGTGGTGCTGGTTGATGGTATTGCTCCTGAACGTGAGTGACGATTTGCGGTACTGGAATTGGCATCTGTTGTGCTTGGCCCATATGTTGTGGTAACTGTTGGTGATACTGAACCATTGGCTGTTGCTCAACCGGAGATGCATTTTGCAGCGAATATGTAGAATTTTGTACTGCCTGATGAGTATAGTAAGGGTCCTGTGAGACCGGACTGGCTCTGGAAGCTGAAGAGTAGCTGCTTGGACTGCTTTGAAGCATTTCTTGCGATGGTTGATGTCGGGGCAGATGGTATGTCTGAAGAGGTGGTGGGTTGGTGTGAAGAGTTGCTACGCCTGGGTTGTTCTGTTCCGGAACGTAGTAAGAAGCATGGGCAGGAAGGCTTGGAGCACGTTGCACCATTTGGTTTGGGTGACCGTGCTCTGGTATGGACGGATGGAAGGAGTGCGAAACACTGTTTCTTTGGCTGTAGTTTTGCTGAGCCGAGTAGCCATTAATGTTCTGCTGTCCGAAGTCTGCGAACGAATGTGCCCGGTGCATTTGATGCCCACTTGATATCACGGGATGGGTTGGAACCGTGATGCCTTGTGGCCAATGTACTTGATTGGAGTGCTGTGGAGTCGCAGGCGACTCTCCAGAGTCAGAATCAGACGAATCGCCATCATCAAGCTCCGAGGAATGTAAACCTCGCTGGTGGGTTTTGCGTTGATGTTTAACCATGGTGGTTTTGCGGCAAAAACTAAACAAAATTAGCCGGAAGGCACAGCTTACGAGTGAAGACGACAAACCTCTTTAGACAACCATCATGCGCACATTTGTACGGCCGTTTGCCTGTGTGGATACGACGATGGCGAGCAAGACTTGAAGACTAGACGAGCGTTAGAAGGAGGTCCCCGTCAAGATCAAAAGGGCAGTTCTCACGTCAGAAAAGCGTTTCCCACAACCGATGTGTAGGCATTGATGTGGCTTCTCGCCCGTGTGAGTTCGGATGTGGACAGTTAAGGCGCTTCTTTGAATGAAGCTTTTGCCACAGCCAGGTGTCATACAAGAGTATGGGCGCTCATTTGTATGAATTCGATAATGTCTCTGTAAATCTGATTTGCGGTTGAAGCTCTGGAGTACAGGTTAGCGACGTGGTCTGTAGCTTGCACTTTTCCAAGATTTCCGTGGTGTATATCTACCTTGTTGCAAGTTTTCCAGTCACACTGAAATGGTCGCGCATTGGGTTCATTTTCCACGAGTTCCATGACGTCCATCCTGTTTCTTGCTACAATTGTATGGATTTCAACCCAACAAAAACCCGACTACCCTGCTTATGCGAGGGGTCTCTTCAACAGCGGTGGCGTAGCAGTGCGCTGGGGTTTACTGGTCGTCCTGAATGCTGGGACCGTCCAATTTCCTACGCTAGCAGAAGGGCGATATGAAAGCAATTGCGGCGCACTCGGTTCTTGGGTACGTCGTTCTGAGTAGGGCGTCCAGCGCAGTAGCTGTTCAATCAAGATCGAGAGAGAAGTAAATGTGTAGAGTGTTTTTTTTGAGGGGATCCAGGTAATCAGTTGTATGGAGTGGATATGGTTGGAGCAGTCGCCTACGGATGGCTTGGGCGTTTCACTGGTAATCAGATATTGTTGTTTCTTTTTGGGTAGCAGCTATTGTAGACACCAGTTTTAGATATACAGAAAGTGTTCCTGGAGCTGATCGAGTCGGTGGGCGTGAGCGAGCGAAGTACCGGTCCTAGTTGTGTGTAGGTGTGTTGATAACAGGCAGTGGAGGGTGGTAGAGTATGGGCAACGGGGCAATGGGTAATGGGTAATGTGTAATGGGGGAAGCTTCAAGACAGGACGAAGTGAAGCAAGAATTGAAAAGGACAATGGTTCCTAGAGAGAGGATGAACTGTTTTGGTCGGTAGTAGCTCTGCTGCTATATGAAGTGAAGAGGAAGATGAACCAGGGATTAGTTCATAAGAGATGCTATATGTGAGAGTTTTCGAGGGTTCCGGAGGATTGGTGGAGTCTGTGTCTGAGAGTTCTGTAAATAATAAGTGGAGCGCAGCTACAATTCCACATCTGGACTCGCCCATCAGGTACGCAGCCCAAGCCGTACCAAGCCGTCCCCCGCAGGGAACCCTCGTCAGTGTAGTCCGCAGGGGAATCGCAACTGTGAAGCTGGGACTCGAATGAGGCATAGTCAAACACAGAAACTCGCCGTCCACGCTAGGCCGAAAAGGGGTGTGCCCTGCCTAGGGGGGGGGAGAAGTAGCATATTAGCCGTTCACCATGCAAGGTTGGCACCGCGCTAGCTTATAGCTAGCTTATGGCTAGCTTTATGCTTTCGCTACTGATTATTCACACCAGACGCTAAGCTGCCATTGATGCGCTAGTGAGCCAGCTAGTGCTAGTCGAGACGGGCGACAGGGGTGGAAAAGAGGGGAGGTTCCACCTGTCTGGAGGTTGGAGGTGGGGCCTGACAGGGACGGGGATAGGGGCAGTCAGTTCACTAGGGCT
>Ga0247807_10001972_pt1 | contig 11577 bp, 14 predicted proteins | sample UWRJL074202C1_FD_179931 | JGI IMG/M metagenome (GOLD analysis project Ga0247807, IMG submission 179931) | Plant litter microbial communities from Arlington Agricultural Research Station in Wisconsin, United States - UWRJ-L074-202C-1 | ecosystem: Environmental > Terrestrial > Plant litter >...
CAAGAGGTCGGTCACCGTTGCAGCGGGTGCGACACCGTTGATCGTGATACCCTCTTGTATCAGCATCACCGAGCGTAGCGACCGCACCAGGCCTACCAGCGCAAACTTGCTCGCTGTGTACACCGGCAGCGACTGCTCTGGCGCATAGGCAACCGCGCTGATGGTAATAACGACACTGCCCTCGCTGACACCATGCATCCACATACTCCTCCTCGCAAGCGTCAAGGTGTGGAGGACGCCAACGAGATTGACGTCCATGACGCTCGCGTATGCGGGCTCTCGTCCTTCTGCAACTGACTCATGCGTGAAGTAGTCATGCTCCTCCCCCACCCCAGCATTGGCAAAAACTAGATCTACTTGCCCGATCGAGTCAAAGACGGCGAGTTGCTCCGCCCATGAGATGACATTGCAGCGGTGGAAGTGAAATCCCTGCCAACTCTGCCAAGCCTTAAAGTCATCAGGTTTGGCGCCACTAGGCTCGTGGATATCGAGTACGTGAACAGTGGCGTTTTTGGATAGCAGGATCTTAGCTGCTGCGAAGCCAATTCCAGATGCGCCGCCTATATATATATCCAGTAAACGATATGCTTATACATACTAGTTCAAGTGTTTATAAACCTCACCTGTAATCAAAGCCACCTTGTCAGTAAGATCTGGGATTGAGTCCTCATCAATCTGGAGTGATGTCATGTTTGCGAGAAGGTAATTTATATATTAATAAAGGTGCGATCGTGCGTTTTGAAAAGTGGCCACGAATCTATATTTCATATCTTGATTACACAGTACGCTCGGCCATTTCCTAATCAAGCTAAGCAAGGTCAATAACTCTATATTTAGGCAACTTATAAGATGTACAATATGCCAAATTGAGTTTTTCATGTTTAAGGTAACATTATGCTCTCTTGCTCAGCCAACTTTGCTCTTACATGAAGATGTGGCTTTGACCATAGCGTATACATGCGTGAGTCCCTATGCCAATCTAGGTCTGATTCCGTCATCTCCAGGTCGAAGTTCCAAATTAATTTAGCCAGAATTTGACGTATCTCCATCCAGCCTAAGCTGAAGCACATACATGTCTTGTCAGCTCTTATACTATAGATTGTCGAGATTTCACAATCATAACTTACCTCTTGCCAATACATCCCCGCGCTCCCAGGCTGAATGGTTGGCTGGCCTCGAGGTGATCCTTGCCCTGGTAATCACCAAGCCACCGCTCCGGCCTGAACAGAAGAGGATCCGTGAAATTCGTAGGGTCGAGGCTTGCTGCAACAGGATTGGTTGCGACAACAGTCTTATGCTATGGTGTCAGCTTGCTTTCCTTATTTTCATTAGGGAGCGAAGTAGTTGAATTGCACATGAAGAGAACGTCTTCGAACACAAAATGGACATACCCCAGCCGGAATAAAATGCCCATCGACAGTTTCTCCACCTCTAGGTACCTGTCTCGGAAGGCCCAGAGGTATTGGAGCGTAAATTCGCATGGCCTCTTTGCAAATAGCGTTCAAGTAGACCAAGTCACAGGTGGCTTTCTCATTGATTTCGTCTGATGATTTAAATGTGTACCGGATTTCCGAGGCCAACTTTCTGTAAACGGTTGGATTCTTGAGGAGATAGTAGGTAGCTGTGGAGAGGACTGTGGAAGTCGTGTCGCTGCCAGCTAGCACAAAGTCAGAGACGTGTGCAGCCACTTCTATGTCTGAGACTTTGTGATTGTGCTTCTGATCTGAATCCGCCTCAAACCGGGCCCGATGCGCAAGGATATGGGTGAGGAAGTCTTTTTGAGTAGTTGGGCGAGAAATGCGTCTGTAAATTAGAAGTCGGAATAAGCCTTTGGCTATACTTGGGAACAGGTAGTCTCTTATGGCTTTTGCTATAAAAAGTCTCAAAACTGACCTTTGAACTAATTTGATAGCCAGCTCCTCATTTTTATTTGTGTCATTAATAAGTGCTGCTATTTGCTTATACATGATTAATTTCGTAATTTCGGCTATTAGTGGGAATCGCTTAAATGTATCAATCAAAGCACCTTTAGTCAAAGCTCCTAAAGTGATTGTGATCCAAGGATGAGTAACATCTTTTAACTATTTGTTAGCTTTGATACATTTGTATTTTAGGCTTCTATGTGCATTCTAGAATCTTTATATATAAACATCGAAAGAAAAAGAGAAATAAGACTATAAATAAAGGAAAGCGAAAGAATTGCAGCTAACCTCTCTCTAATGCCTCAAAGTTCTCACCAAACGCCAGATTTCCAATAATATCAAATGCTATTCGTTCAAATAAATCCACAATGTCTATGTTCTGGCCTATCTTTGCCCTTATCAAATGTATGAAACGATTAACACTCTCTGTAATCAGTTCTTCCTGCTTTAAGAGACTCGACTTGCTAAAGGCATGTGACAAAAGCCTCCGCATCTGGCCGTGGATAATAGGGTCACGCTCTGACACAATTGAGTGAACTCCTTTGGCTGCGAAGCTACCGCCCTCGTAGAAAGTGGATTTAACAAAGGTCTCATGCCCGGGACGCAAGCCGTAGATATCGCGGAAAGACTGTTCCGAGTTGAAAGAGAGTTCGTTGGGCGCTACGCGGACGACAGAGCCTAGGTCCCGAGTTGGTTTAGTATGTTGATGAGCTTCCACTCCCCGCCATTGGATAGGATGGGAGTTTCATGGAAACATCTCTTACCATAGCGACAATGAAGACTCAACATGTCATAAGGTTGCCTACCGCGGAGGAAGCCTAGGGAGAATGGTATCTTTACGCCAATGACCAGAATAAATGAGCCTTTGTATCTCAAATATCTCCTTCACAGCTTCATGGCTATACGAAGACATACATTGCTATAAGCTGCCAGTTTAGGCCCCGGAAACTGGCTGAGTGGGTGGAGATACACATTGTATACACCATCGCAGATGACCTGGCCGAAATTTCTTAATTCACTATCAAAGCAACAAACTAGGACTTGTATGATCGCGCACCTTTGTGATGATCGTAATTACAACCAAAATAAAAAAGCTTCTACACGCCCATACGACAGCATAGATCACAGTAAACTCGAACGTGTCTATGCTGAACATGCTGTTAATCGTCCAGCCCAAGCCTCGCGCAGTGATTCAAGTCAGTAGCTAGAGAGTCGCAAACTGCAAGTTCGTTCAGCAGACCAAATTATCTCTTTTGTTGTTTTACAATAGCCAACTGGGCATGCACTCTTGCCTCAGAGTAACCTGCTAAAGAAAGGCGCAGAATGCGACTCCATATCTAGCGTTTTGTTGGTGTTGGTACAGCCGCTTTTGGAAGTGGCCGAGACCCCGGAACTAACAGAAATAGGCTAGAAGGGATGATAATCTGATGAATAATAAAGTGTAAATATTGTAAAATTGATGATTACTCTTAATAGGCTAGATTACAAGACAAGTGGCAGTGTCCTATTTACAACCCCGGTCACATGATTCACCACATGACTCAAATACAAACGACACCATATTTTAATAGGACACGACAATCATCTAACCAAGGCTCAACTGCCGCCTGATTTAATTTAATCTGTGCGTCCTGGTGGTGGCCCCATTTCATCCAGTAGGCCCCTGACAGCCCTCCTACACACACCTAAACGTCTGCCCATTACCTCGCTGCATAGCTGTCTTCCAGCTCCCTGCAGCGCGCTGATTAGCTCAAATAATCGATCCAATCCGAGGCGCAGCAATACTCGGACGACTGCAACACACTCTGTCTCGCTCTCGACTCGAAATGCACCTACCACCGTTGTCAGGGCCTCTGTTGCTGGCGGCGACGCTCTGCTACATGCGCGACAGCACAGATCGGTGAGCCTGCTTACTAGGAAAGTAAGGATCGTCATATTCTCGACTCGCACCGCGCAGAATGGGCAGGCCAGCATGCCCTCTGCTTGGCGCAGTGCTTTGTGGTGCGCTGAGAGAACGCCGTCGACCGGCAGATTTGCGTTGGCATTTGGCTCAGTGATCAGTTCCAGCTCGTCTATCAGGAGCACCACCTCATGGAGGCACTGGCACTTGGACGGGGGGGTGTCGGCTCGACTCTGTCTATGCGTATGTATCTGGTTGGAAAATAGGGCCTCGGCTTGTGGCACCCTCGACTGCAGATGCGGCGAACAGTTGTTGTCTGCGCCCGGGTAAATTTCTTGATGTTGCCCGCTGCCGAGGAGTGAATGCTCCTGTCCAGTCAATATCTGTTCGGGTATAAGCATGTTGTTCTGGACGTCGTTGTCACAATGCGCCGTTGGAACAGCTGGAGAAAGCGTGAACTCTTGATCAAGCGGGAAAGCAAAGAAGTCTGTTCCGCCCGAATACCCCCCGAAGTCGTCTGTTCCGCTCGAATATCCCCCCTGGGCTTCGCCGCTCCGCTCGTGGGCGGCTTGATCTCTGGAGGCCAATGGTCCTAGTTCTTCAGGAATTTCTGTTTCAAGTAGATCAGGCCACTGCTCTGTGGCTGAGGAGCCCGGACCAGAATCCCCTGGCGCTAAAGAAGTAGCAGTGCTGCAATGTCGTGGGGGATATGTACACTTCCTGCCCAGAGTCTGGCATCGCTTGCAACTGCGCCCGCCAGTACAACGTACCTTTTGCGCCCTACATAGAGAACAAGCCGACGGCCTCTCTGTCTTGGCTGTCACAGGGTCGAAGGTGTGCTTGCGTTTGAATAGCAAGACGCTACCGTCGTCATTTGCGATAGGCTGCCAGCTGGTGAACATTGCGAATCAATAGGAGGTAATTTTAGCTGCTTCGTTGCGTGGTCATATCTATGCTCTTATGCAAGTCTCTTGCAAGCATTAGCGGCAATTTCAACTTTTGCGTACCAATATATAGCTTCAGCGTTTTTACTTCGTTTATATGCCGCTTAGGTAGGGTTTCACAAGTGCTGCTGCATCTCCGTATGCGCTATTCATTTTAAGGAGCATGATTGTTAGTGGACCAATCGGGGACTTCTATTCTGGTTACTGTACTTAATCGTGCTGCAACACCCGGGGAGACATTTAAATCGAACCAGCCCTACAGACTGCGCGAAACCAGATAGATGCACGCATCTCGGCGGCACATTCAATTCCAACAACAATTCCAACATCGCAATTTCGATAGTCAAGTCCGACAACAATTCCAACATCGCAATTTCGATCGACAGAGCGTTCATCGTTCGATCACCCTGTTGCTTCGATCTCTTGATAATTTGGAATCGTTCAGTAGACAGAAATTACCTAGTCCTTACTTTTGCGCCTCGCACGCAGGCTAGCTAGCATACGTACGATTCACGTTTCAACATGGTCAGATTGGACTTCGACCTTGAGCGGGACGTGCCTGAGCTCACAGGCAAAGTCATCCTGATTACTGGCGGTAGGCAAAAGTCTTAGCCTTTTGGTATCTGAATATTAAAGTACTTACGCTTCTTGTTTCTTAGGTACGAATGGCCTTGGTGCTGCTACAGCTAAGATGCTAGCAACCCGAAATCCCGCCAAGATCTATATCACCGGACGTAATATACCCGCAGCGCAACATGTTATTGCCGATATCAAGTCGACCGGTTCGAATACCGAAGTGGCCTTTATTCGTTGTGACCACGCTGATTTAGCGTCCGTCAAGACAGCCGCAAACGAAATCTCTAAAGAATCCCGTCTTGATATACTTATGGCCAACGCTGGTATTATGGCATTCCCTCCTGGTAAGCAATTCATAATGATTTCTTATGCTCTCAATCTACTCTTTAAACAATAAGACATGTTCTACACAGCGCACTCAAGCTAGTGCTTCTAGATCTTCCCACGAAATGCCGTATTTCTCATGCTATATTTGGCAACTACTAACTCCGTAACTCGCAAAGGCCTGACAAAGGATGGCTATGAGCTACATTTTGGGATCAACCACCTCGCACACGCTCTTCTAATTCGCATGTTACTCGGGCTATTGCAAACAACGGTCAAGGAGCACGGAGAAGCGCGTATTATTACTATCTCTAGTCTTGCGTTAGTTCTCGCGCCTCGAGGTCATGGCATCGTGTTCAAAGACCTGAGAACGACTCAGGCGTACTTCATCCTTGGAAAATGGCAACGCTACGCCCAAAGCAAGCTAGCGAACCTACTCTATGGCCGGGAGCTCGCTCGTCGCTATCCAGAGATCACTACATTAATAGCCGATCCTGGCCCAAGCAATACAGGACTAGTATCGAGTCTTGGGTTTCTGGATAAAGCTATCGTACATCTAGGGAATATAAATCGATTCCTTGACGAGGATCAAGGCCATTGGAATCAAGTGTGGACTGTTGGCGTACCCAAAGCTCAAGCGAAACAGGGAGAGCTATACGAACCAGTCGGCAGGCTAAGTAACGGATACACCCATTGGTGCCTGGATAAGCAACTAGCAACAAAGTTATGGGACTGGACCGAGGAGGAGCTCAAGCCTTGGTTGGCGTAGTGTAAGCCAGAGTAGAGTACCTGGATAAAGTATAGATGGGAAGGCATACGGAACAGTATTAAAATGTGATCAGTCCGTGAAGGTGAAATTCGGATAATCCTGACCTCGGAAAATGGCTATATACGAAAGCTGATATTTACATGGTACTTAGCTTCATCTCATATATCATATAATCCGAATCTCTCTTGCAATTCATTTCTCGGCTATATATATTGAGATACTGGTTAGGCTAGTGGGAACCCTCGGTGGAGAAAATGCTTCAAGAAGCCGTCTGGGTCATATTTATCTTGAATTGCGTTTAGTTTTGGCAAACTTCTCCCATTAGCATAACTTGCAAATGGGAACTGGCCTTGCGCAGAGTCTCCAAGATAGATAAATTGGTTGAACAACCCAAGTGCCTTGGTCTGTTCGCGGATTTGCTGCGCCGAGACTCGAGAGAACTCCAGCACCTTTGCATCGTCTTCAGCGTTCTCCCACATGCTAAGAATGATGCCCGCTGTGCATTTGACGAATCATTAGCAAAATTGCCTACAATAGGTGAGAGAAGAACTCACCAATAAATGTCTCATCGATATCGGGGTCTAAACCTAGGACATTGTTGCCTCGATCTTTGGACGCTTGGAGGTATTGCTTCGAAACTGGCTGGTACACTGCATACGTAGTCAATCCCGCCACTTCACTCAACATTGACACCGCGTTATTATGTATCGTGTTGTTGTAGAGTTTGATGCTCTCTTCCGTCGCCTCGAAGCTGATTGCGTAGAAGAGATTTCGAAGCGCCTGCGTCGAGAATGGGTCCAACTGCTCCGGAATCGCAGTCCAACTCTGATGAACAGCAACGCCGTTGGAGATCGTCGCACTTGCAGAGATAGCAGTGAAGTTCTCTAACGCAGTTGGCTTAGCCTCACTTCCTGGATATAGCGCAATATTATAGTATGATAGCGACGGTGAGCCGTTAGTGAAGCTAATCCCAGAAAAGATATCAATATGCGCGTTTGGATCGTTTACGCCTCCACCTGGCTCCATATAGCTCGTCAAAGCGGCAAAGACCTCAGATCCGGCTGCACTGGACCATACCGTCAACCCGCCGAAGGTGCTCGTCATGGGAAATGTGCGCACGTCGAAGCGTGTGACTAGGCCAAACAAATTGGACCCCCCTTTGAGAGCCCACGCGAGGTCAGCATGAGGATCTTGTGCAGCATTGGTGACTTCAAGGACCGTGCCGTTCCAGAGAACAACTTGCCAGCCTACAATGTTGTCAACTGCCCATCCGTGGTGGCCGGAGAAATAGCCTATGCCCCCTCCGACCAACAAGCCGCCCACGCCAACAGAGGGAAAGCGTCCACCATTGACTGCAAGTCCATACTCTGCAAGCCACTTATATACATTCATCCAGGTCTGCCCAGGGCCAATACTGGCAACTGAGCCGTCTGCGGAGATATTGTTTGTGTTGAACGTGCTAGCGGAGATCATGACACCGTCATCTAGAGACTGCGCGCCTCGCACTGGCATATGCCCTCCAGCGCGAAAGGCGAAGTGAAGCTTCGCATTTCGAATGATTATGAGCCCCTGAGAGAGATCATATACGGTAGACGGCTCGAAGACGCACTGGGGTGCCAGGACACAAGTCCGGGACCAAACATCTACATAAGAATCTCAGCCAATCCGTGTCTTATGCATACATTTCGCAGGAGAAAGTACGTACTCTGGGTTTGGGTCAGGTACTGCGAGCTATTCGGCCAGAACACCTGCTCGGGTAGTGCAGCAGCCAGCATATCACACCCCCCCACGACGATCTCCTGTCGCGAGTGTCCCAGCCTAGGCTTCACTTCAGTGAACTCTAATGACGACAGAGCTATAGCTTTTGATTCCCGAAGCCCGATTTGCAGAAGTAGCAATCGGCAGAGCATATAGGTATGCATGATTGTGAACGACGGTGTTCCTCGTTTTCCGAGATAGGTGGGATGCAAGCTTATATTGAGCGGCTGTGCTGAGCCACGGTTCGCGTATGAGGCAAGGAGTTAGAAGGGATGAAGTGGGTTCGTTGATTCTATATGAAGGGGGGAGAACTTCTGTATTCATTACCTGGAGATCCTAGGCCAAGACTAGTTTTCATGTGCAATAAAATTTTATATGAGCGTATTCCTTAGGTGATGTATATATTGTCAGTTGATCACGCCGTCTTTTAGGTTACCGGACCTTGCATACTTGCAATCTGATATTGCGTTAAATGTGTTGCCTCGGCTCGTAAAAGATATTGATAATACAAAAATCCTGGTGCGATTATTATTAGGACAATATGACTGAAACAGGGAAAGCGCTTACAATAGGAGACTACCTATCTAGGTAGGTATGTTTGCTAAAATAGCAATGACCGCCAGGTGGCAGCGAATATGAATGTTGCTTTGAACCCTGAAAGAGGAAGTCACCTATGGTTGAACCTAGGCTATAATACCCGTGCCTCGCTTAATCAATTATTCAATATAATAAATATATTATAAAAAGAATTTCTTTATGAATATCAAAATTTTAATTATTGGTTTTTTAATATTATAGATTTATCAGATATTATTTATATTGGATAAACTAGTTTCAAAGCCTTTTTATATATAAGGAGCAATAGACAAAGTAATATAAGCCTTAGAATTCGTATTCTAATATTTATAAAAGATAATATATATTATATATTTAATATCTATTTCTTAGCTTATATATTCCTGCATGTTACAGGCGCCCTCCTAGCGCTACTCAAGTATAGTAATTACCCCTGGATTTAAGCCGCATCATCATATATTAGGCTTCTGAGCCCTCATGAATTTTAGAGCCTCACACTTATATTTTTGAAATTTACGAGCCTTCATGGAGGGAAGCGTATTCATGATACTGGTGGGTTACTGGCTCCAAGTGACAGGAACACTAGTGAGATAGCTGCTGTCCTTATCCATTTGTAAAGGGATCAAGTATCTAATAGAGTTGACAAGATTTTCAGCTACTTCCTGAGCAATATCATTTACAATCTCTACTTTCACCCACTTGCTACGTTTCCAGGACCGTTGTTGGCGCGCTCTACAATGGTGGGTGATTTTTGCTATGAGTAATGCCAATAGAATGTGTATAACAGTCTGACTATCATCACCATAAACAGTTATGGCGGTTCAAGAACACAATGGGTGGTCGACAGCACCGAGTGTTCCGCGCTGAGCATCGAAAATATGGTACTTCACCGCGCAGACCCCCTTTTGTCTGCCGAGTTCCTGACAGCTCAATATAGGCGACGTCTTCCGTGTCTCTCCCAACGAGTTGAGTTTCGCCTCGGTTCGATCTTACCGCGATATCTATGGTTTTCCGCCGGCAGGAAAGCCACAATTTAATAAGAGCGATTTTTACGATGTATTTGGGTCGGGTTTCGACACACGGTGCATTGGTAGCGAGCGAGATCCGAAGGTAATACTCGTTCAGTTTCCCCACACACACACATTCCCCCCTTTGAGCTTGTTTGAAAGAATGTTAAATTTAAGGTGCAGGTACATGCCTCTAAAAAGAAGCATCTCATGGGCGCATTCTCTCCGCAAAGCCTCGCAGCCCAGGAGAGTATTATACAAAGATGCACAGATGCATTTATCACAAAAGTTGGCACTTTAAGTCAAAAAAACAAGTTAGGCATCAATATAGTTGAGTGGCTTGAGATGAATTCTTTTGATCTCCTGGGTGAGATGGCATTTGGAGAAAATTTTGGTTGTATTGCGGAAGGTAAGATTCCCGTTGCTCTCTTTCAATTTAGAAGCCAGTGTGCAGCTGACAAAATGACTGGGACGCAGAGAAGCACCACTTCTGGATCGATCTCATACTTAAACACCTGCGCGAAATCGTTTTAGTAGACAATCTTCGCCGGTTTCGCTTATTGGCCATTCTAGGCAACTGGCTCCTTCCGTTGCTTACGACGGAAGTGAGAGCAAATCATCAGCGGTATAGTCGGGAAAAGGTGCAGCGGTTTGTCAACTTACTTTTCTCGCGAGCCACATCTGAAAGATTGACCAAAATATAGTCGAATAGATAGCGAGTCATCGCGGCAAGACTTCTTCACAGATATTGTTGCCAAGGTTAAGAATGGTGAAATTGAATTAGAGGAAATGACAGCACATGCGAGCACGTTAATGTATCTATACCATTCCTTCATATCTCAACTCCCTAGACTATATATATCTTTTGACTCGTCCTATAACCTTTACTACGACTGACATATCCGCACAGTATAGCTGGCGCCGAGACCACAGCACTAACTTTAACGGCAACGCTTTACTACGTGCTGCGGTCAAAAAAGGTGCTCTCTAAGTTGACAAACGAGATACGCAGCCGCTGGAACTCCTACAGTGAAATTAGTTCAGCCTCTGCCCTCCAACTAACCTATCTTCAAGCTGTCATTAATGAAGCATTGCGAATCCACCCTTCTGGTGCCAATGGCTTTCCGCGTATCTCACCTGGCGCAACGGTGGATGGGCATTGGGTGCCTGCAGGAGTACGTTATTATTCTATCTTGTTTAGTGGTCATGTCAAGCGATTTGTGTCTAATGCGATGCAAAAACAGACGGAAATATTCACCAGCACATGGACGGTGTCGCATGACGAACGTTATTTCGCAGATCCGGACGCCTTCATACCGGAGAGATGGGTTGATCCCAACTGCAAGGACACCAAGGAAGCCAGCCAGCCGTTCTCACTTGGCTATCGAGCTTGCATTGGGCGAAGGTATGGCGAACCTGGAGAAATCCCTGAGCTTTATACATGCTGCGTGTCCTCGTATGGAATATACTGATAAATGGCCTAGTTTTGCTTTCGTCGAAATGTCACTAGTTCTCTCGAAGCTGTTTTTCTTGTATGACATGGAACTCCTGGATCAAGAATTTGATTGGGAAGGCCATTCGAGGCACTGGGTCATGTGGTGGAAGGCGCCGGTTCAGATACGGGCCTGGAATGCGCGCTCTTAGTGAAGTACGGCAAATAATCCGCCACAACATGAAGATAGTAGATTCGTTGGTCAATTATTGTTCAGCTTCTTCAAAATGAAAGGCAACAAACTCTTTTTTGCGGCTACGAAGTTTTCATAAGAAATTTATAGACTTCTATGATGACAGCTCGGGTATA
>Ga0247807_10001974_pt1 | contig 11568 bp, 10 predicted proteins | sample UWRJL074202C1_FD_179931 | JGI IMG/M metagenome (GOLD analysis project Ga0247807, IMG submission 179931) | Plant litter microbial communities from Arlington Agricultural Research Station in Wisconsin, United States - UWRJ-L074-202C-1 | ecosystem: Environmental > Terrestrial > Plant litter >...
CTTACTGTTAAGCAGGCCATGTTCTATACAGATTGTATCGTGGTAGCGATAGATCCCGGCAACGTAAAGACTGATATGAACCCGGAGGCGGAGCGTACGGCCGAGGAGGTTATTGGAAAATTAAGAGAGGTATTGAAGAACCTGAGGGGTGCAATGTCGGGCTCATTTCTTTCTTGGGAGGGTGAGAAATTGGCCTGGTAGTTCGATTATAGTACAGAATAACTAAGCATGTTCGATGATGGCGTTTGGTTATCTGAAATGTGATATTGATGCAGAAAGCTGAAGTTCTAACAAGAACGCTTGACGCATAGTAATGAGGCAACAGGTGAAAGTATTGAACACAACTGTCCCCAGGTAGGTGATTATTAATAGAGTCGTTAGAACTAAGGGAGCAATATCACAGCATGTTACTCCCTTGACAGAGGCCCGGTTCTGCAGTATTAACAGTTGTTATTGAATTGATATCGATCCCGACCACTTTAAGACTCCATTGTTATTTAATACTACTCCAGTTGAAGGCCCACTCGGATCTATTTAGAAAATGTAAATATCTCAGCAGTCAGCACTGATATGGTCAATATTCTTCGCTTGTTCCATAAAAATATGAATTAATGGGTCCCGGGCATACTTTAGCAACAATCTTGTTAAAACTAACAACCTTAAGTGTTCCCGCACCAAACAGCTGGGTTTCCCCTCATGGCAAACTCACAAACAGTTACCTCATTCTCTCCTAATCTGGACTTCCCAGCCAGTCACTGCGTCTCAGCCAGTTGTGGCTCGGAAGGCTTCATCGACGCCACAGCCCTGATTAGCACTGGTCGAAACATCATTGAGAACCTCTGGACTGTTATAGAGAGCCGGATTGATGAACCCATCAGGGTTCTTACCTAGATGCAAGCGCTCACTATTGATAAATGTCACGATAGATGCAAATGCAAGAGTTGATGCAGATGTGCCAGAGGTAGTTCGCCATGTACCATTGACAACAACCATGTAAGAGTTGGCCAGTGCGGCCACGTCGGGGTACCCACGACCGGTGTTGCTGAATCGCTTCTCTAGCTTTGCTAGGTGCTCTTGCTCCTTTGATTTGTATCTAGCAACCTTCGAGACCTGATACGAAGGGACAGGGAAGACGTTGCTAAGCCCGCCACCCGAAGAATAGACTTGACCGGCGGAAGAAACCTTTCGAAACGTTGTTTCAGTTGTTAAATTTCCTACTATTCTATCGTCGGCGGCAGCGAGTGTATTTGGTGGTGGTAGCAATTGTGTTCCGCTAACAGTCGTGACCCGAGGACACGACGACGGAAAGTTAGGGCTGAATTTGCCAGTAGTAGCGTTAGATTCTCCTGTTCTGTCGTCAACACAGCCTATTCCGATTCCTGTCAATGTACCATGATCAGACGTGTTAACAATATGAGTAATTCCCATCATACCCAGCTTCAGGTATTCGAGGCATTGACGTTGTAGATAAGTTGATGAAAAATCAGCTTCACTGCATGTAAAAGAGATTGACAAGACTTTTGGCGCAGATAACGTCCCGCAATCAATATTGTTATATCCCTCTAGGTTGGAGCTTGGATACTGAGGGTCATTTGGACCAAAATTATCGCAATGGTACAAGTCAAACGCTGCAAGCATATTATCAAGAGTTCCCACCTGGTACTTATCTTCGACCTCGACGTTTGCAACGACTTGAGGAGCAGTGAGTGCCATAGTATATTCGAAATCTATTTCTGATTCTAAGATCAAAGGGTCTACCCGACATTCATCCTGCAAGTGTCCCCCATTCACGGCGTCAACTTTAGGACGTTGTCCAACAAGCTCGGGCCGAAAAACCCTGAAATATTCATCCAGATCTTCTGGAATCCAAGATGACCAAGATCATTTGAATATCCCAAACGAGTTATTAGGGTGTGATTTCACACCAGAAGGAATTTTGTATAAATTCCCGAAGACAGGACGGTGTTGTATATTTGTAACGGTCGATAGATTTTGGTGATACCTCCTTGACGTTGTTTTTCAGAACGACTTGCTGTCGAGAGTATCGTTGATGTGTTGGGACAGATGAATTTGCTAGAATGTAATCTATGTGTCCATTGATTGTTATGGGAACATGATAAGTGCGGCAAGTAATCTTTTCCTGTCCGGTTTCTTAATTTGTGTGGTGATAGAACTTGGTACTTAACAGCCCGCTAGCATCATTGACGGGCAAATTCAGAGTCAGAAAGCCTCCTCTATGCGACAATCTAACCTGGCTTTGGATATTCTAGTGCCTTCAAGCCGGTCAAGGACCTCACCAGCAACATTTGGATTCGGCATGAACATGGCTGCCACGTCTCCTGCTCCAAATGTTGGCCGTAGGATCAGAAATACTCAATAAGATTTCAACTCCTAAGTCAACATTCTCGATTGCTAAGACAATGGATACGATACCTGGAGAATGTGATCGTCGTGTCCTTTTCTGCCCTGATTCCACTGATCCAGACCCAAGGGGCTTACTTTTTGTAATATATTGGTTCCTAAACAAGTGTTGATGACATAGAGCATGTACAGTAGCGGTCTCATTATCACCATTGCGATAGTGTTGATTGCGAATAAATCAGAATCTATTTTTTGATTCGAAGAGTGAAACTACTATAAGAGAAGTGAAATACATATCTACATAGACGAAGGAGGTTTTCTATGCTAGTGAGCGAATGAGAGGACAACCTATTACAAAGCATCCATGATTTTCATGGAATCTCCACGCTACATTCAATAGTTCAATATATCACTAGCTACTGATATGTGGCTGATTGAGACTATACATCCCTTCCTCCCCCAAAGCACAGTATTGAATGTAGAAATCTCTAGGTATCTATGGTCTTTTTCGAGGAACAAACTTACTAGTAAGGTTTTTCTTATGAATAGAATACTAAAACATGTGAGAAAGTGTTCAGCTGAGGATATGAGGCTAGCTAGAATTTGATCCTCGTGGTCTGAATTCAAAAATATATTGCTTAATGTGGAACTTTACAAAAGATCTACGGTCTTGACGGAACAGAACGTATCTATCAAGCTCACCTCCATGATCGGACCCGATACGCACATCTTTAAGGTCGATAATCGTGTAATCGAAAAACCCTCCTTGGGTGAAAATAACGATATGATCATCTCGAATTCGAAGAAGGTACCACCACAACAGAATCCTTCCTTGCTCACGGCCCAAATTGGCATACTAATGATCTGTTTGCAGAGCAACTATCTTTGAAAAAAATTCCGCTAATGGGAGATCTTGAAGTCAGTCAACCGTTTTTGCAAACTACTCCAAAAGGTGTTTTTGCAGCGGGTGATAATAGTTCACCAAGGCGATTGCTGTAGCGGTTCCAAACGGGATCATGGCTACTAGTGGTGTTTCTGCGCAGTTGCAGGCGGAAAGTTATAGTCAGCAAAGTCCGGTTTGAGCAGAAATGCATATAGTATATTACACGTAATGACTGCAATCATACATTCCATAGTGTCATTCGGGTTGAGTGCAAGATTATAAGGTGCAATTTATATTTCTTTTAAGCTAGAAACGGGTACGTGGCTTGAGCGTCCCTTGTGGCATCTGTCAAATTGACGAGTTTGAGTATCACTTTGCAGCGTCTGCCAGATGCCAAAATCAAAATTACAGCCTGTTTGTAGACGGAAGTTTAGGGAGATAAAAACCTAAATAATTGAGAGCAAGAAAAGCATAGTAATAGGATATTTAAGTATGGGCCAGTTGAGGTGGACCATAATTTAGTGAAGTACATACAACTTGAAGATTTCCGAGTCCAGCACAGCCACTACTTCCTGGCTATCGCAATATGGGCGATCAGTTTGACCTTAGCACCACCATTACCATCTAATGTCACATTTCTATCAGCTTCCATTTCCTTCGCTAAAATCGCCGCAGCTTCTTCAAATCTCGCCTCGTCAGCCTCTACCCATCCTCCAGCAGGCCCCATAGGTGCACCCATAAAGCTCCAAGCAAGATTCGACCATCGTCCCATATTCTTGATTGTCAGAATCGCCTCTTTCTGACCGATCTCGATATTCTCGCCGTTGAAGCCCGCGTCCTCAAGGACCTTTCTCAGATGAGAGGCTGTCTTCCACTCCTTGCGCATCTTATAGGCGTGAAAAGCATCAGCTCCACGGGTTGTATCATTTGCCTTCAAGATGCCTTGCTCATGTGAAAGTTCGGCCCAAGTAGTAATGAGCGCAATGCCACTAGGCCTGAGAGTGCGATAAATGTGACTCACGACTTTCTCAGGCTCCTTAACAAGGAAAATGAGAAAATTGTTGTAACTTTCAGTGAAGGTGTTGTCTGCAAAGGTGAGGGCTTCGGCGGGCATGGCTTCTGCTTTGACGGATTCTGACCAGCCTTTTGAAGCTGCGAGTGCAGCGGTTGCTGCGGCCATTGTAGGGACGAGATCAGTTGCGTGGATTGTGATATTTCCTGGCTTTTTGACCTCCGTGATGGCTTCTGTTACTACACCATTGCCGCAACCATTGTCCAAGATAATCGATCCAGGAACCATAGGAGCTAGAGTAACTAGTTTACGAGCTACTTGGAGACTGACATCACCCATCAGCTCTTTCATGATTGCTGGAGTTGGTGGAAGGCATTGTTTTGGGCGGAATGCAGGTGCTTCGTTGGAAGACATCTTTCTAAAATTGCGATGAACGTGTTAGCTCGGTAGGCACAATGAGGATGAGAATTGACTTCAAAGTCAAAGTTTTATTCTGGTCGATGGATAATTGTTTTGAAAAAGATGACGAGGGGAAATTGATCTGGGAGTAGTAAAATTTAAGGATGTCATGTAGAGAGAGAGAATGAAAGAACGGAAAGCTTTGCGGGGTTAACACTTTGATTCACAAAGTCTAACCTCACGGGCCCGAATTCCGAGTGTTGGTAGTTGTTGGTTGGTAGCCGGGCAGGGACGAAGGAGGCAGTATGCAGACTGCGGCCTAATATCGATATGTTGTATTCCACATTCAAGTGCAAGCCTTCTCTAATTGGTCGGACCTATCACGGACATAAGGGTCACAACAATCAGCAAGTCACCTTCGGTCCCTTTTCTTTTTCACTATTTGCAAGTTTGCGCCCTTTTCATTCGGTGAACGAGCCAACATCTTCGGTTCACGAACGCCCTTCCTATCGAGCATCTGTAGAGAAGAATTTAAAGGAAATAGCCTCTATCATGTCTAATCTACCAGAAGAGCTACCTCACCAGGTAGACAAGGAAAACAAACTACATACCGAAGTAGAAAGCTCACCACAATCCAAAACATTGCATTTTTGGCTTGTATTCGTCTCTCTATGTTTTTTTAGCCTGTCAACGTCACTGGACGGGACAGTCATTGCTACCGCCCTACCGACCGTCGTTAAATCTATAGGGGGAGAAGAATATTATGTCTGGATTGGAAACTCGTTTTTACTTGCGTCGACTGTAATTCAACCCCTTGTTGGACAGTTCGCAGACATCTTTGGACGAAAGATGCCTATGTTCTTCTCTCTGGCTTGTTTTATGATCGGCAGCGGACTTGCCGGTGGAGCTAGCAGCGTCAGTATGCTCATCGCAGGAAGAACAATTCAAGGACTCGGGTCTGGTGGCATCTTTGTGCTTCTCGATATCACCACCTGCGATATGGTATCAATCCGAGAGAGAGGACAATTTCTGGGTTTGGTGCTGTCAATGGGGGCGATTGGATCAACACTTGGCCCAATTATTGGAGGGGTCTTAGCTGAACACAACTGGAGATGGGTATTTTATCTCGTTCTTCCAACTTCTGGAACTGCAGCTCTTTTTTTGATATTCTTCCTCAACCTCAACGCCATACATACACCAGATGTTCGGAGCAGTCTTGCAAAAGTTGATTATGTTGGTTCTGCTATCTTCATTGTCTCTATCACCAGTATTTTGCTTGGTCTCATCATGGGAGGTGCTATACATCCTTGGAACTCCTGGAATGTCATAGTACCCCTTGTCCTGGGATTTTCAGGCTGGGGAGCTTTTTATCTCTATGAAATGACCACATTTTGTCAAAACCCTAGCATTCCTCATCGCATATTCTCCGAACGGATCTCCGCTATCGGATTCTTTCTTGTATTTGAAAGTGGAATGTTTCTAATGTGGATTGTCATGTTCTTGCCTATATACTTTCAGGGAGTTCTTCAAACGTCGCCACTACAATCGGGTGTTAATATGCTTCCAATGAGTGTATTCTTAGTTCCGGGTGGAATTTTAGCTGGAGGAATCATGACAAAGACGGGAATGTACAAACCTTTTCATTGGACTGGCTTTGTTATTACCGTCATTGGATGTGGTTTACTCTCTATCCTCGATAGCGGCTCTGGAAAAGCAGCGTGGGCCGGCTTTGAAATAGTTGCTGCACTCGGCACTGGCTTTATTATGACTACAATTCTTCCAGCCATTCAAGCCTTATTGCCCGAAATCGACCAAGCCAAAACAACGGCCTTTTTCTTGTTTATGCGCAGTTTCGGTTTTGTGTGGGGTATCACTATTCCATCGATTGTTTTTAATAGTCAATTTGATACTCGATTGGGCGGGATTGACAATGCAAAGGCACAAGTTGATCTCGCAAAAGGTGGTGTATATGGTTTAGTTTCGGGCGGCTATATTCAAGCATTGCCGGAAACAGTCCAGATACAGATTGTGAATGTATACACCAAGGCTTTGGAGAAGGTGTGGCAAGTTGCCATTGGGTTTGCTTTGTTGGGATTTATGCTCGTATTCTTGGAACGTTATATTAATCTTTGAATAGAACTGAAGACAGAATTTGGGATAAAGAATGGTGTTGAAGAGAAGGACGCCGAGAAAAAGGCTGTGAAAGCATTGGCAGTAAATAATGGGATTGAGGTCAAATGAGCTGCCGTTGATGAGTTGGAGGCGTGTCACATAAAGCAAGTTTCACTCTCAATTGCCATATTCGGTACAACAGCGGTGCAGATACCATCATATTATCCGTTTTATTACACGAAGCAGAATACTATCTATGGAGATGAAAGCTTGACTTCTCATATATCGGACTACGATACTTTCACTTGCTTGAAACGCATCTTGGTCAGCTAGTACTAGCTCTACCTACTAATTTTGAAATCTTCCATACTCTGCCAGTGACCCTATCGATCAATAGATCGGTATGATATCTATTGTATCGAAAGAGCACGATATAGCCTTATCTTCTGCACAACGAAGTAATCAATAGCTCGCTGACCGTCTGCAAACCACACGGTAGTCTGACGGGTGAGATCCGGAATGTTATCCTGCATCTAGACCGATCCGCCTGCCCCATGTTTATTTGCGAGCATTGCATAAATCGAGCTCTCAGCTATCCACTTTTGTGATATTCGCTGCTAACCTATCGGAACGGTTTATGAAGCAGTTAACCAACTCGAAGCTGTACATTGGTACGAAGCGGCTTGATTTGCGGCGTGGAAGGCAGTGCCACAGGGCTTAGAAATTGGTAAACACAACTGGAGAAGGCCGCAAGCTAGACCGGAAGAGAAAGAGGTGTGGCAGCCTTGAACCTCCTACGCGCATTGACAGGGAATTCGTGAGCCGAAGATCCTGGTATAAGCTTCGAGGATGCCGAGGGCTTTAAAACTGGTGCAGACACATTCAATATTCACAAAATCAAATTCGCTCGTAATCATAAATGAAGAGGTAAATAAAAAAAATTATAAATAAAGAAGAAAGAACCTACAAGGATACACATTGGTTCACTAGGCAGCCTTATAACATGATAAGTAATTTGAATCTCACATTATAGTGTATTTCTTCTTATGTACGAACGACCCATTTCCCCGTACTTCGCTAAAGTAGGCATGGGGTAGGGCCGCTCGCTTACGAAGGGGGCGACAAAGCATAGCCGCAATACCTACTTTAGGATCAACAACAATGAAAATGACCAACAATCTAACTAAGAAAAAGAATCCGGCTGATGTTTCGAGAGGGGGTGGACGTATTTGTTGGAATTTGCAACATGTTATTGGTATCATGCCATAATAATAACTACTGTTTCTCAGCTCCTGCACAACACTGCCTATCACAGAAAGGACCAGGAAATCACAATGCAGCCCACATGGGCTAAATTTTGCTGCACATACTCTGTGCAGTTACTGTCTGTTCATACTTCATTGGGTCAAAATTCCAACATTTAGAATGTATCACAACCAGTTGCCTCGGATATTGCGCTACGCAAGCATTTAGTTTCGACCTGCAGCTTCGACCAATTTCGCAGTCTTCTCCTCACAGGGTGACAGTGGAAGTTTTGAAATAGAAGCGAAATATATAGCGCAGCTCTAATAATCAGTAATATGCAAGTTTCTATGATTTACGGCCTGACTCTTTGTACTACTTACTTTAGGTAGTAGCTATGTATGCGAATCTATTCATGAAGTTGAGTATCAAGAGTTCTAGAACGTCCTACACGCATTTGCCTAATTGAACTAAAATGTCTCATTAAACTTGAGACCACATACATGTGGATTCGGATTGAATCAAGCCAACATATCATTGTTTAGATTAGCCTTCACAAGTCATTCTCGAGATTGTGTGCATGCTTTCCATAGTCCGTGTCGATCTGGTAAATTTACATAAAAGAATTTCCAGACACATTGTGTTCGCAGAGTTCCAAATATAGAATTGATTGATATGCACGAGAAAAGTAGGTGGGATAACATTCTCTGTACAAATCGGAATCTCCCATCCGGTTTGAGGCTACAACCAACGTGGAGCATATTAGCCGGTAAGCGCGTATTGTCCCATACCGAAACTTGATTTCCAAGCGTAAGTGGTGCGACATGAGCTGTAGACGGGCTTATCTAGAATCGGAAAAGATCTAATCCTGTGAAAATGCCGGTCAGTCGAACAAATTCCAAGATACATAGTATATATGATAAGAAAAGAAGGCATGCGCGAGGCGCAGACCTTGGGGCATTTTAGCGTTATGGGGCCAAATTATATGCTGTACTAGTGGTCTTCTTTTCAGATTGCGTAGCCTAGGGCCTTGTATGCTCATTATATCATACAAGCTTAGTATCTCTAGTTTGTCTCTCTCAACTTGGAATTTCTCCTCCTTCTTGAACAGCTCTCTTTACATTTCCCAGATTCATCCTCAAATTTCAAATTAACAAGCCGCAATTATGAGCGCCAATCCTCCACCACCAGGTCCTCAGTACTCGGGGAAGATGCCAATACAGAATCGGCACCAGATCCTCTTGATTGTCCTGCCGGCTGTATTTCTAACCGTGGCTACTGTTGCGGTAGTATTACGATTCTATGCTCGCCATCTGAAGCAAGCAAAGGCACTCGCTGACGACTATTTCTGCGTTCTGGCTCTCATTATCGGCTATGGGTCACACGCGACGATAGTGACTATGGTTGTGGGCGGTGGTATGGGGTTGCATATCTGGAACTTGACTACCGATATACAATGGTTTCTTTTTAGAGTAGGTTATATTTTTTGGTTCATTTTCATAACTGGTAGAGGCTAATTTTACTCAGACACTCATGGCTAATTACGTTCTCTGGGTCGCTAATGTGGCAGCCCTCCAAATGTCGATTCTGTTTATGTATACTCGAATTTTCGGTGTCTCTCAAGTCTTCCGAAGAGTGTGCTACGGGTTTATGGCAATAATCATTGGCTGGACACTCGCAGGTATCTTTTCCAGAATTTTTGCTTGCGGGTCCGCAATTCCAAAAGCTCAGTTCTTCGGTAACCCAATGTTGAAGGGCACGTGTGTTGATGTTAAGGGTATATGCACATCCATTGGTTTGCTTCATGTTATTTTGGATTTGTCTGGAAGCTCATGGTCAATCTGCAATTGAAAATCTTACTCACTGTGCTCCTCACGTTGGAAACTTTGTAAGTTCTCGCCCGACCCTTATACGTAATAACATATTCTAATGATATCAATAGTGCAACCCTCTGCTCGATTCTCTGAATGGAATGTCTAGTTAAAACTATGGGTGGAGACATTACCGATGCCTCTGCTTCCATCTGGTTGACAATCTTATTCCAAGCTTTGGAAGTTCCAGTCGGTATCATCTACGTCTGCATTCCTACCTTCCCCGTATTCGGCCCCAAGATTTCCCAGTCTAAGTTTGGAAAGCTGGTTCACATCACTTTTGGCAAGTACTCTGCTCTCATCGTACGGATCAAGCAACAGCAAGCCGACTGGTACCAAAGAGAACATTTCGGGATCCAAGTCGAAGAACTTTGAGAGATCATCTGAACGCGAGGTCAAGCGATCGAAGCTCTCTCAGGACAGTCAAATCCCTTTGCAAGATTATCCTGCAAACTAAGTATTCGAGAAGACGAGAATCTCGCAGGCCAGTTGTGGCCGGCGTACAATCATTTCATTCTTATTTTTGCAGTCTTGCGAGTCTTGCGCTGTTACAATGGCTACATGAACTTTTAGATATGTATTCTATGTAGAGTTTAGCTAGTGCCAGATATACCCCGAGTTTGATACATCTCTTCACACCTTTCAAAACAAATAAAGTCGTAAACTGCCTTTGATCTAACTTCGATCCCCATGAACATTTGGCATAGCGATCTTGAACCACCCCATATTTAAACACCGCCATATATATTAAACCACTCCCTCTACCTAAAACACATCAAAATAACAACTCTTTGCAAAGGTAGCACAACTGATAGAATGAAATTCGCACCAGCAACCCAATGGCTTCCGAACCGCAACCGTCTCCCCTCAACTAGCACCATAGCACCATAGCACCGCACATCCTCCTCCTTGTTATGCAAATTCTCGCCTTAGCAGCACCGCCCTTTCGTCTCCGCCGATCTATCTCAGTAATCTTGATCATCTTACTCATCATCCCTTCTTTCCTCAACAGCCCATTCACTTCAGATATCGGCGCTATGCAACCTTGGAGCCTGATGTGGCCCAATTGGCTCTCGGAGATCTCACACATCATGTTTTCTGAACCCGACCAAGACGTCTCAGCCTCCTTCTGGCACACCAAAAGCCTTAATTTCAAAGTAAACAAGAAGTGTAGATTTAGCATGCTGAAAATTCCCTGGGCTATGACTCTACTTGTTAACCTAAGGGGTGTACGATGGAATTTTCAGGTTAGGAACATTCCGGTGTAGAAAAAAAAGATGTCAAGGTCAAGGTTTCTTCTAGGATAAGCGGCTTATTTTTCTGGGATTCTTTTCACGTGTGATATCTTTCCCCAATTGGGGATACGTTTCTTTTTGACGAATCATCGGGGCGGCGAGGTAGCGGAGCTGAATAGTAAGTTTGTTACGTCTAGACATAACGATTTAAGGTGGAGTCTTGTTAAAGCACTCAGGTTTGGGTGTGGACCATACTTTTTCATTAGTTTGTAATATGTTGTTTGCGCATTTCTTTCCGTATTACTTCATATTTCTAAGCCTGAGGTAAGGTAAGTTGCTTGAATGCTGAGGATTATGGGAGATGTACATTGCTAATGGAGAGCAGGATTGGCTGCCGTTTTTTGGGAAGTTGAAGAATGTTACTACTGTAAGAAAGATTTGGGGCGAGTTTCG
>Ga0247807_10001975_pt1 | contig 11565 bp, 10 predicted proteins | sample UWRJL074202C1_FD_179931 | JGI IMG/M metagenome (GOLD analysis project Ga0247807, IMG submission 179931) | Plant litter microbial communities from Arlington Agricultural Research Station in Wisconsin, United States - UWRJ-L074-202C-1 | ecosystem: Environmental > Terrestrial > Plant litter >...
GCATGTTCTGGTTGCGCCTTTCGAGTAACTGATCGAGTTTCATCTGAATTTCGTGCTTGTAGTGTTCCTATTTTCAGTTAGCAAGGAGAGCCCAAAGTAGGTAGAATGTGGTGGCCCATGCCTTATCCGGGGACCTCTCGAAAATCTCTTTCTCGAATTTCAGACCTATCTCAATCATCTTATTGATCGTTGGGCCATTTTGTTGTGACTGGCTCGCAAGTCGTAGATTTCCAACACTAGGCAAGGTCATTAGTCCAGATTCGTGTGAAGGTACGCGCGCAAGAGATCAACCACCGCGTGCAATGAAACGAAATATCACCTACAGATTGAATACCATGCTTATCCGCTCTTGAATCATGACATTAGCTTGCCAGCCTTCTAGTGGCCCTGTGTTGTCCTGGAGACTACGGAAGATTTCCTGTTGAATCTGCCCAGAAACCATGCTTTGGTTCGGCTGCTGTGGCCTCTGTTGAGGCTGTTGGCCTCGTTGCTGTTGTTGCATCATCATTTGCCCTCCATTATTCATCTGTGGCTGGAAGTTGGCTGCCATTTTCTAACTCGGGGTAGCAGCACCACGCTCCTGCGAACAGAGTCCCTGACGGGATAGTTGGTCCAGGCTGGCGCCCGGCCTTGGCTGATATAGACGATGCCGTATCGCGCACAAAATATCGTGACCGATTCGTGTCTGCCAGAATAGTAAATTCGAATACTGGGGTTCGGCGGGGGAAGGAAAAGACCGTTCTAGCAATAGAAGATAACGAGTCGTACGATGCCCTGTGTTTACTTCTGCTGGTTCCACACGAAGCCAGGACTTGTGTCGCGTGATATTCTAGTACCAGAGACGAATGTTGTCGATTGCGATGGGGTCTAAGGTGATCGGATCGAATGGAAAGAGTCGCCTTCCACCAAATAGTATCAGGCTGCAAGGGTTGTAGGCCGGCGACTGTACGCAACGGAATTCGGGAAAAGGAGCAAACAGCACATTCGATGCTTTCGTGTAGTCAAAGTCTTGAGGTCGAAGTGTTGCGAGAGCTTTTGGAGTGTGTGGTTTGGACTGGTGGACGGCTGGAAAGTCAAAGCGGACTACTTTGCGACACTGGAACCAAGGCTGTAACAGGACGAATATTGGACAAGTAGCGGCGCGGATTAAGCACAAAGATACAGCGCGAAGAAAGCGAGAGATAAGCTGTGGTGTCGATTCTTGCCCACCAGCTAAGAATTCAAAGGTGCCGTGTACTGAGAAGGTTTGTTGGCGATGAGTGATGAGTGATGAGAGACGGGATGGGGGATGGGATGGGACGGACTGGGGGGTGGTGTCGAACTAGGCGCTACTTTTCGACGGAAGTACCTACAGTAGGATAGGACTAACGACCCTGGCCCGGATCGGCTGTGTACTTTTTTTTGAGTGGGCTGTACAATATAGACAACACAAATACAACTGCAAACCTATTGGAGATCTAAACACTTGCTTGTGCCTAGAATATCATTACTGAAAAACCCTCTCGTCGCGAGACATTTATTGGAGCCACCGTGAACTTGTCTTCGACGCTCAGGCAAAGATTCATTCTTAAGAGCTGATGTGATGAATTTGACGAATCAACCATGAACGCCAGCATTTCCAAAAGCCCTTGGCACAGAAGCACTGTGTAATTACAGTTGGAAGCTCAGCTCAGCTCCGTCACGGTGTTTTCAGAGACGAACAAGAAGTGCCAGCCAGAGGGCAAGGACCGGTGAGTCTCTTCTTGGATATTCACACACACACACACACACACACACGCTATAGGTAATTTTCTTTGTCACGCCGAGCATGACATGCTGTTACTGAGGCACGCCCGCCCAAATCCTGTCACAACCAGACACCCACCAGCCATGTCATCAAGGGTCTTTTCATTGGAGGCCGACAGATGTTGGAGAATGCCTCGGATTTGGAGAGGTCACAGGAGGGACGAGACAGGATAAGATGAATTTGGTTCGCTACTTGCACAGCATCGCACGGCTGTCTACCTTGACTCCCTACCTCCTACTACTTTCCCCAGCACAATCATCTGACTACAGACGGCTCGATCAGAAGGAGTCCTGTGGTTTCTGCTCGACACCACCGCTTCAAGTCAGGTCAAGTCTCGAGAGAGGGAGGAAGTCGCAGGAGCGTGAAAAGATTCGCGGCAGGGTTACTACGTGGCAGAAGACGTATGTAGGAGGGTTCATAAGGTTTCCGACTGGGATTTTCATATGCGCCAACCCAGCGTCTATTCGCCACGCCATACCTCTCTTTCTAACCGCTTCAACAGAACAGGACCTGTTCAATTTCTTACAATTCTGAGAGCTATTGTGCTACATATGAGAAAACATCAGCAATCGTTAAGAACCAGGAACAATGGAGCAAGAACAGAAGCACCGGTGAAGCGCACCTCATCCCAAAGAACATCCACCACAATTCTTTCACCCAACCAAAATACGCGTAGGGTAACATCGCCGCCGTCCACCCCTGGCCATATGAGGGTCCTCAGCTGTCCCTGCCCGCAGATCATCGACTTGAACCTGAAGCAAGGCGATCCCCTCTCAACCATCCCCCAAACACTAAACCAAATCTCAAACAATGCTCTCAACATTCTTCCCCTCCAAACACCGAACTCGACCCTGCGAGCTACCGTCTACTTCCTACAGCGGCAAGAAAGGTTTGGCCACCCGCCGTCACGGCCACCCGTCCGCTCTCTTTCGATCGCTCCAAATGCTCCCAGATCTCAGGATGATCTGAGTTTCTTAGTAGAAACCCTATCTGCAGAAGCGGGTGCGCCCAGGGCTTTAAAATCGCTAGTGCTGCCATATCATTCGGGGGGCCGCAATAAGCCTGCGTGGGCCTGTCACACACACCAAGACCTGAAGACCACGGAGGCGAGAGCACGCCAGAGCAAGGCAAGCCTTGTTAATCTTACGCCCCAAGTGCCGGATCAAGACTTCGAGGCTTGAGCTGTTGTGCAACTGCTGGCACACACACTACAATCCTGTAGCTTTCCTGGATTGGGGATAGGAGGAGGATTCTTTGTGACACCTTAGCACGATAGATGTTATGAGCAACACATAGTCCTAAAGCTTCTCTAGCAGTGTTTGGATTTTGCGAGGAAATTCATGAAAGTGACTACGAATATGTTTCGTTCCTCAGTAATTCCCGCTGTAGGTTGATCTCCCGTTGAAATCCCAATTTTTTTTTTTCAACTGCCACTAGAGCTGAGATCACATGACCGGACACACTACATGTGCCTTGATAGTTAGACTACCTTACGGCTGTGGAAACTGACGCCCGAATTCATAAAACTAGAGCTCACTATCGCCTCAAACATTACGACGCTCCAGAAATTAGCCTTAGCCTTACAAAGTTCTCTTATTACCTTCTCGTAGATGTGCCACGCCAAGGTGTTTGACATATTTGCGCTGAGGTTACCTTTTAGGACTTAGATACTCTAGCATTTGCTGTTAGCGGAAATCTTCGAGTAGTCGTATTGGTCAAAAACACTTAATTTCATTGAGCTCAAGGGAGATGAAGAATTAACCAAAGTTGATCTTGATGAAGACTGCTCGCAGGGTTCGCACACCTGATTGCTCAAAACCGCATCTACTAGACACGTTCCATCGCAAAGCCATCTCCCAGATTCCGAACCACTATGGCCATAAGTGCGAACCTCCAATCAAACTAAAAAAGGGTTTTTTTAATTTCCAAACACCTCAGCCCATCCACTGCCACTTAGCCCGTTACATTCTCAACCGTACCGACCATTTCTGCAACCCGTGAGGCTCAGCTCGATCACCTCCCTCCGCCTTCAATGTCTCCGCCTGCGTATGCAATTTCATCACATAGCGTACCTGCAATTTGACCAATTCTACCATGGTCAAGCCTGATGGTGTGCCTTGCCGATGGAAATAGAACAGCACTTGCTCGTAACACGCTCGTAACTCGCATAAGAAGCTTAAAAATTTCACGTGAAGCTGAACGTCGAAGTAGGTGGATCTCTACGGCCTTGAAAAGGATTCCACGAACAAGTTGTCGTACATAATTGACCTGCATTTTATACCAAGTTTTTAAACTTCAGAAATAGAGTTTGTAAAAGCTTTGTGAAAGGTGACATATGTGCTTGATAAATTTGAGTTAGGGGTTCTATTAGAGAGCAACGTTACGGATACAGTACAGGAAGAGCTTCATGTGACTTAAGAATTGAAGGACGTTAGCTCATGTCTGATGAGAGTACAAGAAGAGGGGAAGGCAAGAAAACATCTCAATACGAGACAAATTCTTGGAGGATGATTTAAATGTGGGTAAAAATGGCCTCGATATTATTAGAACTGGAAGTGGGTGGAGGTTACGCTGATGAAAATTACCACCTGATCAGATTACTGTTGGTATGCAGTCGTTCGTTGAAGTGCCCCAGTATAGGAAATTTCAGAATTCATGGTCAAAGTCCATTTTGGTCTATGAATCTTTTTATGGTCTACAAATATCTAGTCAGAGCCAATGCAGCACTTGCTGGCCGTTCTATACATATCCTTAGCACCCATATATAAGCTAGTCCTGGTGACACGAGTGCGCTAAGCAGCATAGAAATCCTCTGTAAAACTCCCTCCGTTGAACAGAATCTCCTCGTCAATCAACCTTCGCATCTCTTTCTCCTCTTCGGCCCATGGGTCTGCCTGCTCTCCCTGCTGAGCGTCATCTTCAGCACCAATCCAATACGGCGTTTGGGTGCCATCTCGTGGAACCTTAAGAGCCCAATTTTCGCCTGATACAGATTCCTCCATCATCTCATCCATGAAGGAGGGAGTATAAGCATGTATCGAGGAATCACTGTCGATGACGTTGGACACAATTATGTCGTCAGGAACAACAGCGGAAATCCGTGAACCGACAATCTCATCGATGACTGGTGTTGTCAGTCGGTGATGACTACGCAAGTGATTTTGTAGATCATATTCACGAATGAATTTGTGAATGCACTTTGGCATGTAGCAGGCGATCGTCCGACGTTCATCTTTCAAATAAGCAGTTCCAGTAAGCTCTTGGAGAGCTGTGGGCATGCATTTTTTGTTCTGCTCTTCAACCTTTATACGATTCGTATTGATTGTGCTTTGGAGGCCGAGATGAGCGGTTCGTACATGATCTTCGAGGTTAGCTTTAGAATAAAATTCGTTTCCACAAGCGTCGGACTGGTCCCAGTACGCGATATCAGCAGTTTTGCTAAGGTCAAATGATCCACAAGTATAGCGCTTTTCCTCGTGAGCTGTAGCTATGTGCTGGTTGCGGTTATATGGCTTTGTAAACATTTTAGTACAACCTGGGTAGGTACATGGAATCTTTCTGCGCTCGACAAGCGTAGTGCCAGAATGCTGACTCTCAACATGCTTGTCCAGTTCGCGCCTGCTAGAACATCTCATATCACAGAAAAGGCAATTGACATGATCTTTTCGGATATGAGCTTGAAGCATTCCTTCTGATGTGAAGCCGAGAGCTGCTGGAGATCCATCAATGTTTACCATTCCAGGTTGTATGCACTCCGGACAAAAGAACCGTGGAGTGCTATGTACGCGATCTTGATGTTTTCGCAAACCTCCAGCGCCGTCGAAACCAGCAGCACAAGATTCACCGGTGATTGGGTCGACGAACGCGCAAGGAAATGGAGCCAGTTCCAAATGGTCAGAGCGAATATGTCGTTGGAGCGTCTCGCGTTTACGAAACGCTTGGTAACATTCAGGGTAGCCTGTACAAACGAATCGCTGAGTTCCTTCATGTGTAGCTCTATGTCTATTGCGTCGAGTTGATGTCAAGAAGTTTTTTCCACATCCTTCCCAATCGCACATATATTGCCGTTCCTTGGTATGTGCACCTTTTATATGTGCCTTGAGATGCTTGTTATCCATATAGGCCTTTTCGCAGCCCTCCCAAGTGCAAGCAAATGGTCTCTCACTGGTATGAGACCGAAGATGAGCAGTCAATCGTGCCGGTCTGTTGAACGTTTTGTCGCACCCGTCCCAGGTACATTTGATAGTCTTCAACTCGGAAGGAAACTTCTTGCGACAGGGTGCCGGTGACAAGGGGGTATTAGGACTGTTGAAAGTGTGATGTTCATCTTCAGAGAATATATCTCTTTCATTGTCGTCGTCTTTGAATTCGCTCTCTGAATCGAAGGTATTTTTTTCTGCAACTGGTTTAGTGATGCTCATTGTACTGCTTCAACTAAGTTACTCGTACCTTCAGGAACAATTGTGTGATCAATACGCAATCTTTTCGCAGAGCCTTCTAACTCACTGGCTCCATTCCGCTTCCTAGTATTTGATGCCATCCCTGGAGTTCATAGGACAATATCATTGAACTCCATACACACAGCTGATGGGTGGACTGTGTAGTTGAAAATCGTACAAAACAATTTTGTGGGGTCTAGCCGCGAAATCTTGGCATTAAAAATCTTAGCTCCTCAGGCGCCAATCTCCAAGCTCAACGAAGAGGCTGAACCAAATTCTTTGTTGGACGCAAATCTTACACAAAGATCTCAACTCACATCTTCAAGACAAGCAAACACTCGCAAAACCTTGTACCGTTTCACGCGACTCTAAAGTTCAAGCAGAAACTATGTCTGACTACGAGGGAGACGATGGAAATGATGGAGGGTAAATTAACCCAAGAGAGAACAAAACAACCTGAGCATAGCTAAATTCACCTTACAGCTTTTCTCCAGCCTACGATGAAGAGCCGGAATACGACCCAGATGAGCCTGAACCAGAGACAGCTGTTGCGCTTGACGATATCGAGATCGGCGAAAACCCAGACCAGCTCAACGTGACTGGTGACTCTGCACGAGAGATCGTTCATTCGGGAGATGTAGCTGCTGCGGCTGCAAGTGGTAGTAAGCTATCAAAAAACATGAAGATACCAAAGGAAAACCGCAATACCACACCATATATGACCAAATATGAGCGGGCGAGGATATTAGGAACAAGAGCTCTGCAGATCAGGTAAGGGAAGGGATAGTATTTGGCTAGAATGGAACTCTGCTGACCTAGATGACTATAGCATGAACGCCCCGGTTCTTGTCGATACTGAAGGGGCCACAGACCCACTTCAAATTGCCATCAAGGAGCTCAGAGAAAAGAAGATACCACTGATCGTGCGTCGCTATATGCCAGATGGGAAATATGAGGATTGGACTTGTGAAGAGTTGCTACAATAAGAGATATGGTAGATAAGCGAGTAAAGACTAGAAATGCATAGCAAAGGGATTGGTCGGCGCAAGAAAAGGCGTTTTGGATTAGGAGCCTGTTGGCGGACTTCTTGATAATATGAATGAACAACGATATTGAGCCTTTTCTTCTCACTTCTCCGATGACAGGATTACATCCATAGCGTTTCTAATCCTTTCGTTGTCCAAGAACTAAAGCTCGGGATTGACTGATTGAGAGTAAGTGAGACATCTTTTTTGATAAATTAGTATAAAGCATTTTGGCATTCGGATTCTATAGCCTATTTGGGTTTTGATAGGTGCTCTTCCTCAAATGCCGGAGCATCTCCGAAGGCGGGGCAACAATGGAGGGGTCCTCCCATATTCATAACGTCACTTCACATAAAACATAAAGATACGTTCTTTTGAGCCTTCCTCTTTCCCTCTACACCAATTCATCTCTTCCAATTCACATCTGTCCATTCAAAAAATGTCATTCAAAACCACCGCAACAATCGCTTCCTTTGGCGGCAAGCTCCATAAGTTGACCCATGACGCGGTTACCACCAAATGCCAAATGGCTGTAAACATCTTCCTCCCACCCCAAGCCAAACTTTCCAAAGTGCCCGTACTCTTCTTTTTATCCGGCCTAACTTGTACCGGAGATAATTGCGCCGAGAAGGGGTTCTTTCAATCTGCTGCCGCAGAGAAGGGAATTGCAATCGTATATCCTGATACTTCTCCCAGTACGCTCCTCTACACACGCAAAGTCCCATTGCAAGGGAAACAGCTAATCATTGAATACAGGAGGGCTCAAGATAGCAGGTGAAGATGACTCCTACGACTTTGGCAGTGGCGCTGGTTTCTACATCGATGCAACCGCCTCTCCCTGGTCCACAAACTACAAAATGGAATCCTACATAACTCGCGAACTTCCCGAGGCGCTCTTCTCCTCCTTTTCAGAACTCGACTCGTCCCGCGTCTCCATAACGGGTCATTCGATGGGAGGACATGGTGCACTAACGTTGTTCTTGAAGAACCCTGGTATGTATAAGAGTGTGAGCGCATTTGCGCCCATTGCGAATCCAAGCAAGTGTCCGTGGGGAGAGAAAGCGTTTAAAGGATATCTCGGGGAGGATAAGGAAGAGTGGAAGAAACATGATGCCACGGAGTTGCTTAGTAATTGGAAGGGGGATTTTGATGCGTTGATTGATGTGGTATGTTCCGTCTCCTCTCCCCGTCACTGTTCTTTCAGCGGAAGATGGCCAGTGCATCTGAAGAGCATCCACTAATGTGTGATTTGAATAGGGAACCGGTGACAATTTCTACAAGCAAGGGCAATTATTACCGGAGAACTTCGCAGCAGCAGCAAAGGAATCTGGCAAATCAAAGGGATTAGTGATTAGATATCAAGAGGTATGTGATGTGTGAGAATAGCACCAGACGTGGAAAGCTGATTTAAAACAGGACTATGATCATTCATACTTCTTCATTTCAACATTCGCCAAAGACCACGTTGAATACGCTGCAAAACACCTGCTCGCATAGTATGTTACTCCATTCACCTAAAGTAACGCCCAAACTCATATTTGTAGAAGCAGTAACGCCTCTGCCCAAAAATTATGAATAATCACCCTTCAAAAATTGAAGCCGATGTACCCAAAATCAGGTCGAATAATTCCCATGAAGTGAATTCTCTCTTTTCTCTCTCTTCATAGCTTTGGGTATCTCTTATGGTATCTATCCATCATAGCCTCATAATTCATCATCCAGGATGGGGGTCAAGCTCAACTTATCCTTTGTCTCATCATCAACCCATTACTAATATTCTCTTTCTCCCCTCCGACTTGAATTCTCATCTCTGCATCTGCTTCTCTTCGTATCCTATAATAAGCCAACTTCTCAAAGCGGCTCAATGCTTTCCACCAATGTCTTCCAGCTTCGTGCTCACTTATTCTTTCTAGTAGATCTACTACCTTTATCCTCACATCCTTGTCTTTGTGAAATAACCCAAGAGCTACGTAGAAGAGGCCGGCATGTGATTCCGGTGCAACTGTTAAGAGCTGACATATTTCATCATACGAGTGTGTATACTTCGAAAGCGCAATGTATATCTCTCGGCTCGCAGTTGGAGTCAATTTGGTCATCCTTAGACGGTCATGTAAGTGGTGAAGATCCAGTGCTTTCAGCGGCCGGAATGTATAAAGCTGTGCAAGGTCCTATTTGGTGTTAGATTTGAGTTTTCTTACCACCTAGATGGAGTTCATTACCTGTTTGAAGCTGTAATAACTTCTTGTGTTTCTCCAGCCTTCAATACGCATTACTCCACTCGCCAGCTCTTTAAGCTTGGACGGTTCATCAGGCCACACATATCCATGGCCACTGACGCTCTCGTTTCCAGGCTCTGCTTCCTCGACGCCAATGTACAGGGCACTTGCTCCGTATACGGTTTCTTCAAATGCAGCTGCAATTCGTGTAAATTTCTCAACCCAGTCTCGCCATTTCGCACGAATAACACCTTCTCCGTGTCGAGCTGCAACACTTCGAAGTACATCCGCCATGAAAGCAATATCACCGGAATAATCCCCTGTGGTAGCACTCGTAGAATTTCCGATGGATCCTACAACAGTGGCATATGCAGGATTTTGTTGTTGAAATTGAGCAAGTCCTTCCGTAATCGGTGCACTTTCAATCCGGTTACTGATTTTCATTCGTCCAGTTGGAAGATCGCATAACACGTCCCACCATTCTGGGTGATTCTCAAACGTCGGATTTGTCACCCCGGCTATGAAACCAGGTACTTTCAGAAGATCGTCTATCTTACTGAGATCAGTATAGGGAAATGCATGTCTTGTAAAACCTCGGAGTATGCCTCCAGAGGCAAGTGCACATGCTGCAAGTACAGCCTCTGCTACTTCGCCAGATGGACGATTATGACCAAGGAATATGACACGTTTCTGCGTTAACACGGCATTGGCAAGCACAATAATAGGGTGAGTGTACGCGCCAGCCGTAGTGAGATGGGGATGTAGAGCGAATGGCTGCGGAGACTTGGCGTGAGGATCACCAAAGGTTTGGATGAGCTTGATCAGAGAAAAATCGCCAACAGTTTCGGGAGAAATAGCAACCGGAACCTTGATCGGTATTGGAATTCCGTTATAGACGACCCTGGTCTCAAATTCATGAGTATCTCGAGGGATTGAATAGGTTGATTGTGCCTGAACGTGTGCTTTTGTTCCGTTCCTAAGTAAATCCACACGTCTTTCTGGGCTTCCACCCATATTTGCGATGGCTTCTGGAGCCTCGCCTCTATCTTCAGCCATTCGCATTTGAACCATTAGTTCAAATTTCTCGACAAAGAGATCCTTGTTGTCACTAGCCTGTAAAAGATACCTCTCAAGCAAACTTAACTTCGGCATTAGTGATAAATCCATAGTGTTGACAGCTTCGTAAAGCGACGCCAGTGTCGCAGGATGAGGATTTTTGAAATACTCATCAAGCGCCAGTAGTAGTAACGGCTACTCTCTTGTTAGAAACGCAACAATTCAAGAGAATGGAACACACCTTATATATATGTAAAAATGGATGTCGAGTACATATTGCCATAGCCTTTACTACCGCTCCTCGTTTGGCCGTCTTGTCCTGTTTCGTATTGACAAGATTCAACACGTATATCAATGGAGGTCCAGCTCCACCCTCGTCTTCACTCTCATCTGACTCCTCTCCTGATGTATCGTCAAGCTCTTCCCCGTCGGTATCCGTTCCTTCGTCGTCCGAGTTCGCAATGCCATTAGCCTTATCTCTTCTTCTCCGTCTACGTCTGCGCCTTTCTTCTTTTTGTTCTGCCTCCTCCTCTTCCTGACTAGTATCCTTGTGGAGGAAAAATATAGTCCAGTCCTGGTTTCTCACATGCGCCTGATCCGGTAACATCAACTCTGCTAGCATAGCTTCGTCGCCAGTAATCGCAACAGGATACTGATGTTCCATGATCGGTCCTTTATCGATATCGAATGAAGCCACCAAGATATACTCGACATGGTTTTCCACTTCCCCCCGAGGGTACTGAGACCGAAGTTTTCTCTTGTTGTGCGCATCTGGGTTGTATTTGCGTATCGCAGACAAAGATGAATGCTGCGACGAGACCCCACTCGAGGGGGTCTTCGAATTCGAACTTGGATCCGACGTATGGTCTGTATCAATCATAGGGGGATTGGGGCTCCTCGAGGGCCGGGAATGTCTTGCAGACATTGCGGAGGGGGAGCGACTCGAAGGAAACGACGATAGGGACGTCCTACGATTAACACCCACGGAGCCATTGGAACTGGAGGTTGTCAGACTGTCAGTCACCTCTGCGGTTCCCTTGGTG
>Ga0247807_10001976_pt1 | contig 11562 bp, 7 predicted proteins | sample UWRJL074202C1_FD_179931 | JGI IMG/M metagenome (GOLD analysis project Ga0247807, IMG submission 179931) | Plant litter microbial communities from Arlington Agricultural Research Station in Wisconsin, United States - UWRJ-L074-202C-1 | ecosystem: Environmental > Terrestrial > Plant litter >...
GAGATGCGTTCTTGACAAGTTCCCTCCGGGTTGGTATTGATCCTCCATCGTTGCCCATTTTTGTTTCTTTTATCTCTCTTTGTTGTGATTGTAGTTAGTAATGCGTCCACTATTTTATATTCGTGTGGTTGTGAAAACGCGTGCAGTGACTAGATACAGCCTCGCCGTTGCTGATGAACTAGCTTATCGCGATAGGTTGCCCCTGTCGCTCTAACTTTATTAGGTAAGGTGGGCAGCATCACTTGATGTGAACATTGTAGCTCCAAATAGACCTTGAAATAGACAACCACTCTGAGGCTATATAATATAACATATATTTTGAAGCATCTGTCTGCGCATATGGGTAGGAAGGGCGCAGCAAGCTTGAAGAGGGGCAAGCAGTGAGAAAGCGAAACGGCAGAAGAAAATGTCTCAGCAAGCTGTCGATGTTTTGACCCGGATTCTGGGAGAGTTACGGTCAAGGTAAGTTGGGTTGCTTAATATACGCAATGTTAAGTTGCTGATATTACGGGTGATAGAAACAGCGATGATATACGAAGAAGAGCGGCAATAGAATTGAGAGAGCTGGTGGTGGTTACTGCTAGAGGTATGCGCCTAAAGACAAAAATCCCTCGCTTTCGCTGGAGCTCATGTTGTTGCAGATTATCCACAAGAACGCTTCTTGGAGTTTTACAACCTAGTCAACTCGAAGATCACAGGCCTCATCAGCCATGGAAATGATACAGCAGATAGATTGGGCGGTATTCACGCCCTGGATGCCCTCATCGACTTTGAGGGTGTTGATGTTGCCCAAAAGATAACCCGTTTTACTCAGTCACTCCGAACTGTATTGAGAGGCAAGGATCTGAACTCTATGCAACCTGCAGCTGTTGCCTTGGGGAAAATATGCAGACCTGGTGGTGCACTCATTTCGGAGCTTGTGGAGAGTGAGGTCAAAACCGCCTTGGAATGGCTTCAATCGGACCGAGTGGAAGAGAGGCGATATAGTGCTGTTCTCGTTCTCAGAGAGCTAGGTAGAAATGCTCCTACGCTGATGTACACATTTGTTGGTCTCATATTTGATCAAATATGGGTTGGCCTTCGTGACCAGCGCCTGTTAATTCGGCAAACTGCAGCAGAGGCAATCAGTGCTTGCTTTCAAATTATCCGGGAAAGAGACCAAGGCATGCGGCAACAGTGGCAGACCAAGATATACGATGAGGCTGTCCAGGGCATCAGGCAGAATACATTGGAGTGCACCCATGGGTCGTTGCTAGTTATCAGAGAGCTACTTCAACAAGGGGGCATGTTTATGCATGAGCACTACCAAGAGGTCTGCGAAATTGTTTTCCGTCACAAAGACCATCGAGATATTCAGATTCGAAGGACTGTTGTGATGCTGATTCCAGAATTAGCGAATTACTCACCTACTGAGTTCGCTCAGTCCTACCTGCATAAGTTTATGGTGTTCCTCTCTGGCATGCTGAAAAAGGAGAGGGATCGCAATGATGCATTCATGGCTATTGGAAATATTGCTAATGCTGTAAAGAGCGCGATAGCTCCGTATCTGGATGGGGTCTTAATATATGTTCGAGAAGGTTTAAGTCTCAAATCGTAAGTTATTTCTACACAATAGCGCACCCATGCACTTCTAACACTTGATAGACGACGGCTCGGCACAGTCGATCCAGTCTTCGATTGCATTAGCAGACTAGCGGTTGCTGTTGGCCAGACTCTGAGTAAATATATGGAAGCCCTTCTAGATCCCATATTTGCTTGTGAGCTCACACCAAAGCTTACTCAAGCACTGGTCGATATGGCATTCTATATTCCACCCGTTAAATCTACAATCCAGGAGAGATTGTTGGACATGTTGAGTAAGGTACTTTGTGGAGAGCCCTTCAAACCACTTGGCGCACCTACCCCGAATAGTATATCGGCAGCTCCAGTCGTGCTCAAAGACGCGAAGGATCCAAATGCATATGAGCATCGTCAGGTTGAGATCAAGCTAGCCTTGAACACTCTCGGCAGCTTTGACTTTTCTGGACATGTGCTGAACGAGTTTGTTCGAGATGTGGCTATTAAATATGTGGAGGATGATAACCCTGACATCAGAGAGGCAGCAGCACTCACTTGCTGCCAACTCTATGTTCGGGATCCCATTGTCAATCAGACTAGCTATCACGCAATCCAAGTCGTCAGTGAGGTAATTGAAAAGCTTCTCACTGTGGGTGTTGCAGATCCAGATCCAGGAATTCGAAGAACGGTATTAGCTGCTCTTGACGAGCGATTTGACCGACACCTGGCTAAAGCAGAGAATATCCGAACACTTTTCTTTGCTTTAAATGACGAAGTATATGCCATAAGAGAAGTGGCCATATCTATTATTGGGCGTTTGACTCATGTCAATCCAGCATATGTTGTTCCATCGCTGCGTAAACAACTTATACAGATGCTCACAGAACTCGAGTTTTCAGATGTTGCCAAAAACAAAGAGGAGAGCGCAAAGTTGCTCAGTCTTCTTGTTCAAAATTCACAGAAGCTAATCAAGCCTTATGTTGATCCTATGATTGCAGTTTTGCTTCCCAAAGCTCGTGATCCAAGTCCTGCAGTAGCGTCGACTATACTCAAAGCAATCGGAGATCTTGCAACTGTTGGCGGAGAAGATATGATTCCATACATTGATCAACTTATGCCGATTATTATTGAAGCTCTCCAAGACCAAAGCTCGTCTGCTAAGCGTGAAGCTGCTTTACGAACCCTAGGCCAATTAGCGAGCAATTCTGGGTATGTCATAACACCATACTTGGACTATCCACAATTGCTTGAGATTCTCCAAAGTATCATTCGTGGCGAGCCACAACGAGGTCCATTAAGGCAAGAGACCATTAAACTCATGGGAATACTGGGTGCTCTCGATCCGTACAAGCATCAACAAGTGGAAGAAAAGTCACCAGAGATGCAACTCCGCCTTGAGTCAAATCAAATGACGGATATTTCCCTAATGATGACTGGACTCACTCCATCCAGCAAAGAGTATTTTCCTACTGTTGTCATCAACGCACTGCTCCAGATTCTCAAAGACCAGTCCTTAGCTCAGCACCATGCGGTCGTCATCGAGGCAATAATGAATATTTTCAGAACACTAGGACTAGATTGCGTATCGTTTCTTGATAAGATCATCCCTGCTTTTCTAAGCGTTATCAGGAGCTCCCCCTCAAATCGCCTTGAATCATATTTCAGTCAGCTAGGGCTGTTGGTTACAATTGTGCGACAGCATATTCGAAATTTCTTGCCTGATATAGTGACTGTACTCCAGGAGTACTGGAATGTCTCCCCAACCCTGCAGATAAACATTCTTCAGCTTGTGGAGGCAATTTCACGGTCTTTGGAGGGAGAATTTAAGATATATTTGGCGGGACTACTTCCCCTTATGTTGGGAGCCCTCGAGAAAGATGCGTCTACAAGACGTGGAACATCTGAGCGTGTTCTACACGCTTTTCTCGTTTTTGGATCGAGCAGTGAAGAATATATGCACTTAATCATTCCAGTTATAGTAGGGGTGTTCGAAAAGCCTTCACAGCCATCCTTTATTCGCAAGTCCGCAATTGAAACAATTGGAAAGATATCACGTCAAGTCAATCTCAACGATTTTGCCTCAAGAATTATCCATCCTCTTGCCAGAGTTTTAGCTGGCACTGACAGTTCATTGAGACTCGCTGCTTTAGATACTCTTTGTGCGTTGATTTTCCAACTTGGGAAGGACTATCTGCATTTTGTTGGCACGATCAACAAAGTTTTGGTCCTGTACAATATCCAACATCAGAATTATGAGCTACTTGTAAGCAAATTACAAAAAGGCGAAGTCCTTCCACAAGATCTCAATGCCGAGAAGACCTATCAAAACCAGATTGATGAGGCACAATTTGCTGATGTCAGCAATAAGAAGCTGGAATCAAATCCAGTACATCTTAAGGCTTCATGGGATGCCACTGGAAAATCTACGAAAGAGGATTGGCAGGAATGGATGCGCAGATTCAGCGTCACTGTTTTAATGGAGTCTCCTAACCAAGCTCTTCGATCATGTGCAAATTTGGCTAGCGTTTATCCTCCCCTAGCAAGAGAGCTATTTAATTCTGCTTTTGTGTCTTGCTGGAGTGATCTATTTGAGCCATATCAAGACGATCTGATTCAAAACATCGAGACGGCTATTCGCTCTCCTCACGTTACACCAGATCTTCTAGGCATCCTATTAAACTTGGCTGAATTCATGGAGCACGATGATAAGGCTCTTCCAATTGACATTCGAGTTCTTGGCCGTGAGGCTGGTAGATGCCATGCATGGGCCAAAGCTCTGCACTACAAAGAGTTGGAGTTTTGTCAAGAGCAGACTAGCGGCGCTGTGGAAGCATTGATTCAAATCAACAACCAGCTGCAACAGTATGATGCTGCAATCGGTATTCTTCGGAAGGCTCAATTGTATAAAGATGGCATTCAACTACGTGAGACGTGGTTCGAGAAACTTGAGCGGTGGGAAGAAGCATTGGAATTCTACAAAAAGCGAGAGCGAGAGTTTCCCGAGCAAGCTGATACCTTTGACATCATCATGGGTAAGATGAGATGTCTCCATGCATTAGGTGAATGGGACTCTTTATCTGCACTTGCTCAAGATAAGTGGCATACTTCGAGCTTAGATATTAAGCGCGCAATCGCACCTCTTGCGACTGCAGCAGCTTGGGGTCTGAGGGAATGGGATCTGATGGATGACTACCTCAACGTTATGAAGTCTAACACTCCAGATCGGTCATTCTTTGGTGCTATTCTAGCCTTGCATCGAAACCAATTCCGAGAAGCAGCTCTCTATGTCCAGAAAGCACGCGAAGGCCTGGATACAGAACTGAGTGCATTGGTCAGCGAGTCCTATAACCGTGCATATACAGTTGTCGTTCGCGTTCAGATGCTTGCTGAACTTGAGGAATTGATCATCTATAAGCAGAGCAATAACAACCCTACAAAACAAGAGACAATGCGGCGTACTTGGGAGAAGCGGCTCCTTGGCTGTCAACGAAATGTTGAAGTTTGGCAGAGAATGTTGAAGTTGCGGGCTCTCGTCATATCACCTAAGGAAAACATGCAGATGTGTATCAAGTTCGCTAACTTGTGCCGAAAATCTGGGCGAATGGGGTTGTCAGAGAAGCACTTAAAGATGTTGATTGGAAATGAAGATAGCTTGGATGCGGTGCTACCCTTTACAGAGACGGGTGAATATCGTGGCAACGGGCGATCCCTAAAGAGCATTCCGCCTCAAGTCAATTACGCGGTGTTAAAATATCAGTGGGCGGCTGGCAAGCGGGATAGGGCACTCGATGCTCTCAAGGTTTTTACCGCAGATCTTGCTGAACGACTACAGTCGGCTCAACATGCTACCCAGGGAATGAACGGGCAATTTAGTGATGGCCACACTTTGAATGGTGCTGCGAATATCAATGGGAATGGTTACGCGCCAAACTCATCTGTTACTAATCAAATCATATCACCAAAGACTTTGGCCGACCATACCGTCCTCCTTGCTCGGTGCTACCTAAAGCAAGGTGAGTGGCAAATCGGCCAGAAGAAAGGTGACTGGCAACATGACCATGTCCGTGATGTTCTAGACTCTTATCATGCCGCCACCGTGTACAATCCGAATTGGTACAAAGCATGGCATGCGTGGGCGCTTGCAAACTTCGAAATCGTTCAAGCTATTAGCCAAAGGCCGGAAAGAGAGTCAGCAGCTTTACCGCCAACTATTCTTACCGAGCACGTTGTTCCTGCTGTTCGTGGCTTTTTCAAGTCTATATCTCTTTCTGCCGGTAGCTCTTTACAGGATACTCTCAGACTTCTCACCTTATGGTTTGCCCATGGTGGAGATCCTCAGGTAAATGTTGCTGTAACTGAAGGCTTTGCCTCTGTCAGTGTTGATACTTGGCTGGAAGTAATCCCTCAACTTATTGCACGCATCAATCAACCAAATAACCGTGTTCGCCAGTCCATACATAATCTGCTTGCAGATGTAGGTAGAGCACATCCTCAAGCTCTTGTCTACCCGTTGACGGTTGCAATGAAATCTGCCCCAAATACCAGACGATCAAGATCAGCATTGCAAATCATGGACAGCATGCGGCAGCACAGTGCACGATTAGTTGAACAGGCTGATGTCGTCAGCCAGGAGCTCATCCGTGTTGCAGTTTTATGGCACGAGCAATGGCATGAAGGCCTTGAGGAAGCTTCTAGGTTGTATTTCGGTGATCGCAACATTGATGGCATGTTTGCTACCTTAGCGCCACTGCACGAAATGCTGGATCAAGGCCCAGAAACACTACGTGAGATATCCTTTGCACAGACTTTTGGCCGTGACCTCCAGGAAGCCCGTGAGTGGTGTTTTACATACAAACAATCCCAAGACATCGGTGATATCAACCAAGCATGGGACCTTTACTACCAAGTATTCCGCAGAATTGCCCGTCAATTGCCACAGCTGAACAATTTGGAGCTAGCTTATGTATCGCCAAAGCTGCTTCATGCCCGGGATTTGGACCTTGCTGTACCTGGCACCTACCAGAGTGGCAAGCCCATCATTCGAATCTTAAACTTTGATAGTACTTTCAGTGTTATTTCATCGAAGCAACGACCACGCAAACTGATTATGAATGGAAGTGATGGTACCGCATACGCGTTCCTTCTCAAGGGCCACGAGGATATTCGACAGGACGAACGTGTTATGCAGTTGTTTGGCCTTTGCAATACTCTACTGACAAGTGACTCGGAATCATATAAGCGTCACCTCAATGTCCAGAGGTATCCTGCCATTCCTCTGTCACAGAGCTCGGGTCTACTTGGCTGGGTACCTAATAGTGACACTCTACACGTCTTGATTCGCGAGTACAGAGAGTCTCGAAAGATTCTGCTCAACATTGAGCACCGCATTATGCTTCAAATGGCTCCCGATTATGATAATCTCACCCTGATGCAGAAAGTCGAAGTCTTCGGGTATGCACTTGACAATACCACCGGCCAGGATCTTTATCGTGTATTATGGCTTAAGAGCAAAAGTTCAGAATCATGGCTCGAACGTCGGACCAACTACACTCGGTCTTTAGGTGTAATGTCTATGGTCGGATACATCCTCGGTCTTGGCGACAGACATCCATCGAATCTGATGCTGGATAGGATCACAGGCAAGATCATCCATATCGATTTTGGCGACTGCTTTGAGGTAGCAATGCATCGGGAGAAGTATCCCGAAAGGGTTCCATTCCGATTGACAAGGATGTTGACCTATGCTATGGAAGTCAGCAATATTGAAGGAAGTTTCAGGATAACTTGCGAAAATGTCATGAGGGTTTTGCGTGATAACAAGGAGTCATTGATGGCAGTTCTTGAGGCTGTAAGTTGCTTTTAAAAATATAGTTGAAATACTCGAGCTAACCATTCTATAGTTCATCCACGATCCACTGTTGAACTGGCGACTTACTGGTGATAATATTCCTTCACCACCCGGACCAAACTTCCGTTCAGAGCGCCGCGGATCACTCGCCCAGATTGAGAATCGACGACCATCTATCATGGAAGCTGAAAATCCTCCATCAGCGCTAATGGTCCAAGACCCTACTGCAGCACCCGGAGGACCACCATCCTCAAGACCTCGTGCTAGAACAAATTCCAGTGTGCAAGTCACTGGGGGACCGGACGCAGACATGGCAGAAACACAAAACGAACGTGCATTGCAGGTGCTTAATCGCGTTAAGGAGAAGCTTACAGGTCATGACTTCAGACCCGAGGAAGAATTGACCTATATTCTCCAAGTTGATAAATTGCTCATCGAGGCTACGAAGCTGGAGAACCTATGCCAGCACTACATCGGTTGGTGTAGTTTCTGGTAAGGCTTAGAGTTGAGAAATCAAAAATCTGCGAGCGAGTGGCTTTACATCATATACAGCTTTGGCGTTTGAGCGTTGCTTTCGATTTTACCAGGGAGGGTTCCCTAAGGAGTGCGCATGTTTTTTGAAGTTCTTTAACACTGTACGGTAGAGTGGTTCACGAGGATATGCATGCATTGTTTAGCTGGCGTTAGGTGGAATTTTTTGGAATGATTAATTACGATATTTAAGTTCACCATCCTCGTTAATCGTTTTGATTAAACAAGCAATAGAGAAATTTGGTGTATTTAAAAGATGACTACCTTGTGCAAGCCTTCCTTCCAGCACTTGAACAATTGTATCTATCTGCAACAACGATAGATATTTTGTCTGTCCTGTCAATTTGCACTATTACCAGACATACGACGTTCTTACAATCCCAGATACTAGCTGTAGAAACCGTAATAAATAAGGAGGCTAATTTGAATTATACAGAAATTTGGAAACAAGCAATTACTTACAACCACTTCCAATTCAGTTATATATGAGTAAGCAAGACATAGGTGACGAGGGGGAAGGGGTTGCGGGGCGTGCCCCCACTCTAGGCCTTGGCGCGCTGCTTACCCAAAGTAAAAACATGTCCAAGCTAGAAATATTATTGTCGCCGAGCTTCGTTAACTGCAACCTCAACTCAGGTCCAATCTTCCACTCGCGCGCTGTGTTTGCCTCTGTCCCTCTGCGAATATTAGGCACTGGCACTGGAAAATATCAACAGCTACAGCGCCGAGTTTCATTTACAGACTCCCCATGAGACGCATATAGCCAGTGAATTGGTTATTGTTGAATCTTGGGGAGTTCTATCATTGTAATAAAGGTCACCCATATCCTAACCCAACAAACATCCCACGACAGAACAAGGCGGCACAACAAACTAGCTGTGTAGCATTGAGTCCCGATTATCACACCTCTGTCTCATCTCAGACTACACCCTCTATTGCTGTCGGAAACATGGCTCCTAAGGTTGCACAGGCCAATAGCAGAGTTCTCGGCCCCTTGACTAGAATTGTCCCTGCGGTCCCTCTGGTTTACCTCCAGAAGCGCAAACAGGCCATCACGCCTTGTGAAAATGAAACGGTAGAGATTAAGGACCAGGCTGTGGAAGCTACTATCTCAACGCTTTCTCCACGGTTAACACCTACACCTCTGCCTGTGGAGGCGCTACTTTTTGATGCCACCCCAATCATTGTGAATGGCTCTGCTAGTGAACACACTCTTGAAAATCCTCAGAAATTCGTGGAGCGTCCAAACTCAGTTACGTCGTCTATTGCACCTGAGACAGAGGAAGAAGTGCTTTCCACAGCCAACACGGTTTCCGGCGCCTCTACTCACGAAACTACTGGTAAGCAGACACACGCCCTGAATTCCAAAGCTAGGCTAACAAATTTCGTAGATCTTTCCGCAGAGGAGAAAAATCAAAGGGAAGCTTCTGAAGGATCTGAACTTCCCTCTTTAGCCTCACGATCAACATTCCAAATGCCACCTCCGTTTATCCCTGCCAGTCAAAGCCAGTCAAATTCCACAAACCAAGCACATATATTTGTCCCCCAACACCCGCGTAGACAGAGTCAGGTGCAGCATGCTCATCCCGGTGCCGGAACGCAAGTGTTCAGCGCATATCCAGAGTCCTCAAATAACTCATCACCTGTTCCTCCAGCTTCTGCGGGAAATGCTCCACCATATCCATATCAACAACAACAACAGCCATATATCGGTCACAACGGCCCACATACATCCAATGGTAGCTACACACAGTATATGTCAAATGGTCATCCAACGCGTGGTCCACCACCTCCTCCAGGTTTCTTTCCACGCCCAGATAACTACCTTGGCCAAGGCCCTGAGGGGTATGTCTTGAGACCACTTCCGCCGGGTTTTACTGGAGGATATTCGCCATCTTTGACTCCTCCCTCGTTTGACAATCATCGTCCGGCTGTTTATGACCCATCTACACCGCAGAGCTTCCAAGGCTCACAAGCTTCCGTTACAAATGAACAAGACCCCGCCTGTTCCAGCCAGTACCATGCAGCTGTTCCAAATGGGACAAATGGCTTTGTGGACGAAAGTCGACAGTATCCCCGACCTCCAAGACCACATCCAACCACAGGATCGCACATGCAGCAGCCACCCAATTATATGAGCTATCCCGTGCTGCCCAATCCCGAGCATGATAGTTATGATGGTCTTGTTTACTATCTTCGAAATCATTTTGCTAATCCAGAATTTGCCGACTGGCAAATAGAACTACGCTATACAGATGATCGCGCTCAACCAGTCCGAATTCCTGGTCACAGTCTTATATTTGCTCGTAGTCCTAAACTCAAGTCCTTGATGGAAGTTCAGAGTCAAGCTAAAAATGGAAAAACTTTGTTGATCGAATCCTCTGATCGCTACCTACGTTCTGATGGGTTTAATATGGCTATTGAGAGACTTTATGGCGGACGCCTTATGAGCGCTAGGGATGATTATGAACCAACAACTGGTCAATCGTACTTTGCAACCAATGAGTTGTCTACTCAGCGTTTCGAGACGGCTTTAGGATATGCTGTTGCTGGATGTATCTTGGACCTTCATATAGTCACCAGTCGAGGTTTACAAGTTGCATCAGAATTCATCTCTTGGCAGACTATTGAAAAGGCTTTCGACTTTGCAATCGATGGAGGTCTGCTTCCACACTGGGTAGAGCATGGGGAAGTTACGAACACTCCTACTTATGGCACTCCTGTTGGAAGATTGCTATCCGTGGCGTTAGATTTCGTCAGCCAGAACTTTCCCGTCAACTTTCACCTTGACTGTTCAGCTACAGAGCCGATCCACAATCGCAGACTTCCAGCCATAACCCAAGATCGAGCTGCAACCCAGAGCAAGCGCCTCAGCTCTCTTAAGTTCGGCGATCACCCTGGTGACCATAGTGTCAAATACCAAAACGACGACCCCATCTCTGCTAGTCTCTCCCGGATTTTGCTGAATTTGCCATTTCCCTTATTGAAGTATGCATTGGAGTCGGACCTTTTAGGCGCGAATGAAGGCTGGGCTGGCCGAAACCACACAATCAGGGATAATGCAATGAGAGATCTTGTCAAAGAGCGCGAGGCCCGTAGACTGAAGGCTCTATCATCTATATCATCTACCACCGAATTGAGTAGTTCCTTCTACGAAGCACTGCATATGTGCGAACGAGCCGTGCTTCATGATGGCGTTCTCCAGCTTGATCGAAAATTGGAGGTTAGCTAGAGACGTATTTGGTGTCGATGACTATGATAGGCTATCCGAGCGAGTGTCTGATTATTGGTGCTTATGGCGTTGCATAAATTTTGGTAGGTGCTTTCCAAAGGATACAGCGATGAATTACCTTTGTTGCATTGAAGGGAACGAGATAATCTCATTCGATGAGGTGTCGTCCCATTTATCTTCTGGGTTACATTGGTCTCACGCAGCAATATTTGCGTAGCTTACTTGACCGATCTATTCGCTGGGAGGGAATGGAATGGTATGGAAAAGTACACAAAAGCGAGATGATTATACCACTATGATCATCATATAATCTATGACTGTAGTATCATAGTACTACAGAGTATATCAGTGGATGGCCTTGATTGAGCTGGATTGAAACCCTATCCACCTCAAG
>Ga0247807_10001978_pt1 | contig 11539 bp, 7 predicted proteins | sample UWRJL074202C1_FD_179931 | JGI IMG/M metagenome (GOLD analysis project Ga0247807, IMG submission 179931) | Plant litter microbial communities from Arlington Agricultural Research Station in Wisconsin, United States - UWRJ-L074-202C-1 | ecosystem: Environmental > Terrestrial > Plant litter >...
GACGGGATGATCCCCGCGTTCGACTTACCGGGGCTGATGATGCCGGGGCAGTTCGGGCCGATGATCTGCGTGATATTGCCCTTCGACACCGCGTACGCCCAGAACTCTGCGGAGTCGTGGATCGGGATGCCCTCGGTGATCACGATCGCCAGGGGAATTGCGGCGTCAATGGCTTCGATCACGGCGGACTTGGCAAAGGCCGGCGGAACAAAGATGACCGACACGGTCGCTCCGGTGGCGTTCATCGCGTCGGTGACCGAGCCGAAGATGGGAAGCGTGTGCCCCTCGATCTCGACCGTGGTTCCCGCCTTGCGCGGGTTCACCCCGCCGACGATCTGCGACCCAGAGGCCAGCATCCGTCCGGCGTGCTTGGTGCCCTCAGAGCCGGTGAGGCCCTGAACGATGATTTTGGAGTTCTCGTCGAGGAAGATCGACATTGTTATTCCCTGCCCTTACGCGTTCGCGAGTTCGGCGGCCTTGTCGGCAGCCTCGTCCATGGTGTCGACTACGGTGACCAACGGGTGCGCGGCATCCGCAAGGATCTGGCGTCCTTCGACAACGTTGTTGCCGTCGAGTCGCACCACCAGCGGCTTGGTTGCCGCATCCCCGAGGGTGGCCAGCGCACCAACGATGCCGTTGGCCACGGCGTCGCACGCGGTGATTCCACCGAACACGTTGACAAACACACTCTTCACCTGGGGGTCACCGAGGATCACGTCGAGACCCGCCGCCATCACCTCGGCGGACGCTCCGCCGCCGATGTCGAGGAAGTTGGCCGGGCGAACCCCGCCGTGCTTTTCTCCGGCGTACGACACCACGTCGAGGGTCGACATCACGAGACCGGCGCCGTTTCCGATGATTCCGACCTGTCCGTCGAGCTTGACGTAGTTGAGGTCGCTGGCCTTGGCCTTGGCCTCGAGCGGGTCGATGTCGCCCGCGTCTTCGAGTGCATGGTGGTTGTCGTGACGGAAGCCCGCGTTCTCGTCGAGCGTGACCTTGCCGTCGAGCGCGATGATTTCACCGTTCTCGGTGAGCACCAGCGGGTTCACCTCGACCAGGGTTGCGTCTTCCTCCTTGAAGACCGACCACAGGCGGGTGATAACGGGGATGATCTTGGGGAGCAGCTCGTCGGGGAACCCGGCAGCCTTCGCGATCTCTGTCGCCGTCTCCTCGTTAATACCCGTGAGCGGGTTGATCTCGATGCGCGCGAGCGCTTCGGGCTTCTCGACGGCGAGAATCTCGATTTCCATTCCACCCTCGACACTGGCCATCGAGAGGAACGAACGGTTGGAGCGGTCGAGCAGCACCGAGAAGTAGAACTCCTGGGCGATGCGGGCGCCTGCGGCGACCATCACACGCTTGACCACGTGGCCCTTGATGTCGAGACCAAGAATGGCCTCGGCGGCGGTGAACGCTTCTTCGGGCGAGTGCACCACCTTGACGCCGCCGGCTTTGCCGCGGCCTCCGACCTTGACCTGCGCCTTGATCACCACGGTTCCACCGAGCTTGACGGCGGCCGCCTGCGCTTCCTCGGGGGTGTCCGCCGTGATTCCGGCAAGAACGGGAACGCCGTAGGACTCAAAAAGGTCCCTGGCCTGGTACTCGAAAAGATCCACGCTGCTCTTCCAATCCGTGGGCTGTGTCGTACGGAACGGCCTAGTGTCTCGACGCCGAGATAACTCGACATCGAGAGACTTGTACCTCTGGAAACTCTAGCGGTTCGCTACCGGCGTGGCGCGGCTCCACTCGCCGTGCACCAGAGATTCAGAGGTGCGCGGGTACGCGGGAGTGCGGACCCCCGCCATGTCCTCGAGGATGCGCAGAACCTGGCAGCTATAGCCGAACTCGTTGTCGTACCAGACGTACAGCACGGCGTGGGTGTCGTCGCAGATCGTGGCCAGCCCGTCGACGATGCCCGCTCGGCGCGACCCGAGAAAGTCGGTGGAGACGACCTCGGGAGACTCAACGTAATCGATTTGCCGTCGGAGAGCTGATCCCAGCGACATCCCACGCAGATACGCATTAAGCGTCTCCCTCGACGTGGGCGACTCGAGGGTGAGGTTGAGAATTGCCAGCGACACGTCGGGCGTGGGCACCCGGATCGAATTTCCGGTGAGACGCCCCGCCAGCTCGGGCAGGGCCTTCGCCACGGCGCGGGCGGCCCCGGTCTCGGCGATCACGAGGTTGAGCGCCGCCGACCTGCCGCGGCGGTTACCCGCATGAAAGTTGTCGATGAGGTTCTGGTCGTTGGTGAACGAGTGCACCGTCTCGACGTGGCAGTGCGCCACCCCGTATTCATCGTTGACGGCTTTGAGCACCGGGGTGACCGCGTTGGTGGTGCAGGATGCCGCGGTAATGATGCGGTCGTCTTCCGTGATCTGGTGCTGATTGATGCCGTGCACAATGTTTTTCAGCGCACCCTTGCCCGGCGCGGTGAGCAGCACCCGGTCAACTCCGGGGCAACGGAGGTGCTGATTAAGACCGTCTTCGTCCCGCCAGCGCCCCGTGTTGTCCACCACAATCGCGCCCCGAATGCCGTACTCCGTGTAGTCGATACTGTCGGGCGCATCGGAGTAAATCACCTGGATCAGGGTGCCGTTGGCGAGGATGGTGTTCGCCTCCTCGTCAACCGCGATCGTGCCATCGAAGGGGCCATGCACGGAGTCCCGCCGCAACAGACTTGCGCGTTTGCGCAGGTCGTTGGCCGATCCGCGGCGCACCACAATGGCACGCAGCCGGGGGCCGCCCGCGTTGCCGGCGTGCTCGATGAGCAACCGGGCCAGCAGGCGACCGATCCGGCCGAAACCGTAGAGAACCACATCCCGCGAGCGCACCGGCTCGCGGCCGTACGCGTCGACAATGTCGGCGAGTTCCTCTGCGAGAAACTCCTCCAGGCTCTGGCCCGACGACGAGTGCTCGAACAGGTAGGCGAGTTGGGCAACATCCACAGAGGCCGGGCCCAGGTGCATCCCGACCAACGCCCGCACTATCGGCAGGGTGGTCGTGACCGGCAATTCGACATCGTCGACGTGACGCGCGAACCGGTGCAATTTGAGCAGACCGATCGCCGACTCGTTGACCATACTTCGGCCGTGCAGGGAGGTCACCACGGTGTTGTCGCGGTACAGCTGCCCGATGAGGGGGATCATCGCCTCAGTGACGGCGAGGCGATGATCCCAATCAGCCGCGGCCACGAGGAGCGCCCTGCTTTGCCTCCTGCGGGCCTTCCACGATTGTTGTCAACTCGTGGGTGGTGACGCGGGTGTCGTAGTCCTTCTCGTCGGTGCCGAGGTGGTCGTCGACGCTCATGGTCTTTTCGTCGAACGGCGCCTTGCCGCTCAACACAAGCGAGACCTGCTCCTTGTCGATCTGGTTGGTCCACCGACCGATCAACAGTGTGGCGACGGCGTTGCCGGTGAAGTTCGTCACCGCGCGGGCCTCCGACATAAAGCGGTCGATTCCCACAATCACACCGACTCCATCAACCAGGTCGGGACGGTGCGCCTGCAGACCACCGGCGAGGGTGGCGATGCCGGCACCGGTCACCCCGGCTGCGCCCTTCGAGGCGATCATCATAAAGAGGAGCAGCGAGATCTGTTCGCCGACCGACAGCGGGGTGCCCATCGCGTTGGCGATAAACAGCGAGGCCATCGTCAGGTAGATGGCGGTGCCGTCGAGGTTGAAGGAATAGCCGGTCGGGACGGTGATGCCGACCACGGGCTTCGATACTCCAATGTGTTCCATCTTGGCGATGAGGCGGGGCAGCGCAACCTCGCTCGAGGAGGTGGAGACAATCAGCAGGTACTCGCGGCCGAGGTATTTCATCAGGCTGAATATGTTGACGCCGGTGACGAGTTTGAGCAGCAGGCCCAACACCACCACGATAAACAGCGCACACGTGATGTAGAAAGCGATCATCAGTGTGGCGAGACTGACCAGCGCATCAACGCCGGTCTCACCAACAACCGCGGCAATGGCACCGAACGCGCCGATGGGAGCGATCCACATAATCATCGCGAGGATGCGGAACACGAGGGCCTGCAGCTGACGGATCGCGCCGAGGATCGGGACGGCCTTTGAACCCATCTTCTGCAGCGCGAAGCCGATGAGCAGCGCGACGAACAACACCTGCAGGATGCTTCCCGCGGTGAGGGAGGAGAACAGGGTTTCGGGGATGATGCCGAGGATAAAGTCCTGGGTCGACGCCGGCTCGAGCTCGCTGGTGTCGTAGCTGGCGCCACCGATGTTGAGGCCGTCACCGGGGTGGATGATGTTTCCCACCACCAGGCCGATGCCCAGGGCGAAGGTCGACATCAGGATGAAGTAGCCGAGTGCGAGCCCACCCACCTTGCCGACGGTCGCGGCCTTGGCGATTGAGCCCACTCCCAAAATGATGGTGCAGAAGATGATCGGCGAGATCATCATTTTGATGAGAGCAACAAATCCTGTTCCGAGCGGCTTGAGCGCGATTCCTACCTCGGGAATCATCAAGCCCACGGCGATACCCGCCGCGACCGCGATGATGACGAGGATGTAGAGCCAGTGGCTCCGGTCCATCTTCTTTTTGCCCGTTTTTTCGGGAGCTGCTGAGGTCGATGCCATTGGTTTTCCTCGTCGTTGAGGCCGCCACTTCTCCGTGGGCGACACGCGGCTGATCGGTACAGCATGCGGTCTCTCTCGCACAGCGCCGCCGTTGTGGTCATAATGGTCGCGATGCAACCTCCACCGGGTTTTCGGTGCGCGCGCATAGGGTTACAGAACACCGGCATCGACAGGTGACGGATTCGCAGTGTTGCGAAAGGGGTAGCCGAGGTGAAGTACGTTCACACCTGGAGTGTCTCCGCACGCCTGTTCGCCACCCAGCTGGTTTTTATTGTGTTGTTCACAGCCGTCGCCACGGTGATGTTGTGGGCGGATGCCCGGTCCGACGTGGAAGAGGATGCCGCCGAGCGGTGCCTCGCGATCGCGACCTCGATTGCCGCGAACCCCTTTGTTCTCGAGGCTCTCGCCACCGACGACCCCAGCGCCGAACTGCAGCCCTACGCGGTCGACATCATGGACGACACCGACACGGACTTTGTGACGATCCTCGACACGGACCGCACCCGCTTTACCCACCCGAACCCTCAGGAGATCGGCCGGCAGTTTCTCGGCACCATCGAGCCGGCGCTGAACGGAGAGACCTTTACGGAGATCTATTCGGGCACCCTGGGTCCGTCGGTGCGGGCCGTTGTTCCCATCGTGAATGAGTCGGGCGACGTTGTGGCGATCGCGGCGGCGGGCATCACCGTCGACACTGTGGCGATTGCGCTCGGAGGCCGCCTCCCCATTGTGTTCGCGGCCGCCGGCGCCACCATCCTTATCGGGGCATTCGGGTCGTGGCTGCTCAGCCGCTACCTGCGCCGGGTCACCTGGGGCCGGGGGCCGGAGGAGATGGCGAGAATGTTCGCCTACTACGAAAGTGTTCTGCACTCGGTGCGGGAGGGCCTGCTGCTGGTCGACCCCGACGGACGTGTTGTTCTCTACAACGACCAGGCCGCCGAGCTGCTGCGGTTGCCCTTCGACCGCGCGGCGACACCAACTCCCACCGCCGATCTTGACCTCAGCGAACCGCTGCGGCGCCTTCTCGGCAGCGGGGAGCGCGCGATCGACGAGGTGTATCTCACCGACGACCGGGTTCTGGTCATCAACCAGGAGGTCGCGGTGTCGACAGTTCCGCCCGCGCGCATCCTCGGTACGGTCACCACACTCCGCGATCACACCGAGCTCCGCCAGCTCTCGGGCGAGCTTCAGACCATGCGCACCCTCTCGGATGCCTTGCGGTCACAGACCCACGAGTTCTCCAATCGGCTCCACACCATCGTGGCGCTCATCGAGCTGGGGCGTCCCGAGGCCGCCCTCGAGTTCGCGGCGAATGAACTCGACTCCGGCCAGGACCTCGCCGACCAGCTGCTCGGTGCCATCGATGAGCCCGTGCTCGCCGCTCTCCTCCTCGGCAAATCGGCTCAGGCCAACGAGCGCGGCATCGACCTCCGTGTCGCGGTTGACCCGACCGTGGGTCATCTCGACCTCCCCGCCAATGATCTCGTCACCATTGTCGGCAATCTGATCGATAACGCGATGGATGCTGTGGGGCGAGGAATGGATGGGGTGATTGCACCTCCCGAGACCCCACGGGTCAGCCTCGAGGTTTCCCGCCCGGCACCAGGAAGCACCGATGTGGTGATCCAGGTCTCCGACAATGGGCCCGGAGTACCCGATGCCCGACGTATATTCCAGCGCGGGTATACAACGAAGTCGGTAACCGACCGCGCCCATGACGGCGGTCGCGGTGTGGGGCTGGCGCTCGTGGGTCAGACCGTCCGACGGCTTGGTGGGGACATCACCGTCGAGTCCAACGGTGGCGCCGTCTTCACCGTAAGGCTCCCCCAGTGACCCGGCACGGCCCGACGGACACCCCGTCTGGTGTGGTGCGAGTGCTGGTGGTGGACGACGAGCCCATCACCGCAGAGGCCCACGCCGAGTACCTTCGCCGTCTGGACGGATTCGACGTGGCGGGAATTGCCTCCGACGGACGCGAGGCGGTTCGACTGCTCCGGGAGTCGGTGGATCAACAGGACCCTGCGGACCGGGGCATCCACCCCACCGGCATTGCCGGCGCCACGGAAACCCGTCATGGATCCATTGACCTGATTCTGCTCGACATGAACCTGCCCGATACCCACGGACTCGACCTGTGCCGGCGGATTCGCGCGTCGGGGCTGGACGTCGACATCATCGCCATCACGGCAGTTCGGGATGTCGCGGTTGTACGGGCGTCTGTGTCGCTGGGCATTGTGCAGTACCTCATCAAACCGTTCACCTTCGCCCGGTTCGCCGAGAAAATGCAGAGCTACCTCGAGTTTCGGGCCAGCTTCGGCGACCCGGCGGCGCTCGCGACGCAGAGTGACGTCGACCAGACAATGGCGGCCTTGCGGGCGCCGGGGCGACCGCAGCTCGACAAGGGACTCGCTCAGGAGACCCTCGACCTCGTCACCGGCGCCCTTCGAACGACGAGTGTGGGGATGTCCGCGGCCGAGGTGGCGGATGACTTGCGTCTGTCGCGCGTCACCGCGAGGCGATACCTCGAACACCTGGTGGAGCTCGGCACGGTGGAGCGGTCGGCGCGGTATGGCACCCCGGGCCGTCCGGTGCTCGAGTACCGGTGGCGGAGTGTTGCCGGGCGCTGAGCGTACGCTCCCCGACCTGAGCGCAGGGTTGTCACGGGCTGGGCGCCACCTCCGTGTTGCCGAGGCGCGCGCGACCTCGTCCCGCAGCGGGTGCAGAATCGTAGGTATGGCACTACGACTGCACAGCATGGGTGACGAAGCGGTACTGCTCGCTGCGGGTGGCCGCGCGATCCTGTTGCAGCTGGCGCATCCCGCCGTGGGTCATGCCGTCGCCGAGCACAGCAACTTCGCCGCCGACCCGACCCGTCGGCTGCGCCACACCCTGACTTTTGTGTATGCGCTGATCTGGGGCAAGCCCGGCCAGGCTCGATTTGTGACCGACATGGTCAACAAGGCTCACGCCCCCGTGATTGGGGAGGGTTACAACGCCAGCGACCCCGAGCTGCAGCTCTGGGTGAACGCAACCCTGTACGACTCGGCGGTGCAGATGCACACGCGCGTGTTCGGCCCGCTCTCCAATGAGGACGCCGACGCCATCTACGAGGAGTACGCGGCCATCGGAGTCGCCCTGCAGATGCCACGCGAACTCTGGCCCGCCGACCGCGCCGCTTTCGACCGCTACTGGCGAACGACGCTCGCCTCGCTCCAGGTCGACGATGTCACCCGTGGCGTCGCTCAAACGTTGTTGCATCCGGCCAAGGGTCCGGTCTGGATGAGCGCCGGGATGCCCCTGGTGCGACTCATCACAGCAGGGCTTCTCAGCCCCGAACTCCGATCCGACTTCGACCTGCCCTGGGGGCGGGCTCGGGAGAGCCGGTTCCGCTGGACGATGCGATTGACCATCCTGCTGTACCCGCGACTCCCTCGCCGCCTGCGTACGTGGCCGATGCGGTCACTGCTGCGCCAGGTGCCCTCGTCGACACCCATGGTGCGCGAGCACGCGACCGCGGGCGCCTAAGCGCCCGCGACCGCCTCAACGCCCTCGAACACGGAACCTAGCGTGCGCGCTGGCCCAGTTCGGTGAACAGGTCGTAGTTGAGTCCGTAGGAGACATCAACTTCGGCGATGAACCCGTCGCGCTCCTCCGGAGTCCATGCTGCGTCTTCGAGCGCGGCACGGTAGATGTCTTTGAACGGCTTCGGCTTGGGGATCAGCGGGAAGACCAGGAAGCTGAGTCCCTCGTCGGGGATCGCATAGTGGCGCTGCACCATCACGCGGATGATCTGGCCACCGGAGAGGTCGCCGAGGTAGCGCAGGTAATGGTGCGCGACAAAAGCGGCTGAGCTGGAAGCGGCAACGGTTTCGAGTCGCTCGACGTAGCGGAGGGTCGAGGGAAGCGGGGTGATGACCTCACGCCACGCGTCGCCCTCGAAGTACTGGAGGTCGGAGGCGATGGCCGTGCTGCGGAGCAGTGCGTCGTTGATAAATGCGCTTCCGATCGCGTCGGTGCGGAAGGTTTCGCCAACGCGCTCAAGCGCCTCGTAGATGAAGTAGTACTGCCCGAGAAGTGCCGCGTAGTCCTCGACGCTGCCCGCACCGCCCATGAGATTGCTCATAAATCCGGCGTTCTCGGCACGGGTGTGGGCGTCCTGGGTCTGGGCACGAAGGCGCGCAGCGAACGGTTCGACGACATCGATGGATGCGACGGGGATGGTCATGGGCTCTCCTTGAGGAAGGGTCAAATGGCACTGGCGCGGTTACCTAAGTACAGACTAGGTTAGGAGAACCTTGTTTAGGCAAGGTTTACCTTACATTGACGCTCACAGGTGAGCACCTTCACGCAGCAGGGGGATTTTCTCGGTGTCTACGACTCCACTTCATAAGCCATTGTGGCGCTCAATCGCGTCCAAAACGGTGGCTATTGCCACGACGACTCTTCTCGCCGTTGGCATGCTCGCGGCGGGCACCACCGCCGCTAGCGCTGCAGCTGCCCCGGTCCTCACCGCGACCGAGGTGCCGATCGGCGGCGGTCCCGTCACCATCACGGGAACCGGATTCGCCGGTGTCACCCCTGGCATCTACCTCGGTGTCGGCCCCCAGGGTCTCGGCGGCTTTTACGCCGGCTCGGGCAGCCTGATCTCCAGCGAGACCATCTTCATCGGACTCGGACAGGTGACCGGCGTGACCGGCACCGGTCGCACCGAGCCGATGTCAGCCGAGGGCACTTTCTCCGTTGTAGTCAACGTGCCCGCGGGAGACGCCACGAGCTTCGCGGCCTACACGTCCAAGGCCCATGGCCAGGGGTTTGCGGACACCAGCCAGAATGCCGTTCTTAACCTGGCGTACGCCGCTCCTGTTGTTGTTCCCCCCGCTCCTACCCCGACCATCACCGCGACGAACGTCCCCGACGGTGGAGGCGCTGTCACACTTACGGGTACCGGCTTCGCTGGCGTCACTCCTGGCATCTACCTCGGTGTTGGCCCCCAGGGCCTCCGCGGCTTCTACGCCGGTTCCACCAGCCTGATCGCTAGCGAAACGATCTTCATCGGTGTCGCCCAGACCAGCGGAGTCACCGGCACCGGTCGCACGGAGCCAATGACCACCGAAGGAACCTTTTCCGTTGTGGTGAACGTTCCCGCTGGTACCGACTCCAGCTACGCCGTCTACACGTCCAAGGCACACGGCCAGGGCTTTGCCGACACCACCCAGAACACGACCACCAACCTCGCTTACGCCGCACCCGTCGTAGTTGAGCCGCCCGTCATTGTGGACCCGCCCGTCGTAGTTCCGCCGGTCGTCACCGGCCCGACCGTCACTGCAACTGAGGTTCCCGTCGGCGGCGGCCCCGTCACGCTGACGGGCACCGGCTTCGCCGGCGTCACCCCCGGCATCTATCTCGGTGTCGGACCCCAGGGCCTTCGTGGTTTCTACGCGGGCTCAGGCAGCCTGATCTCAAGCGAGACGATCTTCATCGGTGTCGCTCAGACCAGCGGGCTCTCCAGCACCGGTCGCACCGAACCAATGACCACCGACGGAACCTTTGAGGTCACCGTCAATGTTCCGGCCGGGACCGCGTCCGGCTTCGCCGTCTACACCTCAAAGGCACACGGCCAAGGCGCCACCGACACCAGCCAGAACTCCACCACCAACCTGACGTACGCGGGATCCACCGAGGTACCCCCGGTGATTACTCCGCCCGTCACGGAGCCCCCGGTTGTCACCCCTCCCGTGGTTGTTCCCGTTGATGACGGGATCACCGAAGTTGTGGCCGAAGCCAACAGCAACGGCTTGTCGATCGGTTACTCGGCAGTGTCCGTCTCCGGTGGAACGATCACCATCTCCGGTAGCGGATACGACCCCGCCGCCCCCGGAATCTACGTCGGAATCGCCCCGCGCGGATTCGCCGGCTTCTACGCCGCCAGCGCAGCACTGCTGCCCGGCAGCGTCAACGTCAGCACCACCAACGTCGAGGGCGAAACTGCCGCCGGCCGCACCGCCCCGATGAACGCCGACGGATCGTTCAGTATCTCCTTTGCTGTTCCCGCCGCCGACGGCACGGAGTACGCCATCTACACCTCGAAGGCACACGGCCAGGGCGTCAGCAACACCTCGCAGGACGCCGTCGTCGACTTCGCGTTCAACACCCGTCGAGTTCTCGGCACGGTGGACGAAGCGCCCGTCGAGATTCCGATCGCTCCCGTTGTGACTGCCCCGGTTGTTTCTCCGGTCTCCGAGACGCCTGCCGCTGTCGCTGCTGCGGCCGCAGCCGCCGCTCCCGAAGAGGTGTGTGTTGCACGCTCCGTCTCCGGTGCCACGCTGAACTGGGCCATCAAAGACTCGTTCCGCACCTACATCCGTGGCGGCATCGCCAACGGTTCGTGGGACCTCTCCTCGGTCGGCGACGCTGACGGTAAGTTCGTTTGGTCGGGCGGCACCGGTGCGTACAACACCGAAGCCAGCCGCGGCACGATCTCCTTCCCCGGAACGGTGCACTTCACCGGTCACGACGGACAGCTCGACATCACCATCACCGACGTGAAACTGCGTCTGTCGTCGGCATCCTCCGCCACCCTGACCGCGTCGTTCAACTCGACCGCACTCGATGGAACCGTCACCAACGAGAAGAACGTGGCCTTCGCCAACGTCGCGATCAACAGCGCCTCGACCACCGGGTCGAAGCTGACGATCTCGAACGCGACCACCACGCTCACCACGGCTGGCGCTGTTGCATTCGGTGGTTTCTACGACGCCGGAGCAGCACTTGCTCCGCTGTCGCTGACCGCCCCTCTCGGCGCCAGTGTTGAGTGCACGGACGCGACGTACTCGTCGCTCGCCACCACCGGTACCAACGACATCACCGGCGGGCTGCTCCTCGCAGCTCTCCTCGCCCTCGTCGGATTCGGCGCTCTGTCTCAGTCCCGTCGTCGGTC
>Ga0247807_10001980_pt1 | contig 11534 bp, 10 predicted proteins | sample UWRJL074202C1_FD_179931 | JGI IMG/M metagenome (GOLD analysis project Ga0247807, IMG submission 179931) | Plant litter microbial communities from Arlington Agricultural Research Station in Wisconsin, United States - UWRJ-L074-202C-1 | ecosystem: Environmental > Terrestrial > Plant litter >...
CGGCCCGGCCCGGTCCCGCGACACAGCGGGCACCGACCGGATCGCGCTGCGGTGCCGCACCTCGCCGAACTCGTCTTCGGCCCCGTGATCGGCCACACACCACCGAGGACACGAGTCGCGTGCCGCCCGCCTGCCCATCTCCGCCTCCCTGTGCGCCACCCGACCGGTGTCGCGTGCAGGAAAGGTAGCGGGGTGCGGCGACATTCCGCCGACCCGTTGTGGATGACGTATCGGGCTAGACGATCGGGAGGGGAGGAGCGGCGTTAAACAGAGAATGCCGCCATTCCTGGCGGCATTCTCACAACGGTGGACCCTAGGAGATTTGAACTCCTGACCTCCTCGATGCGAACGAGGCGCGCTACCAACTGCGCCAAGGGCCCGTATGTTGCGTAGCTACGTTATCACTTCCGGCGCGGGCTCTGTATCGCTAGCCGGCGGCGCGACGGCGACGCAGCATGGCATCGACATCGGGTGCGGACTGCTCGTCCGCATCCACGATTCCCATCCGCGCGAAGCGGCTCGTCGAGGCGACGGCAGTGACCGAGGCGACCGCGGGAGCGGCGACCGGCGCCGCCGTGCGAACGATCGGCGTGACCTCGGGCGCGGCCTGGGCGGCTCGCAGGGCCGAATCCGAGCGGGCTGCCGCAGCCTGCAGGTCGGCGACCGCGGCCGCGACGTCGAAGACGGGCTGCTCGAGGCTCGTGCGCGACAGGTACAGCGGCTTCGGAACGGGCACCGGCGTCCAGTCCCGACGGGCGGCGACGGGGGCGACCTGCTTCTCGTACGGGTCGAGTGAGGTGCGGCGGGTCGAGGCGGCGGGCGCGACCGTGCCGACTGCTGCACGCGCGCGACTGACGGAGTTGAGCCGTCCCAGCAGGGCGACGCTCGACACGACGGCCACTCCCCCGAAGGCGAGCACGAGCGGAGCACCGGGCGCGATGCCGGTGGTGAGCATAAAGACACCCTGCACCACCAGCGTGGCGAGAGCTGCAAGAAGAATGAGGGATGTCACGGCGCGCGTGCGGCGCAGCCGACGGGCAGCGAGGCTCCTCACCACCACGACGGCAGCGATCGCGGGCTGCACGGCGGCAAGCTGACGGGCGGCGGTGCGGGCCGCGGCCGTCTCGCGAGCGCGAGCCGCGGCATCCTCGATCGCACGCTGCTGGCGCAGGGTGCGCTGATGGGCGGCGACGCTGCGAGCCGTGGTCTCGGCGCGCACGGCGGTGGGCACCTCGGCGGTCTCGGCGAGCACCCGCAGCGTCTGCTGCAGGCGCACGGCGTTGCGTTCCGTGGCGGTGTACTCGCGGTTGCGCAGCCAGCTCGGAACGAGGTACGCGAGCCAGAGACCGGCCGCGAGGGCGAGCATGATGCCGCCACCCGCTGAGCTCCCGATTTCCATGACCCCAAGGTACGAGAGGCTGCCCCCGATGCCGCGCAGGCGGCGGGTGTGTTGCCCTACCTGCCCAGCAGCGGTCGTGCCGCGAGCGCGCGATCGGCATCCGGAACCGAGGCGGCATCGGCGGGCGCCTTGCCGTCGAGCCAGCGCCGGAGAACACCGGTCGGCACCTCATCGACGGTGAGGCCGAAACAGAAGTGGTCGCGCCAGTCGCCGTTGATGTGGATGTACCGGCGCCGCAGCCCCTCGTATCGGAACCCCAGCTTCTCGACGACGCGCAGCGAGGGCTCGTTCTCCGGACGGATGCAGATCTCCATGCGGTGCAGCCCGACATTGAAGAAGCAGTGGTCGGTGGCGAGGGCGACGGCGGTCGGGGTGAGGCCGAGGCCCGCGAATCGCTCGCTGACCCAGTAGCCGATCGTGGCCGACGACAGCGAACCGTAACTGATGGACGACACGTTGAGCTGGCCGGCCAGTTCGCCCTGATATTCGATGATGAAGGGCAGGCCGAAGCCGGCCCGGGCGTTCGACTCGAGGTGCCGGATGCTGCCGCGCACGTCGAAGCTCATCGGACCGACCGGGTTGGTCGCCTCCCACTTGCGCAGCCATCCGCGGTTCGAGAGCAGTTCTCGCTCGAGCACCTTGGCGTCCCGACCGCGAATGGGACGAATAGCGATATCGCCCTCACGGAGGGTCGGGATTACGGCCACGGATCAGTCCAGGTTCGCCGAGAACTCCTTGAGCCACGGACGCAGCTCAGGACCCAGGTCTTCGCGGTCGACGGCAAGCTGCACGATCGCCTTGATGTAGTCGACGCGGTCACCGGTGTCGTACCGGCGTCCGCGGAAGATGAGGCCGAAGACTCCCCCGGCGATGTCGCCCTCCGCCATGGTCAGCAGCGCATCGGTCAACTGGATCTCGTTGCCCTTGCCGGGCTCCGTCGTCTCGAGCACCTCGAACACCTCGGGCTGCAGCACGTACCGTCCAATGATGGCGAGGTTGGATGGCGCCGTGCCCTTCGCGGGCTTCTCGACGAGACCGGTGATGCGCACGACGTCGTCGACGTCGGTGGCCTCGACCGTGGCGACACCGTAGAGGTGCGCGACCGCCGGATCGACCTCGAGCAGCGCGACGACGCTGGCCTGGCGCTTCTTCGCCTCCGAGATCATGCGACTGAGGAGCACATCCCGTGCATCGATCAGGTCGTCACCGAGCAGCACGGCGAACGCCTGGTTGCCCACGTGCGCCTTGGCGCGCAGCACGGCGTGCCCGAGTCCGCGAGGATCGCCCTGGCGCACGTAGTGCACGTCGGCGAGGTCGTTGGAGTACTCGACCTTCTTGAGGCGATCGGTGTCGCCCTTCTCCTCGAGCGTCGCCTCGAGCTCGGTCATGCGGTCGAAGTGGTTCTCGAGAGCCGTCTTGTTGCGGCCCGTGATCAGCAGCACGTCGGTGAGGCCGGCGTCGACCGCCTCCTCGACCACGTACTGGATGGCGGGCTTGTCGACAACGGGGAGCATCTCCTTCGGCATCGCCTTGGTGGCGGGAAGGAAACGGGTACCGAGTCCCGCCGCGGGAATAACTGCCTTGGTGATCCTGAGTGCCATACGACCAAGGGTACCCGCCATCACTCCTACAATTGGGGGTATGGCCGCAGACGTAACGAGTGAGAAACGTGCACTGCGCGCCGAACTGCGCGAGCGACGCCGCACCATCACCGCCGCCGAGCGCGCCGCATCGGCCAGCTCGATCACCGCGAACCTGATCAGCCTCACCTCAGGATTCGGCGTGAAATCGATCGCCGCCTACCTCTCCACGCCCGACGAACCGAGCACGCGCGACTTCCTGCACTGGGCCTGCGACAGTGGGATCCGCGTGCTGCTGCCGATCTCCCGTGAAGACGGGCTGCTCGACTGGGCGCCGTACGACGGGTCCGACGAAGACGAGGACCTGCTCGGCATGCCGACCCCCACGACCGAGGTCCTCGGCCCGATCGCGATCAACTCGGTCGACCTGATCCTCGTGCCCGCGGCATCCGTCGACCGCACCGGAATGCGCATGGGCTGGGGTCGCGGCTACTTCGACAAGACCCTCGGCAGCATGGAGCGCTGCCCCCCGGTCTATGCTGTGATCTTCGACAACGAGTTCGTGGACTCCGTGCCCAGCGAAGTGCACGACCAGAAAGTCAACGGCGTCGTGACCCCGAGCGGCATTACCGCCCTCCCCTCGCCCCAGCCGAATTCCGCTGCCTGACGCAGCCCCATTGGAGACATTGTGCCCACCTATTCCTACCGGTGCACCGAGTGCGAGAAAGCCTTCGACATTCACCAGGCGTTCACGGATGACACGCTCACCGTGTGCCCGAACTGCGGTGGTGTGCTGCGCAAGATCTTCTCCCCCGTCGGTGTGACGTTCACCGGATCGGGCTTCTACCGCAACGACTCCCGCTCGACGACGTCTTCCTCCGAATCCGCCGGGAGCTCGTCGTCGTCATCTTCGTCGTCGTCTTCGTCCAAGCCGGCCACCACCCCATCAACCCCCGCGGCTACGCCGGCCGCCGCACCCGCCAAACCTGCTGCCAGCAGTTAGCAAAGGAGTTCCCATGCTCAAGGGCTTCAAGGAGTTCATCCTCCGCGGAAACGTCATCGACCTCGCCGTGGCCGTGGTCATCGGCGCAGCGTTCACCGCCATCGTGAACGCGCTCGTCACCGGGCTCTTCAACCCGGTCATCGCCCTGCTCTTCGACGCCGACTCGCTCGCCGGCGTGGGTACGACCATCCGCGAAGCATCCGCCCCCGGTGCCGACGACGCCATCGTGCTGCAGTGGGGCGTCATCGCCTCCTCGGTCATCCAGTTCGTCCTGGTCGCGGCCGTCGTCTACTTCGCCCTGATCGTGCCGATCAACTACCTCAAGAAGAAGGCGTTCAAGGCTCCCGCCGAGCCGTCGCCGGTCGAGCCCTCCCCGCCGACCGAGCTCGAGATGCTGGTCGAGATCCGCGACCTGCTCGCGGGTGGCGCGAAGGTGCAGCCCTCCGACGGTCACGGCAAGCACACGCCGTAGGCTCGCGCCCGGTCCGCGGCACCGGCTCACTGCGCCGGGCTCGGTGCGTCATCTCACGGTTTTCGGACCAACTCGCGCGCCGAAAACCGCGAGTTCGTCCGAAATCCGTTGGGCGGGGGTGATGCGGCCGCGGGCGTGAGTCGGGGTCGCCGCAGGGCCTCGCTGCGCTCGGCCTGATCTCGGCTTCGCTCGATCACCGGGCCGAATCAGCAGTCAACTCCAGTGCGGCGGCACGTCCTGCTTGAGCTGGGCGTCGTTCTCGGTGCCCGAGCTGCGCGGGGGCTCCGGCTCGGGGTTCGGGTCCGACCCGGGCACCGGCGCGGTCGTGACGCGGCGGTGCTTGCGGCGACGCGGCTCGGGAGCCGCGTCATCCCGAACTTCAGAATCGTTCACTAGCGGGTGATGACCGTGATCGGCTCGGTGACCTGGGCGGTGCGGTCGGCGCCCAGCATCGTGATGACGCGCGAGGCGACGGCATCCGGGTCGCTGAACAGCTCGAACGAGTGCACGCGCAGGTAGTGCCAGCCGAGACGACGCAGCAGTTCCGGGCGCAGGCGCAGCGACTCGCGCAGGGTGCCGCGGTGCAGCAGTGCATCCGTCTCGATCGTGAGGCAGACGCCGCCGTGCGAGGCGACGAGTCCGAGCTTTCCGCGGTGGCCGAGGGCGACGTTCACCCCGCGACCCTCCAGGCGGCGGGCCAGGTCGACGAGCATGGGGTCGCTGTCGTCGGGGAACGGGATGTCGGAGAGCCGGGCATCCGCTTCAGACAACAGCTCTGCCAGCGCAACCGCACCGTGGCTCATGCGCGAGTCGTCGATGTCCTCGGGCTTGAAGCAGGTGACGATCACCATGGAGCGGCGGGCACGGGTCATCGCGACCGCGAGCAGGCGCTCCCCACCGGGGTGGCCGAGAACACCGAAGTTCGAGAGCACGCGACCGTGCGGGGTGCGGCCGAAGCCGATCGAGAACAGCACGCGGTCGCGGCTCTCCGCGACGGCCTGGTCGATCGTCATGACCGCGAACGGCTCCGGGCGGTCGCCGATGATGAAGTCGCTGAGCTCGGGGCGCGAGGCAACGGCGGTGAGCACCGCCTGCTGCACACGAACCGCGTGCAGGGCAGACGCGGTGATCACCATGAGCGATTCGCGCGAGCGCTCGGCCGCGTGGGCGAGCACCAGTTCGACGATGCGGGCCACCTCGGCGTCGACACTCTCGACGGCGCCGGTGTAGCTGTCGGGCATGCCGTGACCGGCCTCGACGTAGTCGATGGCGAGGCTGCCGTGGCCGAGGAAGCTTCCCGCCCAGGGCAGGGACTCGATGCGCCCGCCGTAGAAGCGGCGGTTGACGAGCTCGGCGAGGTCCTCACCACCGGGACGGTAGCTGCGGGTGAGCGAGAACGTGGGCAGCAGTGAACCGAGGCGCGCGAGCGCCGACTGGTCGTGCAGGCCGTCCAGCCGTTCGTCGTCCATCTCATCGGGAGATGGCGCACTCTCGCCCGGATCGATGGAGACGTCGAAGGCTGCCGGGGTCTGGGTGACGGGATCGCCGAAGACGACCACCTGGCGCGCACGCCGGATCGCCCCGACGTTCTCCGCGAGGGTCGTCGCACCCGCGTCGACGAGGATCACCGCGTCGAACGGCATCGTGTCGGCGATCGTCGAGACCTCGTAGGGCGACGCGAGCCAGACCGGCGCGACCGAGCGCGACAGGTGCGGCGCGGTGGTCTGCAGGTCGAACGCGGTGAAGTGCTCGCGGCGCAGCAGCTTCTTGAGCAGCTGGGCCTCGTCCGGCCAGTCGACCAGGCCGATCTTCCAGTTCTCGGCGAGCTGCCACGCGAGCAGCTGTGCGCTGCCGGCGGCGTGGGCCTCGTCGACGAGACGGAAGTCCGCCTCGAGCCGATCGAGCACCGAGGTGTTCGCTCCGAGCAGCGCGCGGTCCGCTTCGAGCAGCGAACTGAGCGCCGACTTCCACCAGGCCAGCTCGAGTTCGGCGGCGACCTGCTGCTCGGGCACGTGGCGCTGGGCGAGATCCGTGATCAGCGGGTCGAGCTCGAGCTCGCGCAGTGTGGTGACGAGGGCGGTGCGCTCCTGCAGGTTGTGCAGCACGTCCGACTCGGCGGCCAGCTCCTGCAGCCTTTCCAGCAGCAGCGGGATGGGCAACGATGCGAGCTGGGTCTCCGCCAGGACCTGGCCGAGCGGCTGGTCGAGTTCCGAGAGATCCTGCTCGACCTGCTGGTAGGCGACCTGCACGTCGGCGATGCCGACGGGAACCTCGGGGGTCGCACCCTCGGCGACGTAGCGCTGCCAGAGCACACGCTGTGCCTGGATGCGGGTGAGTGCCTCGTGCATGTCGCTCACGTGCACGCCGGGGCGCACGTACTCCTTGGCGAGCTTGCGCAGGCGGCGGCGGTTGGCGCCCGACATCTCGGGGCTGTCGCGACGCGCTGAGGTCGCGTTGACGAGTTCGCTGATCGAGCGGTCGAAGACCATCGGCTGGAACCGGTCGAGCGTGTCGCGCAGGTCGGTGAGCAGGCGCAGGTAGGTGCCGAGCTCGCGGATCGTCGCGAAGGGCCGCATGTGCGTCGAGCCGATGAGGGTGTTCGCGCGCTCGAGCAGGCCCGGCAGTGAGTCGTTCCACAGGTGCTTGGCCAGCTCGTGCGCCCGGTTGGCGTCTTCACTGGTCGAGAACTGGGCGCCATACCATGGCGAGTCGCCCGGCCCGTACTTGAACTCACCGAGGTTGGCGGCGGCGACCATGGTCTGGGCGGCGACGTGGCGGTCCAGGGCGAGCGACTCGACGGCGGAGCGGGTGAGGCGCGCGGTCGTCGTCGGCGGAACCGGCAGCAGCGACAGTCGCGAGAGTTCGGTCACGCACTCGAGCACCGAGATGCCGAGCACGGGGTCGGGGCGGCCCAGTGCGCCGCGATAGTCGAGCAGCACCTTGCGCAGGCGAACGAGCGCCTCGTCCACCTCGGCGACGAGGGGCTGCTTCGCCTTCTCGTTGCGGGAGATGGAGCGGATGATGTCGCGGCGCACGGATCGCGGCGCCACAGCGGCTCCGCCCAGTCCGATGTCGCCGAGTCGCTGCGAGATGCCCTGCAACGAGGCGCGGCGGGCGCCGACCACGAGCACACGCTTGTTCTGGCCGACGAGCGAGCCGATCGCGTTCACGATGGTCTGCGTTCCGCCCGTACCGGGAAGGGTCTTCACGACGATCGAGTTGCCGGCGGCGATCTGCGCGATCACGTTCTCCTGCTCGGCATCCGCGTCGAGCAGCAGTGTGTCGGTCTGCGGCGGTCGGGCGTCGGCGTTCTGGGCTTCGACGGGAGCGAAGCCCTCCTGCACGTTCCACTTGGCGCTGGTGTTGCCGGCGAGCGCGTCCAGGACGGGGTGCTCGAGGTCGTTGGCGTCATCCCGAAGTCCTGTGGCCACGTCGACGAATGTCGACACCACAAGGCGGGGGCTCACGTTGAACCACTCGAGGTGTCCGGTGAGACCACGCAGGCGGTCGATCACGGGGTTGGGCTTGAACGTTCCGTCGTCGTCGGTGAGGCGCACGAAGGCCTCGGCGTCGAGCTCGACCTGGAACTGCGCGCGCAGGGCACGGGCCAGCTCGGGGTTCAGGTACGCGGAGCCGCGCAGCTTGACCTCGAAGTCGCGGCCGTGACGGCGGATCGCGAGCGGACGCAGCAGCACGGGCGCGCAGAAGTCCTCGCCCTCGAACTGCCACTCGGCGATGCCGATGCCGAGGTGCACGGCGTCGATGCCGCGGGCGGTGGAGAGTTCGACGCCCTTGGAGGCGATGAGACCGGCCGCGACCTTGGCGCTGCGAAGCGCGAGGTCATCGCGGATCAGGTTGGAGAGCAGCGTCGACTTGCCGGTGATGAAGGTGGCGAGTCCGCCGGGGTGCGTGGTCGACAGCTCGATGCGGGTTCGCGGGGTGTCGATGAAGTGAAGAAGGGATGAGCGCCCGCCGACGCGCGCGAGCTCGTCGCGCCACTCCGACCACACCGGCTCGGCCACGTTCACGGCCTCGACTCTCGGATCACCGACGCTCACCACGTGGGGGGCGGTCACCTGGGGCTCGACGAGAACATGGCTGTCCTCGGGCTCCCCGTGGAAGTCGTCGTCTGTTCTATCGGCACGCCACACAGGCCAACAGTAAAGGCGCAACCTGCAGAAACCGTGGAGGATACGCCGAGTTTGGGCGAGTCGCGACACCGTAAAATGTGGGGCATGCCCCGCTTCGACGCTCCGATCTCCTCCATCCAGGCGGCCGGAGACCTCGTCGGGGGCCTCGTAGCGGGCGGGATCACGGGCCTCCTCGCCGTAGCGATCCTCGTCGGTGGGGGTCTCGTACTGCTGTTCCGGCGCCGCGACGGGGCTCGTCCCAGCGCGGCTTCCGGGCTCACCACCCTGCGCACCCAGGCCAATGTCCTGCTGGTCAGGGCGGACGAAGCGGTCAAGGCGGGCGATGACGAGCTCGGCTTCGCCATCGCCCAGTTCGGGGCCGAGCGGTCGCGTGAATTCGGTGCCGCGGTCACCGAGGCGCGCGCGAAACTGGGCCGAGCCTTCCAACTGCGGCACGAACTCGACGACGCCTTCCCCGAGTCGGTGCAGAAACAGCGCGAGTGGACGCTGCAGATCGTCGCCCTGTGCGAGTCGGCCATTGCGCTGCTCGCCGGGCAGGACCGCTCCTTCTCGGCCCTACGCACGGAGGAGGTTGCGGCGCCCGAGCGCCTCGCCACCGTGCGGGCGGGCATGGTCGACGCGAACGCACGACTCGAGCCAGCGGCATCCCTTCTCTCGCGGCTGGGTGAGGACTACGTGGCCTCGCTGCTCTCAGCGCATACAACGGCGGTTGCGGATGCCTCGGCTCTCCTCGAGCGTGCCGCCGAGGTGACCGACGCCGCGGCGGGACAGCTCTCGCCCTCGGGCGTGAACGCGGTCGCCGACACTCTCGTGGATGCGGAGGATTCCGTTCGCCGCGCCACCCGCCTGCTCGACGCCGTGGACGCCCGCGCGACCGAGCTCGACGCCGCGTCCGCCGCTCTCGTGACGCTCACCGAGACGGCCCGCGCGGACATCGCCGAGGCGCGCGCCCAGCGGGAGGCCGCACCCGACCCGGCCACCTCGGAGGCGATCAATGACGCCATCTCCGGCGTCGAGTCCGCGCTCTCCTCGGTCGGCTCCGCGAAGCCGCCGACCGATCCGATCGCCTCGCTCGATGCGGTGGGCGCGGCGGTGGCCGTGCTCGACGCGGCTCTCGCCTCGGCCCGCAACCAGAAGCAGCGGCTCGAACACGCGCGGAGCGCCCTCGGCGGCACCCTCGCATCCGCGAACAGCCAGTTCTCCGCCATCAGCGCGTTCATCGCGGTCGGCGGTCGGCGCGTGGGCGCGGACGCCCGCACCCGCTTGGCCCAGGCGGAGCGCGAACTGATCGACGCGCAGGCCGCCGGCGCCGATCCGGTCGAGGCCCTCGACGCCGCCCGTCGCGCCGTCACCCACCTGCGCGACGCCGACGCGCTCGCCCGGTACGACGCCCGCAACTAGCTTCGGGCACAATGGGCGGATGACTTCCCCGCTCTCCGGCACCCCGTACGATCTCGTCTTCGGCGAGTACACGGCCAGCATCGCCAGCGTCGGCGCTTCGCTGCGGTCCCTGCGCTTCCGCGATCGCGACCTCGTTGTGCCGTTCGATGCGCACGAGGTGCGGCCGGCCTTCCGCGGCGCGACCCTCGCACCCTGGCCGAACCGCGTCGTCGACGGTCGCTACAGCTTCGGCGGCGAGCTGCACGAACTCGCCCTGACCGAACCGCGGCGCGGACACGCGCTGCACGGCCTGCTGGGCTGGACGTCGTTCGAGCGCGTCGCGGGCGGAGCCGACTTCGTGGAACTCGCCGCCACCATCGAGGCGCAGGTCGGGTACCCGCACCCGGTCGTCGTCACGGTCGAGTACCGGCTGTCGGACACCGGCCTGACCGAGACCATCACGGGCCTGAACGTCGGCTCCGATGCCGCACCGTTCGGCACCGGACCGCACCCCTACCTCGTCGCCGGCCCTGGCCGCGTCGACGACTGGATACTCGAGTTCGAGGCCGCGCAGGTGCTCGCCGTCACGGAGGACCGCCTCATCCCGGTCGGCCTGGTCAGCATCGACGACACCGAGTTCGACTTCCGTTCCCCCCGCGTCATCGGCGATACGTTCATCGATCACGCCTTCACCGGTCTCGGCGGTTCGGCGAGAGTGACGCTCGCGGACGGCTCCGGCGTGCGTATGACCTGGGATGCCGCGTGCCCCTGGTTGCAGCTGCACACCGCCGACCAGCCCACCCCCGCCATCAACCGGCTCGGGCTGGCCGTCGAGCCGATGACCTGTCCGCCCGACGCCTTCAACTCGGGCACGGACCTGATCGTGCTCGAGCCGGGTTCCTCGACCTCGGCCTCCTGGACCATTTCAGCGCTGGTCGCCTAGGGCGCTCCTCCCTTAAGGGGGCTGGGGGCGTTCCGCCGCAAAACCTAGGCTCGAAGCATGGGACTGCTCGGACGACTTCTGCGCGGCGCCCACGCGGGGAACTCGCACCTCGCCTGGGCGCGACTCGTCGGGCCCGAATCCATGACCCTGACGAGCCCCGACTTCGAGCCGGGCGGCGTCATCCCGCGCATGCACGCCGCGGAGGGCGTGGGGGCCAACATCTCCCCCGAACTCGTGTGGTCGGGTGTGCCGCCGCAGACCGCCGCACTGCTGCTCGTCATGGAGGACCCGTCGGTGCCGCTGCCGCGCCCGATCCTGCATGTGGCGGCGGTCATCGCGCCGATCCTCGATCGCATTCCGCGCGGGATGCTCGATCACGACTCCCCCGGAATCACCCTGCTCGACGGCTCCATCAACGGACTCGGCTACTCGGGTCCGCGCCCCATCGTTGACCACGGCCCGCACGACTATGTTTTCCAACTGTTCGCCCTCGCGGAGGTTCCGGTCACGCTCAGGAAGCCGGGAACGGTGCTCGGGCGCGGGCGCCTCACCGGCACCTTCGAGCGCACGTCGTCGAGCTGACTGCTCAGTCGCCGCGGGCGCCGT
>Ga0247807_10001981_pt1 | contig 11532 bp, 11 predicted proteins | sample UWRJL074202C1_FD_179931 | JGI IMG/M metagenome (GOLD analysis project Ga0247807, IMG submission 179931) | Plant litter microbial communities from Arlington Agricultural Research Station in Wisconsin, United States - UWRJ-L074-202C-1 | ecosystem: Environmental > Terrestrial > Plant litter >...
AGGGACACTTACAGCAGCCATAACGAGGAATCCCGGGTCGGGGAGAATTGACTGGGTGGTCCTTGGGTGACGCCGGCGTCACAGGGCGTGAAGTTGACATGGCTGTAATGGTAGGATTATCGACCATAGAGCCGTAATACCACTTGAGTTTCCGGTACAAACTCGAAGCTCAAGATGTTGACGGGCAAGCTGTGGTGAAGCGGGATGATCCCGGTAAGATTGATAGAGAAACCCCTGAACTTCAGAAGAACTTGGAGGCTTTTAGCTTGGAGAACACCCAAATGTATGGTGATACAGAGCGCGTTGCGAGGGAAAATTTTGTGAATGAGGGTAAAGGGATCAATAAAGTTGCAGTCAATTATTGACTTTCTTCAGATGAAAAGTTCACAGTTTGAATTATTGCAATGTTCAATATTATCTATTACCTACCATACAAATTACCTTTAGGCGAGGCTGGGGACTCCAACATGGCGAACATGGGTAGGAAAAGGAACACAGATGACTATACCTCACCATAGCTTGGTAATTTCATTAAAACAGATTAAGAGTTCGAAATTAGAAAATATAGAATCAGTAATTTTTGAAGAACCAGAACTCACAATAATGAGTTGTATTTCCATGAAAAAGCAGGTGTGTTGCCATCCCTCTAACATACCAATGTATAGAATGGGAACGCAAATAGCAACTTCTAGAAGCGGGCTTTAGGGATAATAGAAGCCCGATCACCACATATGTACACCAACATCATGCAAGTTATAGAATGTGCGATTGTCTGAACTGTCAAACCTGCCCTCTTGTGTAATCCACTTCCCCGGACCGACACTTCTAGGTTTGAGCCGAGGTTCATGTGTCTTATCGTAGTGCTTATCGAGCAGTATGGTGAGATCGCATCACATTCAAAGACAGGAAAAATTAAGGCAGGATTGAAAACACAGATGATACACAGTGCTCATAATGGCTGCACAATTAAAACCGCTACCGGATATTGAGCGATTGAGCTCAAGAGTCATACGAATTCTAGGAGGTAACCCAGGAAAGGCAAGCCACAATCCGATAGTGAAGTTGGTCCCAGGCTGACTGTTTAGTTTACACTTCAGGGTAAGTAGACTGTGATGAGACTTGAATCAGCCCCGTCTAACAAATAGATTTGTGGAGGCACGAATACATATATAGTTGGTACAGGACGAAAGCGACTTCTTATAGATACTGGGGAAGGGAAACCGGCTTGGATCTCATCAATACAGACAGTCCTCAAGAGGGAGAATGTTACCATTACCGATGCTATTCTCACTCATTGGCACCATGATCACACGCTTGGACAGGCAGATCTCCTCAGAATTTCCCCCGAGACAAAGATCTACAAGAACACCCCGGTGGAAGGACAGTGTGATATTAAAGATGGTCAAACGTTCAAAGTTGACGGAGCTTCTTTAAAGGCATTCTCTTCGCCAGGTCATACGTATGATCATATGGTATTAGTACTAGAAGAAGAAGATGCTATGTTTACGGCAGATAATGTTCTCGGCCATGGAACAGCTGTATTCGAGGACCTTGCTGCCTACCTGACTAGTCTTGAGAAAATGCGAAGGCTCTTTCGCGGTAGAGCCTATCCTGGACATGGACCTGTCATAGATGATGGGCCGAGCAGGATCTTGGAGTATATCCAGCATAGAAAACTGCGTGAGGACCAGGTGATACAAGTCCTGAAATCAACCAAGTCTTCACCCGGAGTGGAAGTTACAAATGGACAGCCCGATGATTGGACGTCAATGGAAATTGTGAAAATCATCTACAAGAATGTACCAGAGGAACTCCACATCCCTGCTGAGGGTGGAATCATGCAAATCTTGACAAAGCTTGAATCAGAGGGTAAAATAGAAGAAAATTCGAACGCGGAGAGGTGGAGGCTAAAGGGTAGGGCAGCGTTATAGTTGTTCGGTGATTAATGAACTTGCCAAAATATAGTATCCCAATGAAAACATTCTCCAATAACGCTTGAACGCCCAAATTTTGAATTAACTAAAACTCCAGCAAAACCTTCTTCATGTTGCGTTGGAGCAAGATATACTCAAATCTCTCATTCTGTTGGTGCCACCAATCCTTTATTGCAAATATGCTTGTGATACTTCCAATCCTTCTTCTGGTGTTCTGTGCAGCAATATCTTTGCAACTTACACGCCCCACATAATTCCATACCTGTCGACTTACTACATCCAGAATACCCACACAGCAGCTGGTCTACCTGCGCTCCCCTGACAATCATGCTCGTTATTGGATCCGGCCTAGCAATCTGGTCGGCCAATCGATCGGAGACTGTCCCAATATACCCTCCCATGTATTTGCGACTCCAACCACGAAGCATAGGTACTAATTCATTGATGCGTGGGTGGGGAGGGGTGGGCAGATTTTCTGGGTAGAGAAGGAGCGTAGAAACGAATTGCATCATGCTGCCAAAATCTGCCTCAAAAGTGGTCTCTGCGGGGTTGCGGGAGCAAACTTTCATCTTTTCCACAATATCAGGTAGCAACAGCTTGTCAATTGTGGCAGTGAAAAGCTTTTGCTCTTTGGCTACACGTGCTGCAACATCTGGATTGCTGGTTAACCAGTTGGTGAGAGCATATGCGGCACCACAGTAGTATTGTGCAGATGATTGGTCGTTGATAACGGGAGCATCGCTGGAAAGGTATTCTAGGAGAGTTGGCAGGTATTGGGATGCAACCTGTGCCATTGCTCGAGCCTGGGTTGGTTTGGGGGGTGAGTGCTGAAGAGCCCCAAGCTGGTTCATGAGTGGAACTGGAAGTTCTTCGGGGAGATCAGGATAATTAAGAGCCGCATAGCCGATTGAGTGCAAGGTCATGCCTTAGGGTAATTTAAATGCCATTGTAGTTTTTTGTCGTTTATCTTCCCAATTTATCAAGTTGAGTTTTTGTATAAATTCTTGATGTCGGTTAGGAAACGCGACCAATATAATTTAAATGATGCAGATCACGTGCATCGTGTTGGTTGATCTAGCAATTTCTCACAAAGCAGTGGATACTGCTGAAGGATTGGAGAAGCTGAAGCGTTAAATGCACTAGCCCCTGAAATTCGACACAAATAGAAGCTTTCCGCAATATCAGAATTGGGTCCATACTAGTGGAGCTCGGTTAAGCCCCTTTCTTCAAATTAAACCCGACTCAAGTCGAACATATAGATTCACGGTCAACGATTGAGCACGTCTTACGTAGTGCTAGAGCTTTGCGTATACTGCTTGATGTATGGATGGACGGTAAAGCTCTTAACGGCTCCATTGGTACAGCAAATCACTTGAGATTCTTCATAGATTTGCCTTTTAAATAAGCATGTGTACGCATTTAAATGAAAGTCTGGAGGGCAAATAAACTGTGATACAACCTTAGGTAGTTTTAAATTTTATCCTAAGGCCAGCACGTTGCTCTCGCCATTTATATCTGAGTGTGTCACGCCTGTTCGCATATTGGACCAGTTCTACAAGTCCGGACTTTACGGTTATAGGATCATAGTTTACCGAGAGCCAGAGAAAATACAGAACGAGGTCTCACCCCAAGATACCTTACTACAATGTGGTAAAATTTGCGCGCCGGGAATTTGTCACGAGATGCCTGAAATGTCCAATATAAGTGATAAAGGTTCAGGGTTCTCGGATTTTAGAAGTGCTGCTTTTACTTTTTACATGCCATGCCACTTGGCTCATGTCTGTTGTTCACATGAGATATTAGGCCAAGCGGGCAAGAAAGCCATCCTCCCACCTCATCATTTTCGTAACAGCACAATTCAAATAGGGGGCTTTCTGAAATTCGCAGCATCATCAGTGGCAAAATTCGTGATTAACCGAGCGATGGTCTTAAATCGGTTATATCTCTAACAATAATACGTACTTGTTAAAGAGAGTATCCGAATCAGACTGACAAAGTTGATTTCCAATCTGGCTGTTGCGCGTGCACAGCGTCGTTGCCGATCGAAATGGCCCAAGTGCTGGCCAATAAGCACGACATAACAGGAGCGGAGACATCCTCCGTCCAGTTCAGGTACTCGATGACCTTGTAATCTATTGTTGGTTGCCTACTCGACCAAACAAATGCTTGTCTTGTCATCTACCGGATAGATCTGCACCACTCGACGTGGCTGTTGACACTTGTGCAAAATATGCATATGCAGATCGCATCCTGGTGGGGCCTGCTTCATATGGCCTTTTGCAGATGACAGGAAAGCATTTCATAGCTCGATAATCCAAAAATGAGGGCATTCAGAGTTGTTCCCGATGCCGTGTCATCCGCGCCCGGTGCTTCCGAATTTTGAAAATGGCGGGAAGAATTGCATGGCATGCAGCTTCTCCACCTCTGATCAGCCATTCAAGAATCGCTTCACCAGGTACTGAAATGACGATGGTTGCACAATCCTTGTAATCGATTTCTCAGCCTTGCATGGAGACTGAAAGTTGCAATTATTAAGCGTTGGCGACGTTGTTGCTGTACCGTCCAGTAGCTAGCTGGAGGCAATAACCCGACGAGCGGAAAGCGTTGTGTGGGTCAGAACCAAACATACCGGACGACTCGGAAAACAAACAAGTTTCTCTGGTGGCTAGCTAAAGTGGTTTTCTTTTCCTTAGCTAACCTCGTCATTAACACAAAGTGATTTGCTAGCCTTGTCTTACTCCGATAACCCAGCAGCATAACAAAGAGATGATGTCTGATATTGACTCACCGCATAAGCAATGTGCCACGAGTCAAACCCGCCATTGCATTGCAGCTAGGGAACCTGCAAATACAAGCCGCCAACTAGCCCAGCGTTTAGCCATCTTTGTAATGGGAAATACCTAAAAGTGTGAGGCATCCTTACCTTGTGATCGGTCGGGATCTGGAGACATCGGATGTTGAAGTTTTACTTATTAACCAGTCCCCCATGCTTCTCTCTGATTTACTCTCTTTCCTTCTATCACTGCATACTTTGGACCTCTCATTTCAGTAGAAACTGTGAATTATATTCCTTAGATACTATTTCTACGTAATTTTGTAAATCCTTGGTAACGACTTCCGTTTTCAACAAAGAGAGCTTTGATTCGTGTCTTACCTGGCGCATATACCCCTCCAAATATTGAATGCAATTATTCATAGCGTCCTAAGTTAGATAAAGTTTGATAATATTCACCAAGAAAGTGGGAGCGGCGACAACTCATGCAGAAAAACTTAGTCAATTTCACAACTATTGTTGGCATCGCTTTGCTAAGCTTTCTGCCTACAGCGATTGCACACGGCCACGATGACACAATGAATACGAATCTGGATGGGACAGCACATACAAGTGCAGCAGCTTCTTTGCCTACAAGCATTGGAGCGACCGAGTCTCTAGATAGTTACTTCCAGTATGGCGAACATTCCGGATTCATATTCGCACATATAGTACTGATGACTTTGGGATGGGTTTTTCTCTTACCGGTTGGTAAGTAAATCCTAGCAGTCTTAGAGGTCGGAACCTTACTAACTGCATAGGCGTTATGCTTTCCATTGCTAAATCTCGTCATACTACTCTGGTACAGTTCTCTTTCATGGCGCTCAATGCAGTTGGAGTTCTATTGGCGACTGTTTACAATGCCACCACACCAGATCTGTACCCCAATAATGCACACCACAGCATTGGTTGGGTGTTAACATGGTTAGCGGGCGCTCACTTTTTGACAGGAGCTATAATTTTTCATTCAAGACGTTATAAAACAGAACAAGGGTTTATCCCAATTTCGACAGAAGCTATGGCGGAACATCAACGGCAACATGGCGATCCGTATCGGTTCTCGAATGATAGCGGCCAAGGAACTGAGCCGAATACTGAATCTTTGAGAAGCCACTCAATATCGTCTAATGGTGACCTTGATCAACTACCAGAAATGGATAGACATGAAGAAGAGGACTACAATGAAAAAGGCAGTCTACTAGATGGCTCTAAGTTGGGCTGGTTCTTAATATCGAAAGGTTCAGAGTTACTCTCTTCACGTGCTCTGCGCATCTTTCAGTTTCTCTACAATATAGTTGATCGAGTGATTCTGATCCTTGCATTTCTTGGTCTCTCAACGGGCGTCATCACTTATGGAGGGTTGTTTGTAAGCATTCCTCAGCTTCACTCAACAACATATGCTAAACTTTGATAGATGGGAGAACGCGTCTTCAGTGGACTTGCTCATTTCATCAAAGGAGGAGTATTTTTCTGGTACGGTGTTCTGACTTTAGGGAGATGGGCTGGGTCCTTTGCAGACATTGGATGGGTGAGTTGGCTTCGTTTTTCAGATGAAAAATTGCTAAGATTTCTAGGCTTGGAATATCAATCCATCAAAATCAAAAGTACCATCTGCTGAGTTTGTAGAAAGCTTTCTTATCTTTTTCTACGGGTCCAGCAACGTCTTCTTAGAGCATCTAAATGCGTGGGGAAAGGCTTGGACAGCCCAAGACCTAGAGCACGTTTCGATAACAGTAATGTTTTTTGGCGGTGGACTGGTAAGTGGAAATACATCCCATATAGATACGCTCACTAATTTGTGTGTAGTTGGGAATGCTTGTCGAATCGAAAAGGGTTCGCGCTCTTCTTAATGTGAAGCACGATTCCTATCATGCAGTAGAACATGCAGGAGAACATGATGTAGAACAACCAAAGAGCTATCGGTTCTCAATGAATCCGATTCCGGCCCTAATTGTTATGTTACTAGGAATGATGATGAGTTCCCACCACCAGGAATCAATGTTTTCAACCATGGTTCATAAACAGTGGGGTACACTCCTCGTGGGAGCTGCATTTGCTCGTGCCGCTACATATGTAGTCTTCTATTTGGCACCACCAACATCAATTTTGCCAGGACGTCCACCAACAGAACTCATCACAGCATTCTGCTTAATGGCTGGTGGGCTGATATTTATGGCTAGTGCGAGGGACTCGGTAAATTCTTTAGAGTCTTACGAGTTAGATGCCATGTTTGTCTTCACAGTGTCCATAGGACTTATTACCTCGTTGATGGCATGGATCGTAGTTGTGATTGGAATTAAGGGTTGGGCTGTGAAAAAGGAGAACCAGTCGATGGCTGTGTTTCGCAGGCCAGGCATGGCTTAGCTACACGCACTTTCAGTTGGAAGACGGAGTAGGAATTCATTTCAATGAACGATAATTGAGCGCTAACTGTTTGCGTGCTTGCGAGTCGCATTTACAAACTGGCGTTCTAAGATACCTTTGCTTTCGGGGTTTAATGATAGGTCTTTATAAGTAATTGAGAAGAATTAGCATTGGCAATTTAGTGATTAAATCAGGGGCTCTAATTTTAATGATTTAGCACATGATGTCTCTATCTTCATCTACATCAACTATCAAAAGAAAAAGATTCAAGCTGAAGAGCTCGCTATTATACTATGTATTGGGCATGTCATACATATGGCTTTGGCTCTGTTGTCAAGACACGGGATATAGCAAGCGAGTCACCATTATCCACTAGAGGCGACCCAATTGGCTACAATTCACACACAACCAAGACACCATTTTATTACTACTAATAGACGAAGGAAATTCCGGAACCATCAAATAGTTCAAAACATTCGTGTCATAACTGGTCTGGTCGTGTTGTCAGAGTGGTTAATGAGTGAGACTTGAAACTTCATGTTAAAGACATCTCATGCCTTCGGGCGCGTAGGTTCAAATCCTGCACACGACGAGTGAACATTTTTTTTTGAATCCAATGATAGATATATTTATTGATTAATCTCTTCTCTTTTCCAATAGAAATATTGTTAAACAAAAACGAATAAATTTATTTGTTAGTGGGGCATTGCGATATATTCAGCCTACTCTTTTTTTTTCTTTGGGGGAACGCGTGTGGCAAGGAACAACTCCACTATCATGGTCTGGTTGGATTGATCCTTGAACGTTCTTGTGTCATCCGGGGGGTTGCTGACTTCTAACTACTCGTTGATGTGAGTATTGGGTACGAAAGCTCGTGAATCAACTTAATACAATATGGAGAGCATACTTCGCACCTTTCAGTACTTCTTACCCAACTCTTTATCAGGTTATACTTGGTCAATTGTACAAAGCTGGGTAGACGATTGTCTCACCAATCACACAGAGTGTCTTAACAATGTAAACTCTGACCTACCAGCACGATTACTTAATGTTGCAGGAAATTGTGTTTACCTTGAGGAAACTCGAGGCTTGTCTGGAAAATACTGTGCTCTTAGCTACTGTTGGGGAGACAATGAACCCTTCGTGACAACTCTCCAAAATCTTGACCAAAACAAGAAAGCAATCAATATCCAGCAATTGCCTCAAACAGTCCAGGACGCTATCAAGACTACCAGAAAACTCGGTCTCAAGTACCTGTGGGTGGATGCTCTTTGTATTATTCAGGACTCGTCTGAAGACTGGCATGCTGAAGCTGGTGGAATGAGACAAATCTACAAGTATGCATTTATCACGATTTCTGCACTTGATGCTACAGATAGCAATCAGGGATTCGTCAATCCACGACCTATCAACACGGCAACAGCTCGCAAAACTCGCGAGGCCCGTCTTGACACGGGCAACATACGATGGGTATTTGAAAAAGCACCATTGCTCAACCGAGCTTGGGCGCTCCAAGAAAGACTCTTATCAACAAGAACAATACATTTTGGAAGGGAGCAGATCTTTTGGGAATGCTGTACTCTTACCACTTCGGAACGATCTTCTCATCAATACCTACGGGGTGGCAGAAGGGAATGGTTCGGGCAGGAATTCAAGAATTCACTATTGGATCTTGTGCCGACGAGCATGCAAGATAGCCGGTCAGTTCAGAAAAACATCTCAATTTGGGAGGAACTTGTGAAACGTTACACTAGATGCAAAATAACGAGAAAGACAGATGCTCTGCCTGCTATCTCAGGTATTGCTAGCGAGTTTGCCCAAATTACCGGATATACTTACCTAGCGGGTATCTGGACTGAAGAATTACGTTCCTTATTATGGCGTCGGAAAAGTTCCTTCGTACAAGAAAAAGACCTTCCACGAGAGAGCGTAGACTTTTACGTAGCTCCAAGCTGGTCATGTAAGTAGTTCAAGGAGAGCAGCTTCATTTCCTGTTCGTTCTAGATATGACTTGAAATGTATCATTATACCCCCAAAAATACTGCTGACAGCTGTTACCAAAAAGGGGCCGCACTGTGCGATGAAGTTCTATATTTGGCACCATCATCTGTCGTAAACCAAGCATATGACGCACGCCTCATCGGTCATGGGCTACGACCACACGAAGGCAATGCCTTTGGACAACTAGAACCAGACAGCTTCATTCTTCTACGAGGAGCTGTGATAGCCGTTCAATTACGACTTGACCAAAAAATGCAAAACGTAGAGAACCCAGTCGAGCATGCTGGTAAGATTATGGGTAACTGTGCGTTTGATGATATTGCCGAGAGGGTGGATGGAAGAACCTACCGGTTCTTGCGGATCTCAAAAATAAAAGTTGGTAGAGGAATCACGGATGGAGTGTTAAACGTACTTGTGTTGGTTGAGTCTGAAAAAGGGTCTGGGAAGTTCCGGAGGGTGGGTACGGGAAGTGTACACAAGGATTCAGCTGAATTGATGGAGGAATCGGCGGTCCAAGATATGAAGCTAATATAGGTATGGCATTAGCTGTTGTCTATGCTTCTTATACATATAAAGGACCCAGGTCAAAGATGTTGTGGTCTCTTCTTTGATTACTCTTTAAATCTGTTGACTAAAGTTTACTTGTGCGCTATATCCATCCCCAATGATTTAACATCTACAAATAAAAATGATCACCAGGAGCGGTAACATAGAAGATCAAAAGCTAAAATTAGCTTCTGCATATCTTGTGTATGCGGGAAAATATATAATAGTTTCTGTCAGGCAGGAGATAGATGAATGTTATATAGTCACCGAGTTCTATCATTAATAATTTGGGTTGAATACCTGTTGGTTAGGGAGTTTTACGAATTATTTTCAGGACTTGGCAATTTTACTAAAAATTTCTTTAATAAAGGAATCAATTACTCCGATTCGGGTCTGTGAGATGATAAGTTATTGGGTAGATCAGAACGTTGTTTCAATTTGAGTAGCACAATGTTCAGAATGACAACGGCTGCTCAACTACGTAATTGCTATCTATTATATGTCATTAATTCTTGAACGTATGGCTCTTTCCAGGTCTCTCAGTCTGTAACCTTCGCATCCCTCCCTGAGCATTTTCGCTCTTAGAGTATGGGTCAAATGGCTTCTTTTGCTTCTTTGGTCCGCGATCGCCTCCTTTGTTCTTTCCGCTTAGAACAGATTCAGCTTTACTATAATCAAATGGCGCTTCATCCTCAGCTGTAGATTGGTTCTTCGCGATGGTCTTTTGTCTTTTGCGCTCTTTCTTCCCCGCTTTCTTAGCGTTCTTTTGTTTCTTCCTCCGTTCTGATTCTGGATCGAGAGACATCTCGTCAACTTCGTTCACCGATGTATCGACGTCGCCCGTTGTGTACGTAGCCGCATCATCTTCAGAAACAGCCTCGCTCTTACGTTTACCTCCTCCCTTAATCACAAACGGCTCCTCTTGAGAAGGAGGCTCTGGTGATGGGCTTGCAAGTTCTGCATCTTGGGACCGTGATCGATCCGCTAAGCCGGGATTTTCAGGAGTCGCAAAAATTTCTGAGGTAAGCAGAGGCAAAGGAACAGCAAGTCTCAAAGTCTCATTTGTATCCACTGAAGGTGTTTCCCAGAGACTGCTTCCGAATGCTCCCCCCCAGAATGAGGATTGCTCACTGACAAGCTCGGTTTCATTTACCACAGCGGTGAGGAGAGTCTTCGTTGCCACAGGGGTAGCAGCCTTTGGAAGAGCACTGACTTGCTTTGGATTAAAAACACTTGCCATGCTAGGCCCGTTCTTCCCCTGAGCCTTAGCATCTTGGATAACTTTGAGCAATTCTCCACTCCGAGACTTGACACCAAAAGATATAGGATGAAGCAACCCAAGTAGTGCGATCATATCCATCGGCAAAATCTTTGCTATGGTAAATATGACGTGGTTAGGCATGATGAATCCAGTGCTTTCATCGTCGATGCGAGCAACCTTGTCTCGCCATTCATGGACAGCCTTGAAAACTGCAAATTGTTCATTACTGAGGAGAGCCGGTGTCTTGTATAAAAGACTAAACCATCCGCCTGGTCCTTTGCCGCTCTCTGCATTGTAAACTTGCTTCTCGTATCGAATAAGAGAAGTCTCCTTTGATTTTTGGAGAACGATCTCTAATTTATTTTCATCGGGAACATTAGTATTGGTTCTTTCTATTAACTCGTTGCGCATGTTATCATAGATAAAAAGAAGATAGTGTGTGTCAGCTCTGGCATAATAAAACATTTCCTCTGGCAATGGCCTATTCCATGTTAGCGAATCTATGTAAAGACGAGTGGAAGTGCTTTAGTCTCACCTGATTCTCCAATCTGCCATCTGGTACTTCTTGTCGGCGTCAAAATCTATAAACTTTTTGAGCAAAAAGGCCAGGCTGC
>Ga0247807_10001982_pt1 | contig 11531 bp, 8 predicted proteins | sample UWRJL074202C1_FD_179931 | JGI IMG/M metagenome (GOLD analysis project Ga0247807, IMG submission 179931) | Plant litter microbial communities from Arlington Agricultural Research Station in Wisconsin, United States - UWRJ-L074-202C-1 | ecosystem: Environmental > Terrestrial > Plant litter >...
TGGCGTTCCAGCCCGGCGCTGCGGCCTATCCGGTGGCGGCCATGGCCGCTCCCATGGCGGCCCCGGCGACCGGCGGCTATGCCGGCGGGCCGGCGGCGTCGCCCTTCGCGGGTTACGCCCAAGGCGCCCCGGCGAGCTACGGGAACGTCAACGCCCCCACCGGCACCGCCGGCGTGCCCTGGAGCGAACCGGCGGGTACGGCGCGGTCCACGGCCACCGGCACCCCCGCGCGCGCCGCGGGCGCGACCGGCGCTGCGGCACGCCGCACCGGAAGCACCACCGCCGCCAACAACGCCGGTGGCGGTGCCGCGCGCAGCGCCACCTCGCCCGGCGGCGCGCTGCCGGTGTCGGCACCGCCGGCGCCCTTCTATGCCCTGCCCGCGCCCGCAGGCAGCGCACAGGCCGGCGGCTACCCGCTGCCGCCGCCCCAGAGCGGCAATCAACAGCTGGCCAACGACAGCAACTGGAACGCCGCGCTGCGCAACAACACCCAGCCGGCCAACCCGCTGCTGTCGGAGCTGCAGGCGCTGGAGGCCGAGCAAAGCACCACGGTGAGCGCCGGCACGGTCTATCGCAACCGCGCCGGCGAGTCGGGTCTGAGCCGCCTGACCGACCTGCAGGTGCCGGTGCAGGCGCGCATCCCGGTGGGCGACGGCAAGATCGTGCTGAGCGTGACGCCGACCGTGCTCGACGCCGGCTCGGTGCCCGCCGACTACCCGACCAGCAGCCGCTTCGGCGGCGGGCCCGCGGCCGGGCTCTGGCAGGCCCAGGGCGGCCCGGCCCCCGGCTCGCAGAACGCCAGCGGCGTCGGCCTGGCCGCCGGCTACGAAGGCAAGAACCTGAACGCCAGCGTCGGCACCACGCCGCTGGGCTTCCAGGAGACCAACGTGGTCGGCCATGTGAGCTACACCGGCGCCGTCACCGACACGCTGTCGCTCAAGGGCGAGCTGTCGCGTCGCGCCATCACCGACAGCCTGCTGTCCTTCGCCGGCACGACCGATCCGCGCAGCGGCGACCGCTGGGGCGCGGTGGTGGCGAGCGGCGGACGCATGGACGTGACGCGCGACGACGGCACCTACGGCGTGTACGGCTACGGCTCGTACCACCTGCTGACCGGCCTCAACGTGGCCGACAACAGCCGCGGCGAGGTGGGCGGCGGCATGTACATGCACGTCCTGCGCGGCACCAATTCCAACCTGACGGCCGGCCTCAACGTCGGCCTGATGAGCTACGACAAGAACCTGAGCTTCTTCACCTACGGCCACGGCGGCTACTTCAGCCCGCAGCGCTATGTGAGCGTGGCCTTCCCGGTGGACTGGAGCGGCCGCAGCAACCGGCTGTCGTGGCGCGTCAACGCGTCGCTCGGGGTTCAGTCTTTCACCCAGGACGAGGCGCCCTACTTCCCGACCGACAGCGTGCGCCAGAACGCGACGTACGCGGCCGCCGGCGCGGCCGCCGGCCTGAACCTCACGGGCACCGGCTTCACCGGCATGTACCCGAGCAGCACCAACACCGGCCTGGCCTACAACTTCGCCGGGGCGCTCGAATACCAGCTCGCGCCGCAGCTCTACCTGGGTGGGGCACTGGGCCTGAACAACGCGCAGAACTTCCGCCAGCTGACCGGCAGCATCTACGTGCGCTACATGTTCGGTGGGGGAGGCTCGAACTTCCTGGGCAACGCGAACGCGACGCCGAGCTTCAACCCGCTGAACTCGCCCTACACGCCGATGTTGTGACGCCGATGCCCCGAGGCGAGACCCTGGGGCCGCCCGAGGGCCGCCCCCAAGGGCCTCAGGTGCAGTCGGGCGCGCGGCCCCAGAGCGGCGCGCGCTCGTAGTCGACGATCCAGGCCGGCACCGCCGCCGGCGCCATCGGCCGCGCGATGCCGTAGCCCTGGCCGAGCGTGCAGCCCAGCGCCATCAGCGCCTGGCCGTGCGCCACCGACTCCACGCCCTCGGCGATGGTCTGCCGCCCCAGGCCCTTGGCCAGCAGCAGGATGCCCTTCACGATGGCCTGGTCCTCGGTGTTGTCGATCACGCCGTTGACGAAGGACTGGTCGAGCTTGAGCGCGGCCACCGGCAGGCGCCGGAGGTAGGTGAGCGACGAATAGCCGGTGCCGAAATCGTCCATCGCCACCGGCACGCCGAGCGCCTTGCAGGCTTCGATGAACTGCGCGACGGTGGCGAAATCCTTGATGGCGGTGGTCTCGAGGATCTCGAGCTCGAGCACGCCCGGGTGCAGCTGCGGATGGCGCGCCAGGTGCGCCGCCAGCCGCTCGATGAAGTCGGGGCGCTGCATGTGGCGCGGGCTGATGTTCACGCTCACCGAGGTGTTGACGCCGTCCGCCTGCCATTCGGTGGCCTGGCGCAGCGCCTCGCCGATGGCCCAGTCGCCCAGCTGCTCGATCAGCTCGTGGTCTTCGACCAGCGGGATGAAGTCGGCCGGCTGCAGCGGCCCGTGGTGCGGATGCTGCCAGCGGATCAGGCCCTCGAAGCCGACCACGCGGCCGCAGCGCATGTCGACCTTGGGCTGGTAGGCCAGCCAGAACTCGTTGCGGTCGACGCCTTCGACGATGTGGCGCCGCAGCTCGAGGCCTTCCTTCTCCTCGAGCGCCTGTCCGGCGTCGAAGAAGTGCAGCTGGCTGCCGCCGGCACGCTTGGCGAAGAAGACCGCGTGCTGCGCGTGCTGCAGCATCACTTCGGTGGGCTGTGCCGTGTCGGCCATCAGCGCCACGCCGACGCTGGCGTGCAGGCGCGCGGAGCGGTCCTGCACGCGGTACGGGTGCGCGAGCCGCGCGAGGATCTGCTGCACCAGGTCTTCGCACTGCAGCCGGCTGCCGAGCCCGACCACCAGCGCGAATTCGTCGCCGCCCACGCGCGCGACGATCGCGTCGTGCGGCAGCGCGGCCTTCAGGCGCCGCGCCACCTCGCGCAGCACCGCGTCGCCGCCGATCGGGCCGAACTGGTCGTTGATGTCGCGAAAGCGGTCGATGTCCAGGTAGCACACCGCGAGCAGCCGCCCGTCGTCGATGCGCAGGCGCTGGCGCAGTTCCTCGACCGGCGGAATGCGGTTGGGCAGGCGGGTGAGCGCGTCGTGGCGCGACAGCAGGTCGAGCCGCTCGGCGCGCACGCCGTGCGTCACCGGGCTGAAGGTCCAGAGGATGCAGCGGTCGTCCATGCGCTCGCCGCGCAGGTCGACCACCAGCGTGCCGCCCTCGCGGGTGAGGAGCTCGACGCGGCGCCCATCGACCGCGCCGCGCGCCGGCACGTGCAGGGCCGCGGCCGACGTGCCGTCGACACCCGGCGCCGGCGCATGCACGTCGTCGAACGGCAGGTCGGCCAGCGTGTCGCGTGCGTAGCCCAGCAGTTCGTGCGCGTCCTCGTCCGCCCACAGGATCTGCCCGTCGCAGATCTTCAGGTGGCCGACGAGGAGGCGGGTGGGCATGGTGGCAACGCGATGCAGGAAGTGGGAAATGGAAAGGCGGGAAGGCCGGCGGAGGCGCCGAAGGTCCCTATTGTTGACTCAAACCGGGCGCACGACGCGGCGCATCTCAACGTCGGCGCTCCACGCCGTTCTCGTCGTAGTGCACCTGCTTGTCCTCGTACATCGCCTTGTCGGCACGCAGCAGCGCGGCCTCGAGCGGGTCGCCGAACTCGCAGGTGGCGACGCCGATCGCCACGCTCAGCACGTGGCCGCTGCGGCCGGCATAGAACTGGTTGTTCAGGTCGACCATCGACATGATGCGTTCGCGCGTCACCTGCGCGCCGCGCTCGTCGGTGGCGGGCAGCAGCACCGCGAACTCGTCGCCGCCGATGCGCGCCGGCCAGGCGGGCGCCTCCACGGCCTTGCCGAGCACCTCGCCGGCGCGGCGCAACAGCGTGTCGCCGGCGGCATGGCCATCCTCGTCGTTGACCTGCTTCAGGCCGTTGAGGTCGATCGACAGCACCGACACCGGCCACGGCCCCTTGCGCGCCAGGCGGTTGAGCTCTTCCGAGTAGAAGGTGCGATTGCGCAGCTGGGTCAGCACGTCGTGCTTGCCCAGGTACTCGAGGTAGGCCTCGGCCTTCTTGCGCGCGGTGATGTCCATGAGCGACACCAGCACCAGGTCCCAGTCGGCCAGGTGGTCGTCGAGGACCGAGAACTGCATGTGGATGTTGATCAGCTCGCCGCCGAGCGAATAGTTGATCACCTCGCGGTGCTGCAGCGTCTTGCCCGCCCACAGGTCCTGCAGCTGTTCGGCGAAGGAGTCCTGCATCTCGTCGCGGAAGATGCGCGGGATGTTCTCCAGCAGCATCTTCTTGCTGTCGGCACCGAACATGCGCAGCGTCTCGCGGTTGACGTCGATCACGCGGATTTCCTGCATGCAGCGCGTGACGAACTCCGGATGCACCTTCAGGAAGGTGTTGAAGTCGCTGATGCCGCGCGCACGGATGTCGTCGAGCAGGCGCTTCACCGCGCTGAAGTCCTCGACCCACAGCGAGACCGGCGAATGCTCGAACAGTCCGCGCGCGTAGTGCGCGCTGCGCTCGCGTTCGCGCACGGCCGACATGCGCGCCGTGATGTCGTCGAGCGACACCAGCACGCGGTCCCAGGTCGTCTCGTGGCCGGGCAGGATGCGCACGCGCAGCTGCACGTCGAGCCGGCGGCCGTCGAGCGTGTAGTTGACCGTCGTGTTCTCGTAGAGCAGCCTGCCCTGCCAGAGCTGGTCGAGCTCGTGCGTCATGAGTTCGGTCATGTCGCCGCTGAAGACGCGGTCGAGGCCCGCCACCAGTTCGGCATGGTCGGCCGCGCCGAAGAGATCGAGCGTGGTCTGGTTGACCTTGAGCACGCGGATCGACGACATGCACTCGCCGACGCGCGACGGGTCGGCCTGCAGGTGGGCGATCAGGTCGACGACGCCTTCAGCGCGCCAACGCTCGAAAATCTGCCGGACGGCGCTGAAGTCCTCCAGCCAGAGCGACACCGGCGCCAGGTCGAACATGAATTCGAAATCGGTCTTTTCAGACATGCTTGTCTCTTCAGACGGAGGCGTGCACGCGAGATGCCGGAGGCGTGCGCGTGACCCAGTTGAACAAAGGCGTGGCCATCAGCGTGCTCAGAATGGCCATCATCACCAGGATCGAGAACAACCCCGGCAGGATCACACCCGCCTGCAGGCCGATGTTGATGATGATGAGCTCCATCAGGCCGCGTGCGTTCATGAGCGAGCCGATGGCCATCGCGTCGCGGTTGTTCTCGCCCGAGGCGCGGGCCGCAGCCCAACAGGCGATGCCCTTGCCACAAAAAGATGCCGCAAGGATCGCCACGGCGGCCAGCAGGATGCCTGGGTCCATCAGCACGCCGAGGCGGGTGTTGAGGCCCGAATAGGTGAAGAACATGGGCAACAGGAAGATCACGACAAAGGGCTGCAACTGGGCGCGCAGCTTTTCGGTGAGCGCGCCGCGGGGCATCACCACGCCGAGCAGGAAGCCGCCGAAGACGGCATGGATGCCGATGGCGTCCATCGCGAAGGCGCTGAGCGCGAACAGCACCAGCACCGTGGCGAGCAGCGTCGAACTGAGCGGCGCGTCGGGCCGCACGTGCCTGGCCAGCCGCTGCAGCAGCCGCGAACCCACGAAGATCATGAAGAGTGCATAGACCACGCCGCCGCCGATGGCCGCGTAAGCACCGCCCCACTGGCCACCGAAGCTCGCCAGCACGATGGCCAGGATGCACCAGGCGGCCGCGTCGTCGACCGCGCCGGCGGTGAGCGCCAGCGTGCCGAGCGAGGTGCCGGCCAGGCCGCGTTCGTGAATGATGCGCGCCAGCATCGGGAAGGCGGTGATGGCGATGGCGGCCCCCAGGAACAGCGCCGCTTCGAGCGGCTTGGCCTTGGCCGCGAACAGACCGGGAATGGTGAGCAGCCACGGGATCAGCGCGAAGGCCAGCACGAAGGGCACGAAGATGCCGGCGGCCGACACCGACACGGCACTGCGGAAGCGGCTCTTGAAGTGATCGGCGCGGAACTCCGTGCCCACCAGGAACATGTACATCCCGACGCCGAGCTGCCCGCCCACATAGAGCATGCCCAGCGTTTCCTTGGGGAACAGCGCCCGCTGCAGCTCGGGAAAGAACAGGCCCAGCAACGAAGGGCCGAGCGTCACGCCGGCGATCATTTCGCCAACCACTTGGGGCTGGCCCAACTTCTGGGCCAAACGACCCACCAGCTGGCAGACGGTGATGATGACCGCCACCTGCAGGAAAAAATACACGGAGAGCTGGGTCGTTGGCATGGGTGATTCAGGTTCGGCGGAGGCTCGTCGGCGAACGTCCGGGAGCGATTATGTGCGGCGCATTCAAGAATCGGACCGCAGGCCGCTGACGACGGTGGGGTGCCGCAAGCGAACTCGCAGCTCGCGCTTCATGCGCGTGTTGTCGAGCCGCCGCGATTCACCCATGAAACTCAGCAGCGACTGCGGCAACGCCGCCTGCGCCTCGGAACGCGCCAGCCGTGGCGGGCGAGGCATGCCGTAGAGGTCGGCGGCGAAGTCGACGTAGTCGCCCATCTTGAGTTCGGTGTCGTCGCTCGCGTGGAAGACGCGCTGCGTACCGCCGCGCCAGAGCGCCGCCACGCAGATGCGCGCCAGGTCGTCGGCATGAATGTGGTTGGTGTAGACGTCGTCTTCGCTGCGCAGCACCGGCGTGCCCTTGCGCAGGCGCTCGCGCGGCGTGCCGCCCGTACGGTCGGGCGCGTAGATGCCGGGGATGCGCAGGATGCGCACGGCGACACCGGCGCGGCCGAGCCAGCGGACCGCGCTCTCGGCGTCGACGCGCCGGTGCGCGCGGGGGTTCGTGGGGCGCACCCCGCGTGTTTCGTCGATCCGCGCACCGCCGCAATCGCCGTAGACGCCGCTGGTCGAGCCGTAGACCAGTGCGGCCGGCAGCGATCGCAAGCGCAGCACGCGCACCAGCGCCGTGGTGCGTGGATCGCGCCACCATGCCCCGCTGCCGGCGCTGGGCGGCGGGGCCAGGTGCAGCACGCGCGTGGCGATGCCGGCCAGCCGGCGCAGCGCCTGCGGCACGTCGAGATCGGCCACCAGGGGACGCAATCCGGCGGCCCGCAGCGCGGGCACGCGCTCGGGCGAGGAGGTCAGCGCGATGAGCTGGGCGCGGCCGCGAAGCACGGCGGCGGCACGCAGGCCGACGTCGCCGCAGCCCACGATCAGGATGCGCTGGCGGCGAAAGCGCGCGGGCAGCGCGCCAGAAGGGTTGTTGATTGAGGGCAAAATCCGTTCTTCCCCTAGAGACGAGCTCCAAGAATACCCATGACCAGCGCATCGCCGCACGAGGCCGGCTTCCAGATCACCGTCGAGCCCAGCGGCCGCCAGTTCGCCGCGCAGCCCGACGAAACCATCCTCGCTGCCGGCATCCGCCAGGGCATCGGCCTGCCCTACGGGTGCAAGGACGGCGCCTGCGGCTCGTGCAAGTGCCGAAAGCTCTCGGGCGAGGTGACCCACGGGCCGCACCAGAGCAAGGCGCTGAGCGCCGAGGAAGAGCTCGCCGGCTTCGTGCTCACCTGTTGCGCGCGCGCGACCAGCGACGTGATGCTCGAATCGCGCCAGGTGACCGAACTGGGAGCTTTCCCGATCCGCAAGATGCCCTCGCGCGTGCTGGCGCTGGCCAAGCTGTCGCACGATGTGATGAGCGTGCGCCTGCAGTTGCCGGCCGGCGAGCCGATGCAGTTCCATGCCGGGCAGTACGTCGAATTCATCCTGCGCGACGGCGCACGGCGCAGCTACTCGATGGCCAACGCGCCGCACACGCTGCTAGAACCGGGCACGGGCATCGAGCTGCACATCCGCCATCTGCCGGGCGGCAAGTTCACCGACCATGTGTTCGGCGCGATGAAGGAGAAGGAAATCCTGCGCATCGAAGGGCCCTACGGCAGCTTCTTCCTGCGCGAAGACTCCGACAAGCCGATCGTGATGCTCGCCTCGGGCACCGGCTTCGCCCCGATCAAGGCGCTGATCGAGCACATGAAGTTCAAGCGCATCGAACGGCCTGCCACCGTGTACTGGGGCGGCCGCCGGCCGGAAGACCTTTACATGGCCGACTGGCTGCATGCGCAATTGGCCGAGATGCCCTATCTGAAGTACGTGCCCGTGGTGTCCAACGCGGTGCCGCAGGACAACTGGACCGGCCGCACCGGCTTTGTCCACCGCGCCGTGCTCGAAGACTTCGCCGACCTGTCGGGCCACCAGGTGTATGCCTGCGGCGCGCCGATCGTGGTCGATTCGGCCAAGCGCGATTACGTGGCCGAGGCCGGTTTGCCGGAAGAGGAGTTCTTCGCAGACGCCTTCACCACCGAAGCCGACAAGGCACTGCCCTGAACCGCAAGGCCGTTCAACGATTTTTCTCAATGAGGCCAGCGACGGCACACAACCAATGAAGACAAGACATCTCCTCCTGAGCGGCCTCGCAGCCGCGGCCGTGCTGGCGTTCGTGCCTGCCCACGCGCAGCAGCGCCCTATTCGCCTCGTGGTGCCGTACGCAGCCGGCGGGCCGATCGACGTCACGGCCCGCATCCTGGCCGAGCGCGTGAAGGATTCGCTGGGCACGGTGATCATCGACAACAAGCCGGGGGCCGGCGGCAACATCGGCGCTGACGCCGTGGCCAAGGCTGCGCCCGACGGCCTGACCATCGGCATCGCAGCCACCGCGACGAACGCGGTCAACCCGTGGCTCTACAGCAAGATGCCGTACAACGCCGCCACCGACTTCGCGCCCATCACGCAAATGGTCCGCGTGCCGAACGTGCTGGTCATGAATGCCGATGCGGCGCAGCGGCTGAAGATCAACACGGTGGCCGAACTGATCGCCTACGGCAAGGCCAACCCCGGCAAGCTCAACTACGGCAGCGGCGGCAACGGCAGCGCCGGGCATCTGGCCGGCGAAATGTTCAAGCAGCAGGCCGGCATCTTCGCCGTGCACATTCCGTACAACGGCGGCAATCCGGCGCAGTTGGCCCTGCTGTCGGGTCAGGTCGACTTCAACTTCGACAACCTGGCCACAGCCGCGCCGAACATCCGTTCGGGCAAGCTCAAGGCCATCGCCGTGACGACCGCACAACCCAGCAGCGCCCTGCCCGGCGTGCCAGCCGTGGCTGCAACGCTCAAGGGCTTCGCCATCGACACGTGGTGGGGCCTGGTCGCGCCGGCCGGCACGCCGCCCGATGTGGTCGCCAAACTGAACCAGGCCTTCGTCGCGGCACTGAATTCACCGGAGACGAAGACGCGCTTCGCCGGCCTGCTGGCGGAGCCGGTGTCGAACACGCCCGAACAGTTCGGCGCTTTCATGAAGAGCGAACTGGCGAAGTACGAGAAGGTGGTGAAGGCGACGGGAGCCAAGGTCGACTGACGCACGCCGGCATCATTGAAAAAGCCGCCCGAGGGCGGCTTTTTCGCGGGCACTGAACGCGATCACTCGCCGAGGTAGGCCGCGCGCACTTTCGGGTCGTTGAGCATGATCTTCGCGTCACCCGCCATCGTGATCAGGCCCGATTCCATCACGTAGCCGCGGTCGGCGATCTGCAGCGCGCGGCTCGCGTTCTGCTCGACCAGCAGCACGGTCACGCCCTGGTCGTAGACGTTCTTGACCACTTCGAAGATCTTGTCGACCATGATCGGAGACAGGCCCATCGAAGGTTCGTCGAGCAGCAGCACCTTGGGGCGCGCCATCAGCGCACGGCCCATGGCCAGCATCTGCTGCTCGCCGCCGGACATCGTGCCAGCGAGCTGGTCCTTGCGCTCGCGCAGGCGCGGGAAGATGGTGAACATGCGCTCGATGTCCGCCGCGATGCCGCCCTTGTCGTTGCGGATGTAGGCGCCGATCTGCAGGTTCTCGGTGATCGTCATGCGCGTGAACACGCCACGGCCTTCGGGCACCATCACCAGGCCTTCGCCGACCAGGTCCCAGGCGCCGCGGCCCTTGATGCTGCGGCCCAGGAATTCGATATCGCCCTCGACGAACGGCAGCGTGCCGGTGATGGCCTTCATGGTCGTCGTCTTGCCGGCGCCGTTCGAGCCGATGAGCGACACCAGTTCGCCCTCATGCACTTCGAAGTCGACGCCCTTGACGGCTTGGATGCCACCGTAGGCGACTTTGAGTCCCGAGACCTTGAGCAGGGTTTTGCCGGTGCTACCGGTCGTTGCCGGCGCCGTGGCGATGATCGTTTCACTCATGTCAGTGGCCTCCGGTGCCGAGGTAAGCCTCGATCACCTTTTCGTTCTTCTGGACTTCCGCGGGCGTGCCCTCGGCGATCTGCTTGCCGTAATCGAGCACCGTGAGGCGGTCGCACAGGCCCATCACCAGCTTCACGTCGTGTTCGATCAGCAGAATGGTGCGGTTGTCCTTGCGGATCTGGCTGATGAGCTCGCGCAGCATGACCTTCTCGGTCGCGTTCATGCCGGCGGCGGGCTCGTCGAGCGCGATGAGCTGTGGGTCGGTGGCGAGCGCGCGAGCGATCTCCAGGCGGCGCTGGTCGCCGTAGCTCAGCGTGCGGGCCTTGTAGTCGGCGAACTTGGCGATGCCGACGTACTCGAGCAGTTCGTAGGCACGCTCGGCGATCGCGGCCTCTTCGGCCTTGAAGCTGCTGGTGCGCAGCATGGCGCCGATCACGCCCGAATGCGTGCGCACGTGGCGCCCGACCATCACGTTCTCCAGCGCGGTCATGTCCGCGAAGAGCCGGATGTTCTGAAAGGTGCGCGCGATGCCGGCCTTGGCCACTTCGTGCACCGCCGTCGGCTGGTAGGGCTTGCCGGCCAGTTCGAAGCTGCCGCTGTCGGGCGTGTAGAGGCCGGTGATCACGTTGAAGAAGGTGGTCTTGCCGGCGCCGTTGGGGCCGATCAGGCCGTAGACCTGGCCGCGCTGGATCTTGATGCCGACGTCCGACAGGGCTTGCAGCCCGCCGAAGCGTTTGGAAATGCCGCGGACTTCAAGGATGGTGTCAGTCATGGTCTGGGATTCCATCCGTTCAGGGGTTGATCGACATCGAACGCGCAGGCTTGTGCGGCACCTCGTCGGCGGGATTGTCCACACCAGCGAGCTCGACGGGCGTCGCATCACCGCTCTTGCGCTTGAGCGACTTGCCGTGCTCGGGCGACGGCCACAGGCCGCGCGGACGCACCAGCATGATCACGATCATGGCCAGCGCGATGAACAACTGGCGCAGGATCGACGCATCGAGCCGGCCGTCGGTCATCGACTGCAACGGGCCCGCCACGTAGCGCAGCACCTCGGGCAGCGCAGCGAGCAGCACCGCACCGAGGATCACCCCCGGCAGGTGGCCGATGCCGCCCAGCACCACCATGGCGACGATCATCACCGACTCCATCAGGCTGAAGGACTCGGGCGACACGAAGCTCTGGAACGACGCGAACATCGCGCCCGATACGCCGCCGAAGCTGGCGCCCATGCCGAAGGCCAGCAGCTTCATGTTGCGGGTGTTGATGCCCATCGCCTTGGCGGCGATCTCGTCCTCGCGGATGGCCATC
>Ga0247807_10001985_pt1 | contig 11528 bp, 9 predicted proteins | sample UWRJL074202C1_FD_179931 | JGI IMG/M metagenome (GOLD analysis project Ga0247807, IMG submission 179931) | Plant litter microbial communities from Arlington Agricultural Research Station in Wisconsin, United States - UWRJ-L074-202C-1 | ecosystem: Environmental > Terrestrial > Plant litter >...
TGACTACAACAGAGGATTATATTGTAAAAAGAGAGTTAACATCTGAATTAAACGGAAAGGTTTATAAACCCAATACCTACTTTATGGAAAATATGAGATGTGTTGAATAATTAATCACATTTCCAGGTTTGGTTGGAGACTTTATCTTTTAAACCAGTCTTTAAATTATAATGCCACCACTCTGAATCAAATGAATTGAAACCATTTTTGACCATCACACTTTTAAGATATTTTCTGTTTGCGATTACAGGAACAGGCAGTTTTTTATAATTATGACCGGCCTGAATTCCGAAGAAGTCAAATTTAGTTCCCATTTCCAGCTCTATTCCATCGGCATTTACTAACGAAATATCTACGGCTCCTCCTCTATTATGGATGGAGCCTTTTTTAGGATCTGCAACATACTCTGGATTGGATACTATCTCCCACATTTTCTTTTGAATGGATAAAGGTCTGTAACAATCGTATATTTTTATTTTGCACCCATTCTTCATAAATTCTTTATTGGCCGCTATAAGCGCCTGAACGGTCTTGTAACGCAATACACATTCGGCACAATCGTATACTTTTGCTTTAAGAAAATTATCTTCGGTAGCGTATTTCATATCATAAATAAAATCTTTGCTGTAATCTTTTAAATTTACAAAAGTGGTGTCTGCAATTTCCTGTTTCTGAGGTTCTGCATACACTTCGTTTTGGGCTTTTGCATTAGGCACAAACAATATGATACCGAAGATTACTAAAAAACGAAATTTTGAAGATGTGCTTATTTTCATTGTAAAATGTGTTGTATGATGTAAATATAGACATAAAAGTGTTGTACAAAAAATGCAATTTTAGATAATACTTTATTAATCTTTGTACTTTAAACTATGATCTTTAATTATTTTCTGGCTTTTGAGCTTAACGGGTTTGGGTAATTGTTTCCAGTTTTCATCGTGTTCAATTTTATAAATATCATCTTCATTACCTGAAGGATAATACGCTGTTGCTTTAGATTTTACGAAAATCTGATTCGCTGATTTTTCAGAAATTGTATAAATAATTTGCTTGAATGGTTTTGCATCCAGTCCATCGCTGTCTCCCATATACGACAAATAAAATTCAGGTTTACCGTCTTTATCTTCATCGCTAATGGTACATTTTTGATAATCAAATTCAGGCCAATATACAACATTGCCAAAGTCCTGAAATTTGGCTTTTTCTATCAATCCTCCGTGATCATGCAATAAAACAAAGGCATATAAATTATGTTCGCTAAAAACTATAGTATCCTTAGGTTTACCCTTCATATCACTATGTTTCCAGGTTTCTTCTTCATGAACCCATTTTTTTGTTTTAAAATTATAAAACTCACCAACGGCGCCATCTTTATAATCAATCATGCGGCTGAGTTTGCTGATCTTCTTTTTAAAAACAAATTCAAAATGACCGTACTGGCTTTCGCAATGAATAATCATCGTCGTTTTGCCATATGATTTGCTTTCATAATTAAACTCTGCATCCGGAGCGGTTTTACTGTATTTTAGGGAATCCTTAGGATAATAGCGTTGTACTATCAAAGGTTTCGTTTGAGCTGTGACTGAATTTACAAAGAATAAAAAAAGCAGTAGAAAAAGGTAATTTGGTTTTAATTTCATTTTATAAATTTTTAATGTAAAGCAGTACTAATTTACAATAGTAGATTATCACTCATAATTTTACTGGATTTTCTTTACTATATTTCCTTCCTTGTCGGTTATATTTGGTTTATGGAGTTCGTGCCATCTTTTTACAAAGGAATCAATATTTGCCATGTCTTTTATTACCAAATCCCTTAATTTATTCAGCTGTTTTTCAAAACTACTTTGCGTGGTATACTTTCCTACTTTATACTCGGGTAAAAAAAGCATGTAAAACAAAGGAGGGCCTTTGTAATCATCGCTCCTTAATTGCATACGAGTGGAATCATTAGGCGGCATCTTAAAATTTATTCCATCACACTCTTTCAAGTCTGAAATTGAATTTATCTTTACATGAAGTTCGAAAATATTCAAGTCTATTTTTATCCGTTTCTCCCCTCTCAAAACAGTCAAAGTAATAATATGCAAGTGATTTTCATTTGTAAGCTTGCATAATTCATAGGAGTATCCGTTAATATTAGAATCGTATTGTCCAAACCAGGATGTTTTGAAAGGAAATTTGACATATCCATTTTTTTCAAGTTCGGGAATGCCAGACTCTTTGAGAATAGTATTTCTTGCTATAAGAAGGTCTTTATCTGCTATTTTAAATTTATCTTTCATGTTCTCCAGATATCTACACGATTAGAAAATTACTTCTGTATTATATCCCAACTCTCAAGAATATAAGTATTACAAACGCCCGGCCTAACTTCTGCTGCAAAGTAATAGTTTTCAAATTTACCATCATCCTTAATATCTTCCATTATAGGCTTAAAACCATTTACAACATTAGTTTTTCCTTTAAAATTGAAAAAGATACTTCTGTTTTTTGAATAAGTGGATATACCTGTAATTTCACATTTTTCAGAACTTACAGGACTTTCTTTAGAATTGTAAATTGTATAATAATTAAAGGGAATTAAAAATATTCCGGAAATAAAATAAGCAATTACTGCTATTTTAAGGCCATTTATTACTAAGAACAAAGGCTTATCCTCTTTTTCAGTCTTACTATACTCTTTTTGTATTTCTCGATATTGCAAAATAGCAATAATAAACAGCACAATTGCAAACGCAGTAAATAATAGCCAATACGGATAATTTATAATTACATCTTTTGACTTGATAAAGAAAAAATAAACCAATACAAAGCCTATTAGCTTAATCCAGTCGACAATAGTTAGTTTATTATTTATTTTAGCTTTTTTATTTTTCATTTGATACGGATTCATCCCCAACTTTAACCATAAAAAAACCATCATCTGACTCTACTAAAGAAACATTTGTTTTAAAATTTCTTTTTGTAACATTTATTATAGAATCCTGAAAGTCTTTTATATTAATATTTAAAAAATTATGACTATGATACTTAAGCATTATATAGCCTTTCCGAACTAATAAGCTATCTTGATACTGATTTAAATATCTAGAATATTCTTGAATATATTCTTCAAACTTTAATTTCTTGCAAGTTCCTGATAAAGCAAAATTTAAAATATAATCACCTTTTTTAAAACGCATTTGATAAGCGCTACAATCCTCTGAAATATTTTTTTCTGTTAATATATAAGGATCTGGTCTTCCAATCTCTTCATCTTTATTTTTGCATGATAGCAATAAGAAAAGAGCCGTAATAATTAATGTATATTTCATATGTTTTAATTTATCTTTTCTTTATTACTTAAAGACTACGCAAAAATCCTTTACATTATTAATAAAAAATAAGACTTACATAATAATCGTAATTACAAACAATTTAGAACCGTTTGTAAAATTGGCATTATATAAATTAAATTTTCCATTCTCTATTTTAAAATAAAACTATCTGAATAACATATTTCATTTTTTTCGAATTCATTCTGACCATTCATTATTTTTATTCTAAATTTTCCTTTTTTAGCATTTTCACGAATAGATTCATTCTTCTTTTTACTGTATTTAGGAAAATCAAATAATTCCGGTTGGTTAATTTTGAACATTAAATATAATGATTTATCTCTTTCAGAAATTAAAGTAAGTTCCAGAGGAATTGTAAAAGGTTTAGAAAAAACATCTTTAGCATATAATTTCCACACCTTATTTTTAAAATCATACTTCTCCTATTGAACATTCAAAAATCTATTTCTTGTATCGTTATTTTTTACATTAAGAATTATACCATCCTTTATATTAAATTCACTTTTCTGTACTTTGACCTCTAATAGCTGTGAAAAACTAAAAAAAGGAATTAGAATAATTAAAATTAAATTTTTCATACAGTTTGTTTTTATTAATTTGTTCTTGTACCAGATTTCACTCATTTAAAACAGTACATTATACCGCCATTATGTTGTTCGTAAAAATATAATTCTTGTTCAAATATTCGGTTATATAACGCCAATGGATCTACATTCAGCCACAAACTAATCGTCATGTCCAAATATCTAGCCCGATAATAACTCAAATTCGTCTCCCGATTTAATTCTTTAACATTAAACAGATACGGACTCGAAAACGAACCGGAATGCTCTTCAAACAACACTTCCCAAAAGCGATATATTCTACGTGCTGGCTAATGCTTCCATTTCGAGTTGTAATATACGAAGTGCTTCCCACGTGATCACGGCATTGTTTCCAAAAAAAAACAAAATGTAATTTATATTTTTTTGCTTTTTGACCTAAAAAAACTCGCCATTACTGACGAGTTTTGACTTTTTATTCTTTGTCGATGCGCTTTTTGGGCACGGAAAGAATTTCCGCGCTATCGTTACGCATATCTAAGCGATCGGGGTTAAAATTATTACTCGCTAGTGAGCAATATTTGTAGAAACCAGCAGTTATTGACCAAATGAAGGGGTTTTATCGATAGAGTAAATCAAAACACTATCTATAATTTTATTATATGTTCCACCAATTTTCTTTTCTCCTTGCAATATTTTATTTCTATTTGAGCTCTTTCCGTAATCATAATCTATTGTTCTGGAACTCCCCATAATAGGATTATATTCTTTATGAAAAATAATAACCGTAGAATAGAATTCATTGTTTTGTTTTTCTAAACAAATTCGATCTAAATCATATTTATTCATAAATTCTATAAGTCTATTATCAGCAAGTTTATTGTGTTTATCATATTTATTATAATAAATACAGGCTCTTTCTAAAGAAATAGAATTATTCTGCTTTATTAACACAGAATCCATCTTCTCTAATGACTTTTCTCTTATAATGTATTCTACAATAGAGTGAAATTCTGCTTTATTATCTTTTACCTTATGATAATAACTATCATAAACGCCGCATGAATTTAAAGAGAACAAAAATCCAAGTAGAAAAATATTAGTGTACTTTTTCATTTTAGTGTATTTCATTAGTTTTTAAAAAATCAATTACAAAGTTGGTGGTCTTCCCTCCTTCATCTTGTGCTGCTTGAGCGTGTGGGTCATTAGCTCTTTTTGTGGGTGAAACCATTTTTTTTACAAAATCCCAGCCATTTTTCAATGCTTGCCATCTAGATGTCCCTCCTAGTCCTGTAACCTTATCACCCTTAAGCTGAGCGTCATCATAAACAACTTTTCCAATTTTACCATTTTCTTGCAATTTTATGATTTCAGCATAAAGTTCAGAGTCTTTTGCAACAGGCGATCCTCCTAAAATTAAGTTATCAATTTTAAAATTTTCATCAAGACCATATTTTGCAGGATCTCTAAAAATATCTACTATAGCTTGAGCAGTAGTTACTGACCCTTGACTGAATCCCATAACGTTCATTTGTTCTCCTTCTGCTAAAGGATTTTGAATTATATTTTGAGCAATACCGTTAGCAACATCATATATTCTAGTTCCTTTAACAATACTTCCAGTTGAAGCAGGTCTTTGCGCATTAAACATAACGTGAAGCATATCACCAAATAAACCGTGTGAACCATCAACTGTTTGGCTTGAAGTACCATACCCCCCTGTATATGCTGTTAAAGCATTAGATATATTTTCTGCATAAGGTCCATTGCTTTTATTACCTTTTTCATATCCTAGTCCTGGAATAAATATTACTCTTCTTCCATCAGGATCTATAAAATTAATTGGATTATTGGTACAATAAGTATATCCGCCAATATTAAAGTATTCTTCCGCCAATACATCTACACTCAGCCATAAGCTTGTTTTCATATCTAAATACCTGGCACCATAATAACTCAAATTCGTTTCTCTATCCAATTCCTTACCATTAAACAAATAAGGTGAAGAAAACGAACTTGAATGCTCCTCAAACAAAACCTCCCCGAAGGCGATATATTCTACATGCTGACTAATGCTTCCGTTTCGGGTTGTAATATACGAAGTACTTCCTAAATGATCAGGATGAAAATAAAAAATATCATTCTCCGGCAGACCAATTCCCGTAGCTTCTACATTTTTTTGTTTTGTTACATAAAAAACCTCGTTTACGCGAGGTTTTTTACTTTTATTACTTTCACACACGAAGGGTTCGCGCGGGAGCGGACATCAGAAAAATTATTTATTTTTTTTAAATACAATTAAATTAAAAGCCACAATTAAAATTATAATTCCACATATATATTTTTCCTGTTTTTTTGAATTATTAGGATAAAAAAAAGTATCGTACTTGTCACTATAAATTAATTCTATTTTGGAATTAATATTTAATTTATTGCCCTGAGCTTCGATAATGTACTCTTTTTTATTGTAAACAATAATATAATTGACGCCTCTCCCTGGGGAATATTTATTTTTCACAATATAAGTATTACTTTCTCTACTAACTATCCCTTTTACTTCTTGATAGTAATAAAAAGAATAAATTAGTGATACTAGAAAAACCATATTTAATATAAAAATTATCTTTTTATTAATCATCTTTTGTCGTATAATTTCCTGAACTTTCTCCAGTTGCATTTTTAATTATTTCTTGTGTCTTCTGTTTAGCTCCTTCAACAAATTTCTCAGCCTGTGCTTCTGATAATTGTCTTCCATACTTAGAATTATTCCCGCGCATTTTTACCACTGGTTTTAATTTTGCAATTCTTTCGGCAGCTTTATTTATACGTTTAGTATATTTTCTAGGTAATGGAATACTACCAATACCTACTTCAACCAAAGCTCCTTTTATTGCTTTCTTAATGCTTTTTACAGTTATCTTTTCATCATTAAAATAATCTTTTGCAACGTTTTCTATTGTTTCTGCAACAAGATCAATTACTTTTTCAATCCCAAATTCTATCACTTTTCGAGCTCTTGGATCTGAAACTAGTTTAGCAATTTTATCATATCCCCCAGTTATAGAACCGGTAATTCCACCTATTGAAGCAGCGACAACAACATTTGAAATGTCAATTTTACTCATAGAACTTTCGATACTATACTTATTAACAAACATATTGTAGCCAACTTGTGCTACAATTTCAGATAATGCACCTACTACAAATCCTGTTAAAGCTCCTGAAATAGCTTGTTTCCCATTTGGATCAACTAGAACAATTGGATTCTGATAACAATATCCGTATGCATTTAAATTTTTAGCATTATAAACCCCTCCGTTATGATCACCATCAAAATAAAATTCATCTTCTTTTGCTGGATTATATAATGCTAATGGATCCACACTCAACCACAAGCTTGTTTTCATATCCAAATATCTTGCTCCATAATAGCTCAGATTTGTCTCCCTGTCCAATTCCTTCCCATTAAACAAATATGGACTCGAAAACGAACTAGAATGTTCCTCAAACAAAACCTCACCAAAAGCAATATACTCCACATGCTGTGAAATAGATCCGTTTTTGGCTGTAATATACGAAGTACTTCCCAAATGATCAGGATGAAAATAAAAAATATCATTCTCTGGCATTCCTGTTCCTGTAAAGCCTTCACCAGGTTTAACAGTTGTAGGTTCAATTGGCAGACCAAATTGTACCGGCGGCCCCGGAACATCTCCAGGCGCATTAAATATAGGATTTCTAGGCCAACCTTCCGGAGGTTCCTGATTTTCTTCGACAGGTTTTATTATTGCTGTTGGATAAGGATCTCCTGTAAACTCTGGTGTGGCATAAATACCCTGTTGTGTTGGAGGCCCCGGAGGAACTCCCAAACTTTTTACATAGGTATCTAATGCTTTTTGTTGTTCTGCAGTTAGCTTGGTATAGTTTACACCCCCGGCTGTAATCCCCAAAGGCTGGGCAAAAGTCCCATTTCCTAATTTACTTACGATACGTCCTGAACCTTCAAAATAATGTTTGGTAAACTTTCCTTTACTAATTACAAAATAAGGGCTTACATAACCTGTATAATCATCGGTATGTACGATTGTTGCTGCCGTTTCTCCGTTAATGGCAACATTTTGAGAATCTCCTGAGCTTTTTATTACTCTATCTCCGCCTGCGTCATATGTATATTGATGAATTCTTCCGTTGTCATTTATTCCCATCAAACGATTTTCTTCATCCCAGGTCATTTTTCTGAAACTCTTTTCTTCCGTATAACTTGTTGGATTTCCGTTGCCATCGTACACATATTGGCGCGGTTCTGATTTTCCTGCTTCAGTAATTTTATTTGGTGCATTAGGGTGCAGTTCGTTATCATAATTATAATTTAATACATAACCCTTTTGTTCATTGTTTACGGTATGCACTAAATCTTTCTTGGTGATATTATGCATTTTGTTATAGCTCATATTAAGCTCATAACTGGCCTTTGTAAACTCTCCCTGATAGGTTGCTTTTGCCGATTTTAATCTATAAAAATCATCGTATTGGTATTCATGGTTAGAAGTTCCTCCCAAAGTATTGTTCACTACAGGTGCAACATTTTTAATACCTAAAACATTCCCAACCAAGTCATAACTGTAAGAATTGTCAATCACTTGTCTGGTACCACTCTTTACCTGCAATTGTTGTAATCTTCTCATTACAGCATCATAAGTATAGTTGGTCTCTGTATCATTACCGTACTTTAGATACTTACGTTGCTCAAACTCGTCATAACCTAATTGTTTAATATAATCGTAAGTATGACTTTCTTTTTTACCCTGCATGCTTTGCAGGTTTCCTGCACGATTATAAGTATATTCTACAACCTCACCGTCAGGATAAATCATTTTTTGAATTCTGTTCCAGGTATCGTATTCGTATTGCGAAATATAGGTCTGTACGTCTGTAGGGGTAATACGAAGTGTACGAATTTCTTTTTCGACTTCGCCTAATTTTCCGTAGAAAAATTCCTGTCCACCACTCGCATCCTGTACAAACCAAAGTCTGCCTCTTCGTGCAGCAGTTCCATCAGATTTCCCATAATTATATTGCACATTATTCTGTGGGTTTTTAGGGTATTTTATGGTTTCTAAACGGTTGTAATTGTAGATATATTCTATCGCACCGCCATTTGGTACTGTATTTTTAATATCCTGCGTAATACGAGACGTTAAGTTACCTGCTAAATCATATTGCATGGTGGTTGTTCCTGCATCAGAATGCGTGAACTCAACTCGTCGACCTAACCAGTCGTAACTGCTTTTGGTAATATGATCCATCGCATCAGTTACTTTTATCATTTCACCCAGTGCATTGGTTTCAAACTTGGTCAACAAATCATTTTGCATACTGGCCATATTCTGACCTTTTGCATCGGTATAAGTTTGGCTTGTTTTGTTTAAAGCATCGGTTTGTGTAGTACGCAAAACTTGTACTCCATCGTAGTTATCTAAAACAAAAGCGGTGCTATTGGAACTTCCGTCAGGTAACGTAACTTTTACAGCCCGGCCTACTTCATCATATTCTGTTTTAGTGGGTGCAACATTGGATATTGCGGTACTCAAATTACTGTCTATAGTTGTCGTAGTTGTTGGGTAATAGCTTGTTATTGCTCTTCCTAAACCGTCATAAATAATTTTTCCGGAAACAATATGAGCTTCCTGATCTTCACTTCCGGCTTGTGTAAATAAACTGGCTGTTTTCTTGACCTGCAAAGCCCTTCCTAAACCATCAGTATAGGTAAAAGTTTCAATATCCTTATCGAGTTCAGGGTCGTAATTTTTGGTTTTGGCATAAGGTACTTTGGCTTCAGGGAAATATTCATAGGCTATTGTGTATGGTTTGCCTGAGGCAATTTCGTAAGGCCCTTTTAAAGTTGCTATACGTCCTTTTGCATCTAATGTCATACTATTACTCTGATCATTACGATCGGTAGTTCTTACAGGCACTCCAAAACGATAATCGAATTCTACTTTGTTTTGGTATCCAAAAGCATCCTTAATTTCCGTCATGAATTGATGATTGTCTGTATCATAAGTATAATCCAATGTCATACGCTGTCCTTTATGATTTGTAGGACCTGTTATTTTTTGTAGGTTTCCGTACGTATCATAAGCAAGATCCGTAAGGGCAATTTTATCCTCCGCGCTGTAATTTTTTATTTGGGTAACTTCGGCTGTTGTTGTATTGATAGTTGTCGCTCTTTTACGGCGCAAACCTTCATTTGTAAATACTTCGAGTTGTTTTGCGATTCCGCCATAATAAGGAGTTGTACTTTCGTAATAACTTATTTTTGCTGTTACTTTATCACTAGCAGAACCATTGCCTAAATCTTCATATTGTGTGATATTTCCGTTGCCATCATAAGTGTTAAAAGTATTGGTTTCGAGATAATCGCTTCCGCCTTCGTATACTTTTTGATTGGTGTGAATTAATCCCACAAAAATACGTTTATCATCGCATGAGGGTAAATTCAGTTGTGATACTGGAACACTCGCCTGCGTTGCAACATCTGTAAAACTGTATTCGTTTTCAGATTCCTGACGCATTTTGCTGTTTTTATCTAGGGTATAACTATGTTTTAAAAGATTTTTACGGAAATAATCCTGATTGTAAAATTCCTGTACAGTAGTGGTAAAGACAGAATTATCGGCTGCATCAATCTGTTCCTGAATTACTTTTCCGAAACCATAAAATTCTCTTTCACGACGATCTTTATATCCATCTTCGTATCTGAATTTTGCAATAGAATGGTCAATACCATCCCCCACATGTCCATCAAAAACATCAACAGATTGTAGAACCCATTTAGCTGACGGATTTTCGTAAGTTGGTTTCAACAGTTCGTAATCTACCACATAACTGTTTCCGGCACCATTGGTTACACTTTTTAGTTTATTAGTTCTTTTGATATTAGAAAGGCGTACTACTAAATTATCTTCGTCTTTTGATAAGATATAATCTAAATTTCCATCACCGTCAATATCTGAAAAAGAAGCTTCTGAACGGGAAGTACTGGCTCCAAAACTTCCTCCAAAACTTGGGGTCAATTTCATTACGACAATTGGCGGAATTAACGGAATATCATATGATGCTCCAACACTTCCTCCGTAACTTACACCCGTATTTCTAGTCATCGCTTCATAACGAGGATAAGTAATGGCAGGGGCAAACGAGTTACCCATATTTAATTCGACCAAAACAGTATTGTCTCTGTATTCAATTTTATCTGCCAAACCATCTCCATTGATATCTAAAAATGAATGGCTGTTGTCTGACGTGCTTCTCGAATAATTAAGTCCTCCTGAAAAAGATCCGTTCATAACGCTATATCCGGCACTTCCACCAATATCAAGCGAAGTTCCTTTGTTAATTACATTCATGTTTTCCCAACGCTCAGCCGGTAAAAATCCGTAACCGGTATTAAAGGAAACTGTTTCATTGGTTTCGATTCGATCTGCAAGTCCGTCACCATTAATATCCGAAAAAATCTGTTCAGAGCGATCTTCTCCTTTACCAACATTACCTCCTAAACTGATTGTTCCTCCTGCTTTAAGAGCGTCTTGTATACTGGCATTTGAACCAGAATTAAATTTGACTTTCCCTTTGCTAACAGTCA
>Ga0247807_10001986_pt1 | contig 11527 bp, 11 predicted proteins | sample UWRJL074202C1_FD_179931 | JGI IMG/M metagenome (GOLD analysis project Ga0247807, IMG submission 179931) | Plant litter microbial communities from Arlington Agricultural Research Station in Wisconsin, United States - UWRJ-L074-202C-1 | ecosystem: Environmental > Terrestrial > Plant litter >...
GCCGGCTGCGCGCCGGGGACGGCGGAACCCTCGACGGGTGATGCGCCGGCGGCCTCGGATGGCGGAACCGGCTGCGAGGCATCGACCGACGACAGCTACGCGCCGTACAGCGACCCCGCCCTGAGCGCCCATCCCGAGGACGGCACCGAGTGGGGCGACGGCACGAGGCTCGACTTCACCTACGACGACTACGACCCCGCGCGGTTCCCGCAGTTCGGCTACGACCTCGGCTACATCCAGGACGACGGCACGGTCTCGCCGATGGGTGGCGGCTTCTTCGACAAGGACGACGAGGGGAACTTCTCGACCTCGAACAACGTCTTCGACTCGAACGCGTTCGGCAACTACGGCTTTATGACGGTGACGATCACCCAGGAGCCGGAGGGCGGCGGCGAACTGGCCACCGAGACCCTCGGCGTGTACTGCCTGAAGTTCGTGGAGGGCTAGTTACGCGTCCAGGCGCTTGAGCACGTGGATCGGGATGAACACACCGAGGCTCGACATCACGATGCCGCCGGCGAACGTGACCAGCTCGAAGCCCACGAACGTGTCGGCGTAGCCCATCAGCAGGAAACCGCCAGCGAAGAGCAGGAAGGACACGATAAAGGCGACGACGTTCATACCGCCAGCTTATCGGGTTGCTAGCATGCGGTCGTGAGCCGAACCGTGCTTGTCGCACCCGATTCCTTCAAGGGCACCCTCTCCGCGTCCCGGGCCGCTGCCGCGATCGCCGAGGGCTGGCTGTCCCGCCGCCCCGCCGACAGGATGACGCTGCTCCCGCTCGCCGATGGCGGGGAGGGCACGCTCGACGCGCTGGGAGCCGCGGTGCCGGGTTCCGTGCTGCATACCGTCGGACCGGTGACCGGTCCCGACGGGCGTCCCACCCCGGGCGCCTGGCTGGAACTGCCGGGCCGCATCGCCGTGGTCGAGCTCGCCCAGTGCTCGGGCCTGCCGCTCATGGACGAGCTGGATCCGCTCGGCGCCTCGACGATCGGCCTCGGCGAGGTGATCGCTGCGGCCCTGAGTGCGCGAGCCCGCTCGGTAGTGGTGGCGCTCGGCGGCTCCGCGTCCACGGATGCCGGCATGGGCGCCCTGACCGCGCTGGGGCTGCAGGTTCGGGATGCCGCGGGCTCCCCCCTCCCGCCGGGAGGGGCCGCTCTCGCCCGCGCCGCCGCCCTCGACGCGGGTTCGCTGCTCGCTCCCCCACCCGGCGGCGTCACCCTGCTCACCGACGTGGATGCCCCGCTGCTCGGCCCGCGCGGGGCCGCCGCGATCTTCGGTCCGCAGAAGGGTGCCGACCCCGAGCGGGTCGCCCAGCTGGAGTCCGCGCTCGAGCACCTCTCCCGCCTGGCCGGCGGCCTGCCCGACGCCCCCGGCGCGGGCGCTGCCGGCGGCACCGCCTACGGATTCGCGACCCTGTGGCAGGCGAGCATCCTGCCCGGGGCCGCCGAGATCGGCAGCCTCAGCGGACTGCCCGCCGCGATCGCCGCCGCCGACGTCGTGATCACCGGCGAGGGACGATTCGACGAACAGTCCCTGGGCGGAAAGGTCGTCGGCCACGTGCTGGGCTCGCTCGGCGCGGCGACCGGCGCCGTGATCGCGGGGGCGCTCGGCAGCAGGCCGGAGGTGGACGGGAAGCGCGTATGGGCGGCATCCCTCACCGATCTCGCGGGAAGCACGGAGAAGGCGATGGCCGACCCGGAGCACTGGCTGCGGATCGCCGGCGCACAGGCGGCCGACGCGCTCTAGTCGGCGTGCGCCTCGAGGAACTCGTACAGCTCGCGGTCGTCGACGCCCGGGAAGGTTCCCGAGGGCAGCGGCGACAGGATGTGCGCGTGCAGCTTCGCACTCGACCAGGCCCGACCCGACCAGCGGTCGGTGAGGTCGGTCGGCGGGCGGCGGCAGCACGACTCGTCGGGGCAGCGTGAGGTGACCCGGTTGGTGGTCTCCCGCCCACGGAACCACTTCGAGTGCGCGAAGGGAACCCCGATCGTGATGGAGAACTCCTCGGCGCTCGTCGTTCCCGTCTGGGTCGAGTCGAAGAAGGTGCCCTCGGGGGTGTCGGTGTACTGGTAGAACTCGGTCGTGCGGTTGGTGCGCGCGAAGGCGGCCCGGGCGCTCCAGTGCCGGCAGACGAGCTGGCCCTCCGTGGACCCCGTGACGTCGACCGGCAGGCGCAGGCCGTCATTCGAGTAGGCCTTGTGCACGGCACCGTCGCCGCCGACCCGGAGGAAGTGCACGGTCATGTCGAGGTGCGCCGTCGCGAGGTTGGTGAAACGCAGCGCCGCCGCCTCGTGGGTCACCCCGAACGCGTCACGGAAGTCCTCCACGGCGATGTTGCGCTCCGTCTTGGCCGCCTGCAGGAACTCCAGCGACTGGCGCCTCGGCATCAGGCAGGCCGCCGCGAAGTAGTTGATCTCGAGTCGCTGCTGCAGGAAGTCGGCGTAGCTCTGCGGCTCGGAGTGCCCCATCAGGCGGTGCGCGATCGCCTGCAACGCCATCGAGCGCAGCCCGTGGCCACCGGGTATGGAGGCGGGCGGCAGATAGATGCGCCCGTTCTCGAGGTCGGTCACGGAGCGGGCCGAGTGCGGCAGGTCGCCGACGTGCACGAGTTCGAAGCCGAGCTTCTGCGCCATACGGCTCACCGAGCGGTGGGTGAGCGCGCCCACGGTGTGGCCGACCGAGGCGACGGTCTTCTCGGCGAGCGCCTCGATGTCGGGCAGGTAGTTGTCCACGGCGCGCATCCGCTCGCGCAGTTCGGTGTTCGCGCGTCGGGCCTCCTCGGGAGTCGCGATGGCCTCGCGCGAGCGCCGGGCCAGCTCGGTGTGCAGTCCGACGAGGGCGGTGAGTGTCTCGTCCGACATGCTTTTTGTGGGGCGGATGCCCGGAAGCCCGAGCGACGCGTAGACGGGGTTGCGCTGCATCCGCTCGAGGGCGATCTCGAGGCCGGCCCGCGCCGTCGGCGGCTCGTCGTCGAGCAGGGCGGACACCGGCACCCCGACCGCCGCGGCGATCTCGCCCAGCTGGCTGAGGCGCGGCTCGCGCTTGCCGTTCTCCATGAGCGAGAGCTGGCTGCCGGCGATGCCGACGACGGTGCCGAGCTGGTCGAGGGTGAGCCCGGCCTCGGTACGGAAGTGCCGGATGCGTTGTCCAAGCGTCGCAAGATCCTTCATAGTGCGATGCTAGCGAAAGATCGATCATTCTTAACCCTCGCGCCCCCTACAAATCGTGGCCGACGGCCCGCATCATGGATAAACCACCACTTCTTGCAGGCACACGAAACGGAAAAGGAACGGTATGTCACTCGCAACGATGCACGATATGTCCACGGCTCCCGACTTCGCGGCACGCTCGGTGGTGGCCTGGGTCGAGCAGATCGCCGACCTCGCCCAGCCGGACGCGATCGTCTGGTGCGACGGCTCGGTGCGCGAGCGCGACGAGCTCACGCACCTCATGGTGAAGCGCGGCAGCCTCATCCAGCTCAATCCGGAATTCCGCCCCTACAGCTTCCTCGCCCGCAGCGACCCCAGTGACGTCGCCCGCATCGAGGCGCGCACCTTCATCTGCTCCGCCGACGAGGCCGACGCCGGCCCCACGAACAACTGGCGCGACCCGGTCGAGATGCGCGAGACCCTCACCGGCCTGTTCGACGGCAGCATGCGCGGGCGCACGCTCTACGTCGTCCCGTTCTCGATGGGACCGCTCGACTCCCCGCTCGCCCGACTCGGCGTGCAGGTCACCGACTCCCCCTACGTGGTGGTGAGCATGGGCATCATGACGCGCATGGGCTCCGCGGCCCTCGAGCGCATCACCGACGACACCCGCTGGGTGCGCGCCGTGCACAGCGTCGGCGCCCCGCTCGAACTCGACCAGGCCGACGTGCCGTGGCCCTGCAACGACACCAAGTACGTCTCGCACTTCCCCGAGGACCGCGAGGTCTGGTCGTTCGGATCGGCCTACGGCGGCAACGCCCTGCTCGCCAAGAAGGCGTTCGCCCTGCGCCTCGCCTCGGTGATGGCACGGGATGAGGGCTGGCTCGCCGAGCACATGCTGATCCTCAAGATCACCAACCCGGTCGGCCGCGTGTTCCACGTGGCGGCCGCGTTCCCGAGCGCGTGCGGCAAGACCAACCTCGCGATGCTGCGACCCACCATTCCGGGTTGGGAGGTCGAGACTATCGGCGACGACATCGCCTGGCTCGGCCAGGACTCCGAGGGCCGCCTGCGGGCGATCAACCCCGAGGCCGGATTCTTCGGCGTCGCACCGGGAACCGGAGCTTCGACCAATGCGACCGCGATCGACACCCTGTGGGGCAACGCGATCTTCACCAACGTCGCGCTTCGCGACGACGGCGACGTCTGGTGGGAGGGCATGACCGACACCCAGCCCGACCACCTCATCGACTGGAGGGGCGACGACTGGACCCCGGCCTCGGCCGGCACCGCCGCCCACCCGAACTCTCGATTTACCGTGGCAGCCGCCCAGTGCCCGTCCATCTCGGACGACTGGGAAGACCCACGAGGCGTCGTCATCGACGCGATCATCTTCGGCGGTCGCCGCGCGACCAACGTGCCGCTAGTGGTGGAGGCACGGGATTGGGAGCATGGCGTCTACCTGGGCGCCACGATCTCATCCGAGCGGACGGCGGCCGCCGAAGGCACCATCGGCGAACTCCGGAGAGATCCGTTCGCCATGATGCCGTTCTGCGGGTACAACATGGCCGACCACTGGGCGCACTGGCTCAGCGTCGGGCAGGCATTGCGCAGTCGCGGCGGTGTGCCGCGCATCTTCCAGGTCAACTGGTTCCGCACGGACGACGCCGGCTCGATCATGTGGCCCGGCTTCGGCGAGAACTCGCGGGTGCTGGCCTGGATCCTCGACCGGGTGGACGGCAAGGTCGCGGCGAAGGACGGCCCCCTCGGCCTCCAGCCCCTCGCCGGGGACGTCCCCCTCGAGGGTCTCGAGCTGCCCGACGGAGACTGGGAGCGACTGTTCGCGGTCGACCGTGATGCGTGGCTTGCCGAAGCGTCATCCGCCGAAGAATTCTTCGACACGTTCGGCGACCGGCTGCCCGGTGCGATGAGCCGCCAGTTGGCCGAGTTGCGCGGACGACTCGAGAGACTGGAAGACTGACACAACGTTCCGCGCGAGCTGTGCGTCTTAGAAGATAAGAGCACAGATCGAGGGAGGCAGAGTGTCGAACGCAGACGGCGCACCCGCCGTGCGCTGGGAGGCCGTCGTCACCCAGCTGGTGGAGGAGAGAGGCGCGGCGCTGACCCGCTACGCCTACTTCGTGAGCGGTAGCCGCGAGGACGCCGCAGACCTGGTGCAGGATGCGCTCGTCAAGACCTTCGGTCGGCTGCGCAACGGGTTCACCGTCTCGAGCGCCGAGGCGTACGTGCGGCGGGCCATCCTCAATACCTGGGTGGACGGCGGTCGTCGCACCTCGCGCTGGCGCCGCATCGCCCACCTGCAGGCGGCCCCCGAGATTGCCGAGTCGACGGCGGCCGAGACCGAGTCGCGACTCGACCTGCACGACGAGCTGCAGAAGCTCAGCCCGCGCGAGCGCGCCTGCCTCATGCTGCGCTACTACGAGGACCTCAAGGTGGATGACATCGCCGCGACCCTCGACCTCAGTTCGGGCGCGGTCAAGCGCTACCTGAGCGACGGCCTCTCCAAGATGGCGATCTCGCTGTCCGAGGACACCGCCGACAACGTGATCGACCTCAGGAAGCGGAGCGGACGATGAACGACAACGTGACCAACCTTTTTTCCCGGGATGACGTCACCGGGCTCGGCTCGATCGATGCGCAGGCCGTCATCCGCGGCGCGAAGCGCCGCAGGCTCCCGATGCAGCTGGCCACCGGTGGGGCACTCGTGCTCGCCCTCGGCGGGCTCGGGCTCACCGTGCAGGGTGTCCTGGGCGCGCAGGACCAGGTCGCGACGCTCTCGCAATCCGACGGCGGCGCTCGGGAGGAGATCGCCCCCGAGTCCGACACCGGCGCACTCGCCTACGACGACGGCATTCCGGCCGATCGGCTCAACGTGTGCGCGCAGCCGCTCACCGAGGTCGCGCCGAGCGCCTCGGGTCTTGTGCTGACCACCGACTTTCCCGACTCGCCGACCGGCACCGCGCCCATTGAGGGCACGGTCACCCTGACCAACAACGGCGACGAGGCGCTGCGCGGCTACACGGCCGCGAACCCCGCGATCACCCTCTCCCAGGACGGCACGGTCGTCTGGCACAGCAATGGCGCCATGATCATGTCGGCCGCCGAGATCGCGCTCGCCCCCGGCGAGACCTACGTCTACACGACCTCGTTCACCCCCGTCGTCTGTGGTGAGGATGACGAAGGCGACACCGGGTTCCGCGAGGACCTCCCGGCCGCCCCGGCCGGCGAATACGAGGTCTCCGCAGCCATCGACTTCATGGGCGACGTCGACCAGCTGGTGACCGGCCCGCTCGAGACCATCGAGCTGAGGTAATTCACCCCGGTTTCGCAGGGAGCACCTCAGTAGAATTCGAGTGTTCGCGCCCCCGGCGCACATCTCGACGAAAGGCTCCACCCATGGCAAAGCAGTCAATCCTCGGTCGCATCGCGCAGCTGGCGAAGGCGAACATCAACGCCCTTCTCGACTCCGCCGAAGACCCGCAGAAGATGCTCGACCAGATGGTGCGCGACTACACCTCGAGCATCGCCGAGGCAGAGAGCGCCGTCGCCCAGACCATCGGAAACCTCCGCCTCGTCGAGCAGGACCACGCCGAGGACGTCGCGGCCTCCGCCGACTGGGGCCGCAAGGCCCTCGCCGCAAGTGCAAAGGCCGACGAGCTGCGCACCGGTGGCAACACCGCGGACGCCGACAAGTTCGACAACCTGGCCAAGGTCGCCCTCGGCAAGCAGATGCAGTTCGAGAAGGAGGCGGCCGGCGCCGAGCCGACCATCACCGCGCAGACCGAGGTCGTCGAGAAGCTCAAGAAGGGCCTCGACACCATGCGCACCAAGCTCGGGGAGCTCGCGTCCAAGCGCGACGAGCTCGTCGCGCGCGCCAAGACCGTCGAAGCCCAGACCCAGGTGTACGAGGCCATCAAGAGCATCGACATCCTCGACCCCACGAGCGAGATCAGCCGCTTCGAGGACAAGGTGCGCCGCGAGGAGGCCAAGGTGCTCGGCCAGCAGGAGCTGCAGGCGTCCAGCCTCGACGCCCAGTTCGAGAGCCTCGAGGACTACGACAAGCAGACCGAGATCGAGGCGCGCCTCGCGCAGCTCAAGCTCGGTGCGGGCTCGGGTCCCGCCACGGCGATCGAGCAGTAGCCCACAACCTGTGAGTGTGCGCCGTCGGGAATCCGGCGGCGCACTACGGGTTAACTCCCACATGACTACTATCGGCATCATCGGAGCAGGACACATCGGCAGCCAGGTCGCACGAGCGGCGATCGCGAGCGGGTATGACGTGGTGATCAGCAACTCGCGCGGGCCGGAGACGCTCGCCGACCTCGTGGCGGAGCTGGGGCCGAAGGCTCGGGCGGCGTCATCCGCCGAAGCGGCAGCGGCCGGCGACTTCGCCGTGGTGACCGTTCCCCTCAAGGCCTACAAGCAGGTGCCGGTCGAGGAGTTGGCCGACAAGGTCGTCATCGACACCAACAACTACTACTTCGAGCGCGACGGTCACATCGCCGAGCTCGATGACGGCACCGCGACCGTGTCGGGCCTGCTGCAGGAGCACCTGCCGCAGAGTCGTGTGGTGAAGGCGTTCAACCACATCACATTCGGCGACATCACGACCGACGGCAGCCCCGCCGGCTCGGAGGACCGCCGCGCCCTCGCCGTCTCGAGCGACTTCGAGGACGCCACGACCCTGGCGGTGGACCTTCTCAACGAGTTCGGATTCGACGCTGTGGCGGTCGGGCCGCTCTCCGAGAGCTGGCGCTTCGAGCGCGACCAGCCCGCCTACGTGGTGCGCCAGAACAAGGACGAGCTGCTCGTCAACCTCGCGCTCGCGAAGCGGGTCGGCGATACTGACTAGGTGCCCGTTGCCTTCGTCGTAGTCCCCCAGTGGCAGGGCTCCGGATCCTCGCGTGCCATGCGCCTCGTCGACGGCGCGAACGCGATCCGGGGCGACCTGCCGGCTTCCGCGACGCGGGTGGTCGACGTCCCGCTGGAAGCAGGCGACTCGAGGGGAACCGGCATCCAGCGATTCGGCTCGCTTGCCATGGTGCGGGAGCGCATGCTTGCCGCTCTCTCCGAGATTCCGGATGCCGCGATCACCATCGGCGGCGACTGCGGGGTCGAACTGGCGGCTGTCGAGCACGCCGTCGCGCGCAACCCGGAAGCCGCGGTGCTCTGGTTCGACGCACACCCCGACCTGCACTCGCCCACCACATCGGCGAGTGGAGCGTTCACCGGCCAGGTGTTGCGCGCCCTGACCGGCGACGGCGTGCCCGGGCTGGTTCCGACGGTGCCGGTCGACCCGGCACGCATCGTCCTCGTCGGGGCACGCTCGATCGACGCCGCAGAGGAGGAGTTCATCGCCGAACGCGGTGTCGCCTCGGTCGGGCTGGCGAGCGCGGCCGAGCTCGTTGCCGCGGTGAGGGCGACGGGCGCGACATCCGTCTACCTGCACCTCGACGTCGACGTACTCGACCCGGCCGAGTTCACGGGCAAGAGCGACCCGGTGCCGTGGGGGCTGACCGTGGCGCAGCTCGTGGAGCTGATCGGCGCGGTCAAGGCCGAGTTCGACTTCGCGGGAGCCGGCATCACCGAGTTCGCACCCGCGTCGCCCGAGGCCGCCGCCGACGACCTGCCCACCCTGCTGCGCATCATCGGGGCACTGGCCCGCTAGCCCTAGGCTGCTGGGTATGTCTGAAAACACACGGGTCACCGTCGACCGCGACGGTCACGTCCTGCTCATCGGCTTCAATCGCCCGGAGAAGCGCAACGCCGCCGACATGCAGTTGCTCGAGGAGCTGTCGCTCGCCTACGGGGAGCTGGAGCGCGATCCCTCGCTGCGCGTCGGCTTCGTCTACGCGCACGGGGACCACTTCACCGGCGGTCTCGACCTCGCCGATGTCGGACCGCGCATCGGGCCGACCGGCCTCGACATCGTGCCCGAGGGGGGCATCAACCCGTGGCAGGTCTCCGGGCAGTCGCTCAGCAAGCCGGTCGTCATCGCCGTGCAGGGCACGTGCCTGACGCTCGGGATCGAGCTGATCCTCGCCTCGGACATCGCCGTCGCCGCAGCCGGAACCACCTTCGGCCAGATCGAGGTCGCCCGCGGAATCCTGCCGTTCGGCGGGGCGACGATCCGCTTCCCGCGCGCCGTCGGATGGGGCAACGCGATGCGCTGGATCCTCACCGGGGACAGCTTCGACGCCGCCGAGGCGCACCGTATCGGCCTGGTGCAGGAGGTGGTGCCCGACGGCGAGCAGTACGACCGCGGACTCGAGCTCGCCCACCGGGTCGCCGCGCAGGCGCCCCTCGCCGTGCAGGCCGCGCTCGCGAACGCCCGCATCGCCGTGCGCGAGGGCGATGCCGCGGCGGAGGTCGCGCTGCAGCCCGACCTCGTTCGGCTGGCCGGCTCGAAGGATGCCGCGATCGGCATGGAGGCATTTGCCAGCCGCGCCCCTGCGGAGTTCATCGGCGAATAGGCTGTGCGCATGGCTGAAACCGAGTACGACGTCATCATCATCGGAGCGGGCGCTGTCGCGGAGAACGTAGCGGACAGGGTTGTGCAGGGCGGCCTGACGGCCGTGCTCATCGAGAGCGAACTGGTCGGCGGTGAGTGCTCCTACTGGGCCTGCATGCCGTCGAAGGCCCTGCTGCGCAGCGGCATCGCCCTGCGCGCTGCGCAGAACGTGGGCGGCGCGAAGCAGGCCATCACCGGTGGCCTCGACGTCGCGGCCGTCCTCGAGCGCCGCAACAGCTTCACGAGCAACTGGGACGACAGCGGCCAGGTCGACTGGGTTCGCGGGGCGGGCATCGACCTCGTGCGTGGGCACGGGCGCATCACCGGCGAGAAGAAGGTCTCGGTCGAACTCGACGGCGAGATCACCGAGCTGACCGCCCGTCACGCCGTGGTCGTGAGCACCGGGTCCGACCCCGTGCTGCCGGACATCCCGGGCCTCGCAGACGTGGACCCGTGGACACCGCGCGAGGCGACCAGCGCCCGCGTTATCCCCGAGAGTCTCGCCATCATCGGCGGTGGCGTGGTCGCCGTCGAGATGGCGACCGCCTACGCGAGCTTCGGCTGTGCCGTCACGATCATGGCGCGCAGCGGACTACTGGGCGGCCAGGAGGACTTCGCCGGCGAGATCGTGGGCGAAGCCCTCAAGGAGCTCGGCGTGTCGATCGTGCACGCCGCACCGAGCGCCGTCAGCCGTGACGAAGCCGGTCTGCTCACCATCACCGTCGACGGGCGCAGCGTCGAGGCCAACGAGATCCTCGTCGCGACCGGCCGCCAGCCGCGCACGACCGACATCGGCCTCGAGACCGTCGAACTCACCCCCGGTGACTGGATAACGGTCGACGACACCCTCAGGGTCCCGGACTCCGATTGGCTCTACGCGACCGGAGACGTCAACCACCGAGCACTGCTCACCCACCAGGGCAAGTACCAGGCCAGGGCCGCGGGGGACGTCATCGCCGCGCGCGCCCTCGGCAAGACGGTCGCGAACGCGAAGTGGGGAGCTCACGTCGCGACGGCCGATCACGCCGCCGTGCCGCAGGTGACCTTCAGCGACCCCGAGGTCGCTTCGGTGGGACTCACCTCCGTTCAGGCCGAGAAGGCGGGCTACGTCATCCGGGTCGTCGACTACGACCTGGGTGCGGTCGCCGGTGCGAGCGTGCACGCGGACGGCTACAGCGGCAAGGCCCGGATGGTCGTCGACGAGGAGCGCCAGGTGATCCTGGGCGTGACCTTCGTCGGGCAGGACGTGAGCGAGATGCTGCACGCGGCGACGATCGCCGTGGTCGGCGAGGTGCCGATCGCGCGCCTCTGGCACGCGGTGCCCGCCTACCCGACCATGAACGAGGTGTGGCTGCGGCTGCTGGAGACGTACGGTCGTCCCTAGACCGTGCGCAGTGTGGCGTAGACGCCGAGCAGACTCGTCGCCGTCGCGCCCCAGCTGAGACCCTCGGCGTGCTGCCGAGCGGAGGCCGCCATGCGACCGTGCAGGGCGTCGTCGCCGAGCAGGGTTCCGATCGCGCGCGCCCAGTCCTCGGGTTCCCGCGTCGAGACGAGCAACCCGGTCTCGCCGTGCAGCACCGCCTCCCCGAGCCCGCCCACGGCGGTCGCCACCACCGGCACACCGGTCGCCGCAGCCTCGAGGGCCACGAGCCCGAAGGTCTCCGAGAACGACGGCACCAGCGCGACCGATGACGCGGCCAACAGGGACGAGAGTTCCGCGCGATCGAGACCACCGAGGAAGCGAACGTCTGCGGTCACACCGAGAGCTGCGGCCAGCGCGTGCAGGTGTGCGACGTATGCGTCGTCACCAGCGGTCGGCTCCCCGACCACCGCGAGCAGCGGC
>Ga0247807_10001990_pt1 | contig 11521 bp, 11 predicted proteins | sample UWRJL074202C1_FD_179931 | JGI IMG/M metagenome (GOLD analysis project Ga0247807, IMG submission 179931) | Plant litter microbial communities from Arlington Agricultural Research Station in Wisconsin, United States - UWRJ-L074-202C-1 | ecosystem: Environmental > Terrestrial > Plant litter >...
AGTGCTTCGTGATTGCATACTCGTTGTTCCAGGTGCGCGAATACCGATAAATTCGTCGGTATGAGCCAATATGCGCTCGTTTGGTCGAAGCAAAATAAGCGGGTGATCTTCATCAATGTTTTGTAGATTTTCGTGACCTTCAAAGGCTTCAAGTTGACGCTTTTTGTCTTTTGATGATAGTGCTTCGTTTAGATTAATCTCTTTAAGAACTTTATCAATAACATACTTGAATGGTTTCGCCTTCAAAGGTGCGCCGAAATAACGGTTCACATCTTCTTCTTCAAACGGATTAAATATAGCCGAGATGTTTCGTGCATCACCGGCGAGATAGAAGTTTTCACCAAGGCGAACATCAATGCTTGAACCATTTACTTTTTCTGGACGCGGTTCACAAACAATGTGACCAAGTTCCAAGGCGACGCGGAGTTCGCGGTCGCTATATATACCACTTCCCATAACACGGTCTTTAAGTACTTTTACTGGCGCATCGTTCAAGTCACGATCGGTTGCAACAAGGTAGTCGTCAAAAGATTTACCGAAGTTTTCTTCAATACGAAAAACATCGTTACCGGCAATATTGTCTAGCTTTACGCTGCCCGCGTATTCTTTAAATTCAATGGACTCACTCATAAAACCTTAACCCCGTTAAATAATTGCGTGCCCACCCAATTTGTTTACTGAGATAATAATGACATACTTTTTTACTGGAAACAATTACAGATTCAAACAATGATATTATATGAATATGAAATCAATAGTGGTCGCGTACGATGTGAACCGAACAATTGGCCGTCAAGGTGAGTTGCCATGGGCAGGTAAACTCCCCGCTGACATGCGTCATTTTAAAGAGTTAACCGACGGTGAATCGGTTATTATGGGTCGTCGCACTTTTGATTCACTTCCGGAGAATTTTCGTCCACTTCCGAATCGATTAAATATCGTATTATCGTTATCCGCTAAAGCTATTAATGGTGCGTTGGTGGCGCGTAGTCTTGATGAGGCGTACGAACTTGCTGGTGAAAATCCAATGGTCATTGGTGGCGCAGAAATCTACAAACAAGCCTTGCCTACTGTCGACAGGGTATTTGCAACTGAAATTATGGCTCGAACCGTTAAGGGAGATGCGTTCTTTCCAGACCTACTAATGAGCGAGTGGTGTATCGATGAAATTCAAGATTTTGAAGCTGATGCTCGAAATAAGTATGATTACTCGTTTATCACCTTTGTTCGTCGTAATCTGATACAAAAATCAGATTCTAGCGAATAAAGATGAGTTGCCCCGATGAGCCGGCGATGAATGAAAATCCATCAGCCGGCCCATCGAAGTAGGTGGTGGTGCTATACGGCAATCGGAGCCTTGATGCGCGCGTGTGGTTCGTAGTTTACGACCTTAGCGTGTCCAGGCTCGAACCTGTTGATGACTTCCCACGGCTCGTCGCCTTCTTGCGCTGGGTTTTCGAGAACCAGCTGTGGAACGGGTCGATCTTCTGGTCGCGACAGCAACAGCTTTACCTGGTCCACGTGGTTGGAGTAGATGTGAGCATCTCCAAACGTGTGAACGAAGTCACCGACCTTCAGCCCGCACACGAGTGCAATCATGTGGGTTAGAAGTGCGTAGCTCGCGATGTTATACGGAACTCCAAGGAACAGGTCAGCACTTCGCTGGTACAGCTGGCACGACAGTTTCCCTTCGCTCACGTAGAACTGGAAGATGGTGTGGCATGGCGGGAGTGCCATGTTGTCAACTTCTGCCGGGTTCCACGCCGAGACGATAAGCCGGCGTGAATCTGGGTTCTTGATGATCATCTTGATTACGTTTGCAATCTGGTCGATGACGGTGCCATCTGCACCTACCCAGCTACGCCACTGTGAGCCATACACTGGACCGAGTTCGCCGTTTTCGTCGGCCCACTCATTCCAGATATTAATACCTCGCTCCTGAAGCCAACGAACGTTGGTCATTCCCTTTAGGAACCAGTCCAGTTCGCCTTCGATATCGGCGAATTTAACGAACTTGCTTGTAACGAGGGGAAAGCCCTCGGACAGATCAAAACGCATCTGTCGACCGAACACACTGTACGTGCCGGTGCCGGTTCGATCTCCTTTAAATGTGCCGTTTTCAAGCACATCTTCGAGAAGACCTTCGAACGGTCCTTTTTTCAATTTTTCTCCTAAGAACTCGACGTGTGAAGTACACGCCACCATAAATTACTATACCCGCTTCTTACACGCTTTTCCACAGGCCAACGAAACATTTTTACTAGTTTCATTATTAATGCTGTAAAAAATTTCACATAATGCTTGCAGAAGTGCGCAATTTATGATATATTTTGCGCAGAAGACGCGCTACAATAAACACGCTTTCGGCAACAAAAAGTAATTGAGGAAGGGGCATCGCATGACGATGACGCACCAACGTGAATTCGAACCAACTTTAATTAGGGGTGAGCATTCTGCCCTCGAGCCGACCCCTCTTAAGACTGAAGAAGTTATAGTCACAGGTTACGATATTAATGTTGAGCAACCAGCTCAGCAAAAAGAAGAAACGGAAGAATATAAGGCGCTAAAAGCCCAAGAACTTCTTGAAGAAGCGATTCAAAGTGAGCTCCATGCTCTTGATGGCTGGCTCCTCTTTAAAGTTAAAGGTGAAGTTGTTGCACAACTTTACACTACATTAGGTACTGATGTTGGTTTGAATATTAGTAGCATCCAAAACCTCGTAAGTGCTGAGCTCGAATCTGAAAAAGCGAAAAATGCCGAACAAGCGGAACGAATAATGGAAGAAATTATTCCTGTCGCCGCAATGATACCAAGGAATCCTTTTAAGGGTGCTGACGGGTACTGGGTTGAAGATATCGACAATCTTCAGCGTCGTGTTGAAGTGAATAAGGAAGTCGTATCATACATTGAAGCGGTCGAAGCAACTGGTGAAGAAGGTTTGTATGACTTTACCGAAAATCTTATTAAGCTAACACACCAAAAAGCACGAGAAGAAGTTATTGGGATTTTTAGAGAAGAAAAAACAAGGCTCGAGAACCGTGATATCGAAAATCAAGCTCGAATTGAAGAACTTCAAGATACTATTATTATTTTGAAAGCCGAGGTTGAATTTGCGAAAGAGCCACGTGTCGACGCTAATATTGCCCCTAATACGTTAGATCTCATCAGCGAACTGACACACGCAGCAAAAAGCTTTGCTCGATAAACATTAAAGAACAAATAAAAAAATCCGCCTCATACGAAGCGGATTTTTTATTAGTTAGCATTAACTAAGCAATGTTCTCAACTTTAATAGCTGGGCCCATAGTAGTACTGACGCTGATTGAGCGAATGTAGCTACCTTTAATGCTTGTAGGCTTTTGTGCGTTAAGGCTGTCGAAGAAGTTTCGAGCGTTTTCGGCAATCTTTTCAGCGCCGAAGCTTACTTTACCAACACCAAGGTGTACGATAGCTTGCTTGTCGACGCGGTATTCAACCTTACCGGCTTTAGCTTCAGTAACTGCTTTAGCTACGTCAGTTGCAACTGAACCACTTTTAGGGTTTGGCATAAGACCACGTGGACCCAATGAACGAGCATATTTACCAAGACGTGGCATGAATTGTGGAGTTGCAATTAAGATATCGAAATCGAGGATGTCTTTATCAAGTTGAGCGAGGAACGTTTCGTCACCAACAATGTCAGCACCAGCAGCTTTCGCAGCCTTGTGGTCAGCTTCAGGTGCAAATACAGCAACCTTGATTGTCTTACCAGTTCCGTGAGGAAGGCTTACAGTTGCACGAATGTTTTGGTCAGCTTGACGTGGGTCAACACCAAGTTTAACGTGGAATTCAACAGTTGCATCGAATTTAGATGGGTTAGTTTCTACTGCAAGAGCGATAGCGTCAGCCATGGTGTAAAGCTTAGTAGCTTCAACCTTTTCAGCAACCTTACGGTAGTTCTTGCCACGACGTTCGATTAACGGACGAGTAACAGGCTTAGGACCCTTAGGCATAGACGCTTCTTCGTCGCCATCGGCAGATGAAGTGTCACCAGCTTCTTTACGAGCTTCTTTTTCTTCTTTAGCTTCTGCTTCAGCGATAGCTTTAGCACTTCGCTTACCAGCTTTAGCAAGCTTTGGTTCAGCAACTTCTTCTGTGGCTACTTCTTCAGTTGTGACAACTTCGGTTACTTCAACAGTATCATTAGAAGCAAGTGCAAGTTGGATTGCAGTTTCAAGCTCAGCGATAGTCGCTTTTGAGCTCACTTCAAGTTTTAGTTCAGCAGCTTTTTCAAGCAATTCGGCTTTTTTAGCCATAGGTGTTAACCCTTTCTGTGGTGATAACGGCCCAAGATTGACTTGGTAGCCTCCCAACATTGATTGTTATACTTTTATTATAGCACGAAATCAGAAGAATTGCTAGAGGTCGGCAACAAACTATTGCCTTCACCCCGTATTAAGCTTATGATTGAGGAATATGAATGACTTAAAATTAAAACTTCAGCAAACCGGTTTTACCGGTGAGTTGGACGATAGTGCCGAAGCTAAGGAATTTTATTCGCATGATGCTTCAATGTTTGAGATTAAACCTGAAATAGTTGCTTCACCTAAAACGGCTGAAGATGTCGCTGCGCTTGTTAAATTTGTCGCTGCTAACAAAAAAGACAACCCCGAGCTATCTATTACTGCCCGAAGTGCCGGTACCGATATGTCAGGTGCAGCCATTAACGATTCTATTATCGTTGACTTTAATAAGCACCTGACACAGCTTATTAATATCGATGCGACGCAGGCAACTGTTCAGCCCGGTATGTTCTTCCGTGATTTTGATGTTGAAACCATTAAATTTGATGCCATGCTCCCCTCTTACCCAGCGAGCCGAGACCTTTGTTCGGTTGGTGGAATGGTTAACAACAACTCTGGTGGTGAAAAGTCACTCCAATTCGGCAAAACCGATCAATACGTTACTGAGCTGAAATTCGTTTTTGCCGATGGCATCGAACGTGTTGTGAAGCCGCTAAATAAAACACAACTTATTGCCAAAATGGGCCAAGATGATTTTGAAGGCCGTGTTTATAAGCAACTCTTCGAAATGATTGAAGCTAACTACGACCTTATTAAGGGTGCTAAACCGAACGTCAGTAAAGACTCGACTGGCTATCACCTATGGAACGTGTGGGACCGCGAAACTGGTATCTTTGACCTAGCGAAGGCAATTGTCGGCGCGCAAGGAACACTTGGGTTCGTCACTGAAGCAACGTTAAATCTTGTACCTCGTCCTAAGCACTCGGGACTCCTAGTACTTTTTCTTCGCGATATCGATGATTTGGGTGAATTGATTGCCACTGTTGTGAAGCACAAACCTGCTTCCTTTGAAGGCTTTGACGACCAAACATTGCTGCTGGCTATTAAGTTTATGCCAAGTTTCCTATCGTTCCTTGGACCTGTGAAGTTTATTCACCTGCTGTTTACGCTCATTCCAGAAGGCTTCCAAATGCTTAAGGGCTTCCCGAAACTGGTTCTAATGATCGAGTTTACTGGTGAGACTGAACACGAAGTCCGCGAAAAAGTAAAAGCGTTACACCGTGAATTAAAGCCGTTCAAAGCCCGTTACGAAATTAACGGTTTTGAAGAAGACCCAACTGAAGGTTCAAGTGAGAAATTCTGGATTTTGCGTCGCCGTAGTTTCCAACTACTTCGCAGTAAGGTGAAAGATAAGCACACAGCGCCGTTTATTGACGACTTCATTGTTAACCCTGAACACTTGCCTGAGTTCTTCCCGAAGATTCGTGAAATCATCAAGAAGTACAAATTATTTGCGACAATTGCCGGACACATGGGTGATGGAAACTTCCACATTATTCCACTCATGAAGCTAGAAGATCCGAACGACCGTGCCAAGCTCGAACCAGCTATGCGCGAAGTGAATAACCTCGTACTTAGTTACAAGGGTTCAATTAGCGGTGAGCACAATGACGGTCTTATTCGTGGCCCTTGGTTGAAAGATATGTACGGCGAAGAAGTGCTCAACTTGTTTAAGCAAACGAAGGATATCTTTGACCCAGAACATATCTTTAACCCTCGCAAGAAAGCCTACGCGACTTGGGAATACACCTTCTCACATATTCGTGACCACTTCTAGATAAAATTGTAGTATGGTTATTCTATGACTAATACGCTCCAATTTGGCGCTAATTCAATGGATATTATCGATCCATTCACTCGACGTATTGCATCTGACGGCGACGTGCAGGTAATTGGCGGAGTAAGTATTTCGGCGATGGCACACCCAGATGCTTATTTCGATAGTCATCAGCGTGAAATTACAGTCCCTGACGATTTCTCATTATCAAGCCGACGGCCCGACGGTTCGCTTCGCGATGTCGACATATTAGTAAACTCAACTAATCCAACTCGAATTCATCAGGTAGAAACAGACTTACGTGAAACAATTGGAGATCAATTAGAGCATTCTGTTTTTTCCATTTTGCCCAACCAACTTCTTGAACGCCAGCGGGCACGCCCGTTTGGGCTAATGGCTTTAAGGGTTTTGTTATCAAATCGGTATGAAGACCCTACCGGTACGGAAACATATGTAAAGTCGCTCTTTCCATTCTCAGCAACAATTGATCCTGAATCAATGGAAACGTGGACGTTAGCGGTGGGCGACAATCTTCGTATACCCGTACCTCACCCTGGTACAACATTGCTGAATTATATGACTCGGTCAGTGAGCGGCGTACGCCCACGAGACAAAGAAAAACTAGCTGCTGCAGCTATTAATACTTTTAACCACTCACCTGAGATACACGATTGGTTGGTAGACGGGCCTGGAAAATCGCAGTTCGAGCTAGCAAAAGTACTCGCTTCTTTAAATACGCCAGCTCAAAAAAAGATACCACTCATTGATGGTATTGATATTTCAACCTATTCGCACCGACAAATAGCGGAACACGAAACGTTTATGGTACCTGAACTTACTCCAAGCGAGCGACAACTTGCCATCGGCATCGCCTCAATAAAGGCATACGCGGTGACACGGCTTGAGTCGTCGCCTCAAATGATTTCACTATTCCATCACTTTCTTGAACGACACGCATCTATATTTACAAAAAACACTTAAATTAAAAACACCCCATTAAGAGGTGTTTTTAAGTAAGCGGTAAACCTACGCCACTACTTCAACGCCCATTGAGCGAGCAGTACCAGCGATAACTTTTACGCGGCCTTCAACATCGATAGCATTGAGGAAGTCTTTTTTGATTTCAGCAATTTCTTCAAGTTGTGCACGAGTAATTTTACCAACTTTATCAGTGTGTGGCTTGGCGCTTCCTTTTTGGATGCCAGCTTTTTCACGGATAAGGTCATCGACAGGTTGGCCGAGGCTGTTCCATGTGAATGAACGATCTTCGTACACTTGAATGTGAACGATAACGTCTTTACCCATAAGGTCTTTAGTAGCGTCGTTGAACGGGTTGATGAATTCCATCATGTTCAAGCCCCATTGACCGAGTGTAGAACCAACAGGAGGACCTGCAGTCGCACGACCAGCTGGAATACGTAGTTTTAAATTACCAATAATTTTCTTAGCCATAAATCTCTTTCTTGTATCAAACGATACGGTTGCTCACCCTTATCAGGTTCGCGTTGTACTAAATATTGTTGAAGCTATATTTAGTGCGTAACTTAGGTATTATAACAGATTAGGGCTACTATGCGCAAGCACGCGCATTCTATCTACCTATTCTTTTCCAAGGTTAAAGCCGTCGAGGAGGTTTTTAAGTCGTTGTTCGCTTGTCGAGTCAGAACCATCAAATATCGATTTAGTCAGTCTTTCATCTTGAGCATGAAAACGTACTCGCCGTTCCAGCTCTGCAATATCATTACTCTTCTCTAAGCGCTCTTTTATTTTTTTAGCTAAAGCATCGATGAGGATGTTATTTGCCTTTTTCGACTCACCTATAAGCAAGCTGTTCCTTTCGGAGGCAATAATCGCTATTTCCTCAAGGGTTACGGTAGGAACGAACCGGTTTAGCACATGCATAAGTAATTCATCCGAAGATTGGTTGCGGAGGTCATACTCTTTTCGTTCAGGCTGGTTGGAGGATTCGCGTTCCATAATACCCATAATATACCCCTTAGAGAATATACTTGCAATTAATAAGAGCCTGCCAAGCGACAGACTCTTATATAAAGCTTTGTTAAAAACTAAACTTTTGTAACTTGTAGTGCATCAAGCTCGACTGAAGTGTCACGGCCAAACATGCTGACCATAACTTTAACTTTACCCTTTTGGTTGTCAATTTCAGAGATAGAACCGTCGAAGCCCTTGAATGGACCATCGGTAATGCTGACAACTTCGCCTTCTTGGAAGTCGATGAAGTGTTTTGGTTCTTCAACACCCATTCGCTTCTTGATTTTACGAATTTCGTCGTCGTAGACGGGAGTTGGTTGCGTGCTGGTTCCAACGAAGCCAGTTACACCAGGAGTGTTACGAACAATGTACCAAGTTTCATCAGTCAGTTTCATTTCAACAAGGGCGTAGCCTTGGAAAATCTTCTTCTCAACAACTTTGCGCTTGCCGTTTTTAATTTCAATTTGCTTTTCTTTTGGCACCATAACGTCGAAGATTTTATCAGCCATATCGACTGCGTTAATACGTTGACGAATGCTATCAGCTACTTTTTCTTCGTAGCCGCTGTAGGTGTGAATGGCGTACCATTGGCGGGTTGAGTCATATCGGTTAGTTGAAGACATATAATTCCTTTATTATTTAATCATTAATTCAAAGATGTATTTGAAGAAGGCATCGAGGAGCAGAATAAGCACGACGAAGAATACGCTAAACAGAATAACTGCAAGTGTAAGACCCCAGGTTGCTTTTCGGGTTGGCCAACGAACTTGTTTTAGTTCAATCCATGCACCCTTAAAATAACGACCAATTCCAAACAGTGCTTTTGTGAACCAATTTGTTGGTTCTTTCGCTTCTTTGTAAGGCTTGGTAGTTTTCTTTGGTAATTTTGTTGCTTTGACAGTGTTAGTAACAGCAGATTTCTTGCTTGCTGTATCTGTCGCTTTAATGCGGGTGACGTTTTTTGGCTCTGCCACTTTTTTCTCCCAAAATAAATAGTCTGCTTCTGCAGACTGTCAAGTAAACTATACACCATCACCAAGGTACCGTCAATATAGTGTATTATAAAGATAATGTTTGAAGGCATACTATATATCTCTTACGGAGTGCTTGTAATTGTGGCCATTCTGATGATTCGTCAGCTAGTGTTCGCAATGAAACACTTTACTCCTCCAGCTTATCATTCAAAGCTTGGGAAGGAAGCTGATATGCCTAGTGTGACGGTATGTATCCCGGCTCGTAATGAAATGCACGCGCTGACGGAATGTTTAGAACGAGTGATTGCTTCTGATTACGATAAGTTAGAAATTATTGTGTTAGACGATGGTTCGGCCGATAACACCTCCTCACTCATTAAGTCCTTTGCTAAAGACGGGGTGCGTTTTGTCGAAGGTAAGGCACTTCCGGATGGATGGATTGGGCGAAACCATGCCCTCCAGGGCCTTTTACGTGAGGCTAGCGGCTCGTATATTCTATTTATGGATGTTGACACTCGCATTACCCCAAAGGCCGTCAGCAACGTTGTACGCTATGCGCTTTCACAACATGCTGGCATGGTATCGGTGTTGCCTCGGCGCGAGGACAGTTTGCGTGCCAGTGTACTTTTCTCAACGCTACGTTTCTTCTGGGAAGTTATATTTCACACCAAAGCTTCACCTGCGACTGTGGGTAATGCCTGGCTAATTAACCGTGAACTTCTGCTGAGTCGTTTTAATGGCTTTGAAGCGCTCAAATCTACTGTTCAGCCAGAGACGCAGTTGTCGGCTAGTTTAGCAACGACAAACGAATACCGATTCTTAATGAGCACTACCGCATTTGGCATTGCGTATGAAAAAAAATGGCGCTCACAGCTTATTACTAGCACTCGCCTACTATTCCCTTTACTAGAAAAGAAACTTAGTATGGCGGCTGTTGCGGTGCTGGATTTACTGATTATGCTCGTCCCTGTGACTGTTGTGAGTAGTCTTTTCTTCACCGACTTCTCGTTGGTACATAGTGTCGGCATCGCTATAGCCCTACTCTACGCCTTCATCTACGGCTGGTATTTGCACCGAGTGTGGAATAGGGGTAGTATTTTTGGTGCGCTACTATGGCCTGTGCTTTTAGTACAAGAAATTATCCTAATTATTGCGAGTGTTTCTCAATACAAGCGTCGTACAGTCCGCTGGAAAGGCCGCAACGTTCTAAGCGGTCGGTAGTTCGAAACTAAATGCTGAACCATGGTTCAGGCGGCTCTTAAGCTCTATGGTTGTGTGTAGCTTGTGAGCAAGTTTGCTTGATACATACAATCCAAGGCCGGTTCCGTTGGTTTCACGAATTCGATAATCTTCGCTGCGATAGAATTTGCTAAAGACTTTTGCTTGGTCGCCGCGGCTGATGCCAATGCCAGTATCTTGAATGGTGAAGCGAACGGTGTCTTTAGTGCGTTTTGCTTGTAATGTCACACTACCTTCTTTGGTATATTTCAAAGCATTTGTAATAAGGTTTTGTAAAAGTTCTTCAAGGTATAACCGGCTAACGTTGACAGTGCCAAGCTTTGTACCGAGGTCGATGTCAAGGTGGAGATTTCGTGTTTCGGCTTCTTTTTGGTATCGGTGATGGAGGCTATGTAATAATTCAGTTACATTTATTTCTTCAGTGCTGTCAGCAACACCCCGTTCGGCACGTGATAATGTACTTAAGTCGTTGACCATTTTAGCGAGGTATAACACTTGGTCATGAGCCGTATCAACGGTTTTGGCAAGTGTTTTTGGATCAGGGGTTTGCGACCGATCAATTAATACACCAAGGTTTGAAAGTGTACCTTCGACAATCGTAATTGGTGTTCGTAGTTCGTGGCTTACCACCCCAATAAACTCATCACGTTCTTCTTCAAGGCTTTTTTGCTTAGTAATATCCCGAAGAATAATTATGTAACCGCCATGCTCTTCTGACTTTTTGAATGGAGTGTATGAGCTACGAATAGGAGCGGAAGTGATTTCGAGCCGAATTGATTCGCCGTCAGCGTATGTGTGGTTTAAGTCGTCGCGTCGTGTTGCCTTTTTTGTTTGCTTTAAAATATCAACAAAGTTTGCCGGGTTCTTATCGGTATCGGTTAAATTGAGTAGTTGACCAATATTCTTCCCTTTGATACTGTCGTTGGTATCGAGCAGGTCAAGCGAAGCGGCGTTGTACATAAGCACAGTACCCTTTTCATCAGTACTAAAGGTTGCGTCGGTGAGATTATTAATGATGGTGAGTATGCGGTCATATTGCAAGCGTTCGCGTGCCCGGCTGTGTAATAGTGATTGGCGGCGCGTTTCTTGAACCGTAATAAGTGTAACGGTAGCAATGCCGAGAAACACAATTCCCGCTATGCTTAAGAATACTTCTTGTTGAACTGATGGGTAAGATGAGAAGCGAATGAGCGGAT
>Ga0247807_10001991_pt1 | contig 11521 bp, 13 predicted proteins | sample UWRJL074202C1_FD_179931 | JGI IMG/M metagenome (GOLD analysis project Ga0247807, IMG submission 179931) | Plant litter microbial communities from Arlington Agricultural Research Station in Wisconsin, United States - UWRJ-L074-202C-1 | ecosystem: Environmental > Terrestrial > Plant litter >...
AATATTGCAGCTCGGGATGATGCACATAACATGTAGTTGTCTCTTAAGGGAACAGTGATGCTGGACCATGCTGCGGGGCCCACTTTTCTAGGAATAAAGTTCAAGATTCCATGCAATCCCCAGTCTCCACCTTTTCACGGGACCCACCTTTCTAGGAACGAAGGTATCACGAATATTAAATACACTTTGAGAAATGTCTCTGAGATGCATCTAGTATATACTGCATATAGTAATATCACCCTATTCGCGGCCCACCTATGACTTTTCCTCTCTTGAAGTCGGAGAGTACGAGACATTACACTTTAATCACCACCCATGGCCTGTTCCTCATCGCCGTTGCCACCCAGGCTGTGACGGCTCTTCGCAAGATGTGAGGATACTGCAGGGGAACCAGTTATTATAGTACTGGCCACCAACGCCTTGACATGCAGCATCTAGGATTTCTTACCCCAGCGAATCCCCTTATGGATAGCCACAACAGCTCCCGTAATGCCAAGCAGCGTACCCCCGATGCCAAACGCAATGGTCATGATGGAGTTCTTGTTCCAGCCATTGCTGTCATCATCAACCAGTGTGATGGAAGGAGAAGCTGTGGTTGAGACGAGTTTGGTCAGCGAGGGCTGCTTTAAAGACTGGGTATTGGGCTGTGAATGTTGAAGATTTGGGAGTTTTGTCGGAGCTTGATACCGACTTACTGTTGGATTGATTGGACAAGATGTTGGTCGAATGGGCGGTTGAGTTGTTGATAAATAAATGGACCCAGGCCGTAGCATCAAGAGTTCGGTTGGTAGCTGTCACGACTAGGTAAGCAACTGCAGAGTTTAAAGCAGTCGGCGAGGAAGTGTTTCCTTGGGAACCAAAAGCTGGGACCAAACTTACATTTAAGGTTGTTCATAGACATGATTGGAATTCGGAAAAGATGGTAATGTATTGAACTATCTTGGAGTAAAAACGAAATTGAATCTCTTGTTATGCAAAGAGGGCTAAAGCTGGTGGGGTGGAACTCCTGTTTATATAAGAGTGACAATGAGGGATTCCTAAAATTTGGGAATACCTTCATCGCTTCCCAGGTTATGAAGTCTCATGATGTGCTTGCATCAGAAATCCTAGATCCTCTCATTCTCCACGCCGGCCGTCCCAAAACCACTCATGCATGTGCCGAGTAATAGACGAGTTGAGGAATACCACACTGCCATGATTTCATTTCGGGAGAAAGAATTACCTAAATGGCTCTAGATCTAGGATTCTTACTCCTTGCTGCATTACCACTCGTAGAGATGATACCTCACCCTCGTGATCTCTCTAGTTTACTCTAACGATTTTTGCGTTGCATGTATTACTTTAAAAGGTAGCGACTACCATATGGGTCCAATCCCGACAACTTTGTTACAAAGCATTTCTGAAGGTTAGAGTCTATAGAACGATCGAACCAGGAACCACACTCAAGTGCTGCTACTGTACTTTCCGATGGGTTGGGAAGCGTAGCGCTGCAGGCTAAGGTAAGTAAGTTGATTGGCCTCCTCTGCGGGGAACCCGGTCCAGATGACGTTCGGTAGCCTCAGGTCCTATTCAACGAGACGGTTAATGATTCCGCTATTGCTACTTTATTTTGACGACCACCGTGAACTGTTAGACAGTGGTCGGAGTTTGTTTTGGTTTTCCAAGGGATGAGACCAAACTTTCTGGTGAAATTAGTTATTTCAGAGGTTCACAGGAGTAGAGGACCTTGGAGTCAATTGCGAGTGGATGTAAAAGCAAGGTACGTGCTGTTTCTATTTCATAAATTCCAAGCGATACAGATGGTTATACAATAGCAGAAAAGACTATAAAGCAACGCTTTCTTCAAAAATCTAGCTTTCTATAAAAGCATTCTCTGTCCCTGGGTTCTATCTCTCAGGTACACATGTCTATCATATCAGCCTCTTAGAATACATCTTAGTAGATGGATCGTACACGGGTATATTTAATCGGGCAGCATCTATGAAGCTTAAGAAGAGTTGGTGGGCTTGAATGTCATTCTTGCTTGATCGGTGGTCTCAGCAAATGGAACACCAAGCTCAAAAAGCTTCAGCACAACAGCGGAGAAATCCTTGAAGAAAAGAGGCTCATCAGCGGCGTACTTGTTCACCCACTGCTTGAACTGCTTATCAGAAACAAGGGCGATATCAGTTGGCAACATCATGAGAGACTTGGTGGTCTTGTCTTCATACTACACAATTGTCAACATTAACATCTCGACTTGGGGTATTCAGTACAAACCTGTTTGGGACCATTCCACTTCTTGAAGCTCCACTTCTCGTCTAACAGGAGCTTGTAGTAGTCATTGGTTACAACAGTTGGTGAAAAGGTCCATGGGCCAGAAAACCCAGAACGATCAGTATGGCAACGTCCAAGAGCATGGGCACCACTCAGGGCAACGATCTCTTGATCATTGAAGCCCATGCGGCCAAAAATATCACGCAAGTGCTTGTTTCCCTGGGAAGCATCTGGAAGGCGTCCGTCAGGTGTGCATGCTGCAATATCTCGGTCTTGTCTACCTGGTCGGTATGGAATAACTGGACCTTGCATCTCTTGAATGGCTGTAACTCCGCTGAGAATCCAGAGATCCGAGTAGCTGATCCATGGGAACTTTTCTACAACCAATGTCAACGGGATTTTCTGCCATCAGGGTGAATGACACTTACGCTTTACTGGCTCCAAAAAATCCCTGGCGGCCAATAGTCCTGCATTAGCACCATGATCTCCCTCTGGAGCGAAACGCATAGTTGCACCATTGCTTCCTCCAGTGTTTGTCAATTTATCATAGGTGCCACTGGCATGCCACGCTAATCTCACCAGAACTGGGCCGTAGGATCCATCATCATAGTCGTCCTTCTCCTCCAGTCTCGCCGCAATCTCGTTGTATACCTTCTGGTAATCCTCTTGCTTTGGGGTGAAGAGACCTTTGGTTTCGCTCGCAGATCCAGAGAGGAAAGTGCCACCATTTTGGTTATAAAAGTAGAAACCAGCGCCACCGAGGGCAAGAGCTCCAATTCCGAGGAATATACCAGTGGAGGATGAGGACTTGGTAGGTTCCGAGGCGTATCCACGTCTTGATTGTTGACGGAAAGCCTGGCGGGGAACAGCGAAGGCAGTGCTGCGTGGAGTGGTTTGGAAGGTGGATGTCTTTGCTCTAAAAGTTGTAAGTTAGTACTATGTCAACCTTCGCGTAGGTATATCTGCAAATCTGAAGCAGACACCGGAAAGGCCATAGCCATCAGTTGTTCTTCACTGAAGATTATCGGAGGCAAATCTATGGATAAGAGTCCGGTAATCGACCTGTAAAACCCTCCGAATACTTACTTAAGAGCCGAGCGAGCTAAAGCTCGTGTAGTAGATGCCATGGTGGAGATACTTCAACTATTAGTATGAAGAAGATTTAGAGAATGAGGTGAAGAAGCAGTTTGATCAAACAAAATCCTGAATGTCGTATGATAGAAAATATTATGAATGACTAATGTAACAATAAGTCTTAGTTTCGCGCTCTCGGAGCTCATCTAAAGTGGCCTGTGCTCCCCGAAAGTTCGCCGGGGTCCGTTTCTTAGGAAGAGTTCCATAAGTGATAAAAGCTTGACCAATCACAGATATTGATTACGAGTATATTTGCTTCTTTACGAAAAGTGGGAAGTAGATGCGACTTAGACCGCAGTACTCGTTACGAATATTACCACCACCAGTAGTGTTGAGGCTTGATGATAGCTACATGAGTTCTTCAAAATATGGAAAAATTAAAATAATTCAAACTTTTGACATGCCAAGATAATTCAGGTACATTGCTTGCTACGATCAGTTGTACGCGTAGTGTATTAATTACCTAAACTAATTATGGTCCGACATTTGCTAGCTAGGAGCTCGCAGCTCCGAATCACGTGATAACCCGCTGCTAAAATAAGCGAGAATGCATTTCAACACTCAGGAAAGTAATTTTTCACCACCACGACAAAATCGACAATCGCCATCAACCAGCACAATGGCAGCAGAGAAGCAGCAACGTACCGGCCTGGTCGTCGGACTCAACAAGGGCCACGTATGAACTACATTCCCCAACTTGAAAGCCTCCAGGAGGCGGGGAGCATTATGCCCGTCTCACCTCTTGGAGGATCTTCTTTATTTTGAAGATGGACAGATCCAACTATGGACTCGATGGGCTAACGTGTTCTTGTTTGTTTGATTACAGAAAACCGAAGCTCGTGTCGTCAAGCCAAGAGTTTCCCGTACCAAGGGTCATCTCAGCAAGAGAACCGCATTCGTTCGCGAAATCGTGAAGGAGGTTTCTGGGTATGTTTGAATTTGCTAAGCCTTGACAAGTAATATGCTAATATTGCAATGACAGTCTTGCCCCATATGAGCGTCGTGTTATCGAACTCCTAAGAAACTCCAAGGATAAGCGTGCTCGTAAGCTCGCAAAGAAGCGGGTATGTTATCAGTCGCCCTTTCCGCAGGCTCTTGAAGCAGCACTCATGAATAAGGACTGACATGAATTGTAGTTGGGTACTTTCGGACGCGCCAAGGCGAAGGTCGATGAGCTGCAGGGTGTTATCGCAGAGTCGCGCAGAGCCGGTCACTAAATTCAACGCATTTCGTATGATAACCACATGAAATGAGTATGATGAGGGAGGGTTACGGTCAACTCGTGGAAAGCCTTCCAAAGGATGAAACCACTAGTTGTTCTGGCTCACAATAGCTAGCGTGGCAATGAACCACATTTCCAACTACACATTCTATTTCAATTATGCTGTGATATACATTTGTTACATTAAGGACGCCTTCGCTGAGTGTATGAAATTGACATTTTAAGATGGATTCTACCTTCTATATCTGATTGACGTGAAGCTTGATGGTTACCATTTTCATTTCAGTTTAGTTGTCACAATCTACCAATAGCGTTCCCAAAAAAATCTTTGGGTAGAAGCTTACGTCTATGTCCTTTTTTTTTGTCATGACGCTTGCTACAGAAACACATCCAAAATATCATCTTATAGATACAAATGCCCAACCAAAAACTCCTTTTGCTATGCCCATTCTCATATAAATGCTTTCACCATATCTCGAACTCCAGCAGAGCATTGAGAAATACACGGTCCTGGTTTACTCAAATCTACTTCTTTCCACCTGGAAGAAACTTCTTAAAAGCACCAAGTCCCTTACCCTTCCCACCGCCAGCTTCTTTCTTCTTCTCGTCTTCCTTAGAAGCAACTGGGGCTGGTTCTCGATTAGCTTCAGAAGCAGTTGGGACTGGTAAGGGTATGTCGATGGCCTTTTGGGCGTACTCTTCTCTCAAGGCTGGTCGATTTCTAGCGGTCTCGCTTGCACCGTCAGCCCAGCGAAAGGTGACCTGCGTATTCGTTGAGATCTTTAAATCCTTTATCAGCTTCTTGGCCACGGCTTGTGGTATATCACCAAGACCGTAGATGCTCAACACGAACGGCTGATCTTCCGCAATGATGACACTTCTGACGAACTTATATAGACCATCGCCAGTATCCTCAGCATCGAATTTAGAGGTCAAGGTTGTTTGATCAGGAAACCGGATTCTCAACGAGATAGACGTTGTTGCAACTTTGGCAAGCTTTTCCTTTTCGAGATTCTCCATCTCGGCATCCGAAAGCAATCGCTTATTCTGAGATTCGTTTTGGAGACGGCTCAACACAGATACAGCATGGGCTTGGCTGGGCTCATAATCCATTTCATCGAAAGGTACTTTAGCAGCAGCAGGGGTATCTCCAGAAGGTGCCTTGGTAATCAGGATAGGTCGGCCATTTGGACCAACCGTGGTTCTATCTGGTTCACGTGTCATAGATACTTGGATTTTGGATGGTGCTACTGGTACAGAGGAACTCTCCGCAAGCTCCGCCGTAATAGCCGCAGACTTTTGCGAAGAACTGGCATCTGTGCGAGCCTCGTGGAGCTTCTCAATTTGCATCAAGTTACTATGTGCGGCTTCTTTCTGCCTGAAAGAATTTTAGTACTCTAAAATAGTAGCTAATATCAATCTACTTACTTTTGTGAGGTCTCTTTGGACTCGGCCATGGCTTGAAATATCTGAGGAGGAACAATTCCATGACGAGGCGGTGCATGATGAGTAGGATGTTCACCTGTGTCCACCACCATTCCTGATATAGTTGCGTCCCCGTCTTTATTATCCTTTGGTTCTACAGGTGCCATATTCGAGACTACACCTGTAACTTCCTTGACGGTATTAGAGGTATCATCGGATTGCACACTAATCGAGGCAGTTGGCGGATCTTGAGCGGGGTCTAATACTGAAGTCTCTTTAAAGTAGGCATCAATCTCAGCTGCCGCATCTGCGAAAGTTTTCTCCGTTTTCCGGAACGTGAGTCTAACTGCAAGTATCAAAGTTAGCACTGTTGTTTGCTATCATAGGCTAAAGTTTTAAAACGTCCCAATATATTAGAGAGTAAACTTTGACTCAATAATTTACTTCAAATTCTCATATCGACTTACTCAAAATATTCCCACCGTTAACACCAAATTGTGCCAGGGACTTCTGTAGATCTACCAGAGTTGATACTTCCTTCCCTAGTATGTTGATAACAGGTTGTTCATATAAAAGTTGTCCAGAACCTGATTTTATATCACTGATCCAGGAGCTCTCGGTGAAGTTGTATTTCATCTTATCCTTCGACTCAAATCTTCTTAGAATTTGCCACAAAGAGGTATCACTCGGGAAAGTATCTCGCAACCTTTCCTCCCCAACTTGTAAAGCAACTGGTACTGGTACTGGAGATCTCGAAATAGCAACAAGCTCTAGTTTCGCTCCCTAGGTTATAAAGTCAGCCACTGTCTAGATAAGTTTGCGGGAATGAGCATCTTCTCGATTCATTAAACAATGTGAGATAATCAAAAAGAAGCTCAAATGGCAGAGTCAAATTGATGCTTCAGATTAATTTGGTAGTGTTGAACTTACAGAGGCAAGATTTGTCTCGCGAAACCTCCTCGACATATCTATGGGTTTGTTATTGTGCCTACCAGAGTTAGCTAGAGTTCTGTAGTTGTCTCACAATACTTTGCCGCATGTAGACTGCTGAGCAGCAGAGGGATATCCGCTACTTACTTGAAGCCATATTCGCTATATCTGGTTCCCAAGGTTTTGCAAGCTTCTGATAAAATGTCTGTCATATGTGTTCCAGGACCAACATTCACTCTAACTCTCTGGAGTGTGGTACTGATCACTACCACATGAGAAGACATAGTCGGCAAGGTCCAGAAAATGAGAAGGAGGGGTCTTCAGCTAATTTCAGTCTCCAAGTAAAGCAATCTGTTTGTAGAAAATCTCCAAATCAAGACTCTTTGAAAGTTCAACTTTTGTCAGCTAGCTTTGGAACCTTCCAGTTCGCTCGTTAGTATTTGTAAGGGCGAAGATAGGTAGTTATCAATATGTTGTATCGTTTAGTCTCACGCAGCCTTGTCGAATGCCAAGCATGTCTTCCTAGGCACGGCTGCTGTCGCGTCAGGAAGCTCAAGCTGCAACTCAACCTCCAAAATCAATCAATCCACTCAGATAGCTAAACTTCTAGATTGTCTATAAACCTGTCCTACACTCCAAATTAATATCAAGTATACGACTAGGGAAATCACAATGGTAAGGAACTATATTTGATACCCTCTTGCATACAAATAGCTAACTCATACAATAGAGCTCTCCGTTCTCTATCAGTACATTGCCCCATACCAGCCAGCCCTTTCCTTATGTTGGAACTAACATAGCTTAGATGGTGGTGCCTGCGTCGCTATGGTTGGAAAGGACTGCGTAGCCATAGCCTGCGATCTTCGTCTAGGGCTCCAATCCCTTACCGTCTCCAACAACTTTCCCAAAATCTTCAACTATGGCGATGTCTACCTTGGACTTACAGGTCTTGCAACCGACGTAAACACCGTCTCTGACCTCTTCCGCTACAAAGTCAACATGTACCGCCTCCGCGAAGAACGCAACATCTCCCCTTCCACAATGGCCAACTTAGTATCGAGCAGCCTGTACGAGCGGAGATTTGGACCATACTTCGTAAGCCCAGTAGTGGCGGGTATTGACCAAAAGACTGGAAAGCCATTCATCTGTGGGTTTGATAGCATTGGGTGCATTGATTTTGCGAAGGACTTCATCGTCAGTGGAACGGCAAGTGATCAGCTATTCGGTACTTGCGAGGGACTTTGGGAACCGGATTTGGTATGTACACCATGAATTACGTTTAACGAATATCAAGAAGCTATAGACTGCTAATGGTCGACATGCAGGCGCCCGAGGACCTTTTCGAGACTATTTCTCAGGCTCTGTTGAATGCCGTGGACAGAGATGCGTTGTCTGGTTGGGGAGCCCACGTCTACATAATCGAGAAGGACAAGGTTACAAAGCGGTTGTTGAAAGGCAGACAGGATTAGGAGGATGGACAATGAAGGTGAAGGAAGAGCGCTCAAGGCGAAGCTGTACTACTAGATCTGGCATTGGAGCGATGAATAGAAATGGATACGACATGGCACGCGATCAGTACCAAATGACATATTCTGTTGAACAGGGTATACTTGAGAAACCCTAGCCTACTGCATTCGCTATAGATTCCAGAAAGAGAGTTACTTTGTGAACTTTTTGTCTCGACGCAACACACTACGCGCGGTTATTCTCTGTAAATAAGGCTAGTGAATTCTTTGATACAAGTATGCTTGCTATTCTATCATGCATCTCAGCATAGTTGGGCTTTCAGTAACTAAAAACGACCCCTTAAGCTTGAACCAACCCGCGGCGATGCTGTCACTGACTGCTACGATAAAATGCATAGCATCTCTAGTCCGGACAGCTTCGATTCCACATGACTCAGCTCTAGGTTTTACTCTTCTCGTTCTTCTAATCATCTTAGAACGAGACACATTTAGGTACACTGCATTTACATACAGTGATTTCCCTTATCGGATGAATGCTGAATCTAGGTCACTTATTATAGCTCACATATCTTCACGAAGATCATTGGTCCACAACAGAAGTCAGACAGGTTATTGAGAAATTATCATAATATCAATTTCTGTTCCACAGGCTAAGGAAGCTATGTCAAATCCTGCATGATGCCAAAAACTAAATCCGCTGATCTTGGTATATACTACCAGCAAATCCCAGTCCTATGGTATTACTAGTCAAACATAACATTGTTCCTTTAATGACAGGCGCTCTCCTTGGTGGCCGAAGTATCAGTTCCAAACACCAGATAGCCTACAAAAGCTCCAATTCCCATAGCAACCATAACCCAGCCGTTGTAAGTCATGAACATGAGCCTATCCACATATATCAGTTTTCGTATTATCAGATTCCAAAAGGTTATGACTTACATAAGCATAAATGCATAGAAGTTCTGTAATGCATACAGGATCGCCTTGATAACGTGCGCCCTTTGGGTAGCCTCAACTTGATTACGTCCTGTCCACCACAGAGGCGTACTCTCAGTAATAGCTCCATTCATATTCATCTCAGCCTTCATTCAATCTGGATAACAGACCCCAAATCTAGACTCGGAGTGGGGAAACGTACTCGGTATGTCCTCGGTTCTCTTTGAAGCCCATTTCTCATACCTTCGTGATCCTGCACGTATAGCTTCGTAAAACCCGGTCAGGGCAACAATGGCGAGCAGAGAAAATATAAGACCACCGGTGGTTTGGATGTGCCACCATTTGAAGATGATACAGAGGTTTTGGGTATCCCAGGTAAATAGCATCTGCAGACAACGTCAGTGGGTAGCTCTTTGTGGCAGGGGTTATACTGGCACATACGTTCATGCTACACATCGGCGCCATACCATCGCCGTGTCCTTGGGAACCATGGTCCATCTGAGAATGATCCATATGTGAGTGATCCATACCGACCCAAAGGAGCTAGTTCTGGGAGAGTAAGAATGGTTGTGCTGTTGTTGCTTCGCAAATTCACAAAGTTATCAGTTGTTGAAGTAAAGATGCTTCTGAACCCAAAAGTCAAACGCGACTATAAAAGGTTGTAGAGGTAGGAATGTATTACATATGAAACTGAGCGCGTTCGAGCTGAGGTGATTCCACAAGCGCACGTGATGTTGATTCCCCTCATCCTATTTCTGGGATATTTAGCTAATGGGGGAAAGTTAAAAGTCAGGCTTCTTGTCCTCTTGTGTGCCCAAAAGGCATGAATCAAGTTGTTTATCGTTTGTATTTAGAACAAGAATGTTTCAAGTCAGTTAGTTCAAAATCATACTCCTGGTACAGTGTACAGCTTGCTGCATTAAACGTACAAACCTTTATATAAAGTTGAAAGATGACTATAGACATATTGGCACTGGCCGAATATGATCATGTTAGTGATAAATTGAGGAAGGAAACACAGAGTTAAACTTGAACATCTACTAGTGCAGATTGTCTACCCGACTACAGCCAACAAGGTAAAGCTATTCACGGTATGAAATTTCTAGAACTAAGGGATAATGCACAGGGAGGTATTTAAGCATTGTTTTCATAGATGAGGCAGTACGTTAGTAGGGGGACAGGAGGAGAGAATATTAAAGGTTGCATCTGGAAGTCAGTTTGTACTTCGCAAATGTAGATATTTGGTCCCTATGAGATGCACACTAGAGCACACTCATGTGATATTGTTTTTGATTTAACAACAAATATAGCAGGTTTTGTACAACTACAATGGAGGATACAATTATAAAGTTACTCTTCCTACTATGACTTTTTCTCTATGACTCGAGCAATTCCATATAAATGCCTTAGACAAGTTAGCAGATCATCCTTTTTTCGAACCACACGATCTTCCCATGTGTATTTCACAACCAGTAAATAATTGTTCTGAGGCTTATGTTTGTCGTTTTACCCTGGGAAAAGGACAAATTATAATATACTGCCGTTGCTATATGCTGAAGGTAGTATGTGAGAAGAGCGGCTCAGTGAAAATGGTGCCTAGCACTGTAATTCCTGAAACTCCTGATGTCTAGCAATGCATTGGTTGTAGTTGTTAAGAATTGTTCCTAATGCTGATCACTTCTTGTGAAATGACTATATCGATAATAATCCTGGAGGCCGACTATTGAGCTAGAGGACTGAAGTCTTTGCATGATTATTTGGGTTTTCATTGATATCTGTTATGTGAGTGTCAACATAGCGCTACGTGGTAGATTAAAGTAAAAGGTGGTGAAAGTTTACCTTGCAACGACTTCATCCACCTTCTCCTTCGCCCTTCCCATCCCCGTATCACCCAGCTTCTTAAATTTGTCTCTCTTAGCATAGAGTGAGATCAGTTCCTTCGCGCGCGTCATGTCTTCATCATCACCCTAAAATAAGAGATCAGGTCAATCGCAGCCCGAGAAACTGTATTAGAACAAAACTCACTTCTTCAGACGGTGTCGCCGGCATACTTATTCCAGACATCGTAGAAGTCATTCTTGTTAGACTCGGCACCGAAGTTGCTTCATTTACACCCCGCCGGCTTGAGAAATCGAAGGACTGTTGCAGCTGA
>Ga0247807_10001993_pt1 | contig 11513 bp, 17 predicted proteins | sample UWRJL074202C1_FD_179931 | JGI IMG/M metagenome (GOLD analysis project Ga0247807, IMG submission 179931) | Plant litter microbial communities from Arlington Agricultural Research Station in Wisconsin, United States - UWRJ-L074-202C-1 | ecosystem: Environmental > Terrestrial > Plant litter >...
AATCAATATTAAACTTATTAAAATGAGCAAAGAATTAGCACTACAACAAAACGAATTTTTACCAGAGGGTTTAAATTTAGAATTACACGACTTCATTAACGCTGATAAACAGCGTATAAAAGATATAGCCAATAATGTTGCCATCCAAATACAGGATGGCAACTATGACGGTATTGATGCACTAATCTTTATTAAAAAAGGCAGCGAATTGTTTAAAGAATTGGACGCTAAAGTTAGGCCGCTTGCTGAAAGTAAATCGGTTGGTATTGACTTTCAGAAATTCGGTGTAAAAATTACCGAGGGCATGACTGGGGTTAAGTATGATTTTAGTACTTGTAACGATCCTGTTTATGATGAACTTAACACAGCTTTTGAAATAGCTAAAGAAATGTTAGAAGAACGCAAAACATTTTTGAAGTCGGTAACAAAACCTATGGATATTGTTATTAACGAAGCGGAGGTTTATAGTATCAACACACCTGTTAAATCTGGTAAAATGGGCTTTACTTTAACTATTAAATAATGGTAAAGTACGCTATTTACCCCACGCTATTAGACAGCTTTTATTGGTATAAAAGAGGCTATAACGAAAAACAAGAATTAATAGATAAAATCAATCGTGTTAAATCAAAAGAGTTTCCAGAGGCAGCACGCAAAGGAATAGCTTTTGAGAATGTTATCAATACTTTATTAAAGGCTAAAAACCATCCGCTGTTAGCAAATTCAGAATATTTTGAAAGCGATGGATTTATATTTAAACCTGAAATTGTTAACCGGATAGCTTTGAAATTAGCCAATGCAATTAAGCAACAAGAATATATTGAAGCTGTAGTTGAAACGCCAGTTGGTGGAATTAAAGTGTATGGCTTTATTGATTATAGTTATCCTGATATGTTTGTTGATCTAAAAACAACAGGTAGCTATAAAAAGGATAAGTATAAAATTAATAACCAACATAAATGCTATCCATTGTTAGCGCAAATTAATGGGCGTTCAATTAACAAATTCAATTACCTAATTACTGATTTTCAACAAATGTACATTGAGCCTTATACCCACAATTCATCAATGACAGATGAATTTATTTTTAACCTTGTTGAGTTTACGGAATTTTTGGAGGCCAACAGGAATTTGATAACTGATAAAAAAATATTTGGAGGTAAAAATGTATAAACATGTTATGGTAGATATTGAGACGATGGGTAATAAATCCAGGTCTGCAATAATTTCAATAGGTGCGGTTAATTTTGATATGATTACAGGCGAAACTGGCAGACGGTTTTACTGCAACGTTTCATTACAAAGCTGCCTGGATGCTGGTTTAATTGTTAATGCTGATACCATACTTTGGTGGATGCAACAAAGCGAAGATGCAAGGATGTCTTTAATTGGTAATAATATATCGCTTAAAACAGCTTTAATAAACTTTCATAATTGGCTGGCTGAATGCCCTGAAAAATATGAAATATGGGGTAATGGATCAAGGTTTGATTTGGGTTTGTTAGACGATGCTTATAATTCTATTGGTGAAAAAACACCGTGGATGTACTGGCAAGAGCGGGATGTTAGAACTTTGGTTGCTTTTAATCCATCGCTTAAAAAATCAATTATCAATGATTTACCACACGATACAATATCTGATTGCTTATATCAGATTAAATATTGCAGCGCAATTTATAATTCAATTAACATAAATAAATAACAATTAAATACTAAGAACGAATGGCAAAAGGACAAAGCTACTACGGTAGTATCGACGTAACTACGTTGTTGAAACAAGCAAATTTACCACATTCAGCATTTGTAAGGGCTGGTAAAGAAAACAAAGCATTTGCTCAAATTACGGTTTGGGTTAATGAAGAACCTGACCAATATGGTAATTCGGTATCAATCAAACTGCAAAGCAAAAACGCTGAAACGGCTAAATTAGAGGGGAATATCTATTTAGGAAACCTGAAAAAATCAGAAGCAAAAGCACCTGAAGCATTAGAGGCTGGTGCTGCTGATATTCCACAAGATACTTCAGATTTGCCCTTCTAGCCATGAAAAAGACATTAGCAACACGCTTAAAAGAGCGTACCGAAACTATAGAGTATCGGGCTATTGTTAAAAAGTTAATGATAGTTGCCCAGAATAAGGGCAACTTCATTTTACTTATGGCAATACAACCCGAAACCATAACTATGTTACAAAACGAGATGTTAACCGTTACTGAAATACAAGATCATGGCTACAAAAAATATAAAATCAGTTGGTAATACCTTAGGCCAAACTAAAGAATATTGGCAAAACGCTGCTAAACAATTTGTGTGGCCTATTGATTTTGAGCAGTTACATATTAGCGTGCCTGAAAAGGATTTGGAATTAGCTGCTGATAATCTTATGATATCTCATTTTAAAGCAAATGGTTGGCACATACAATCAGCTATTGCTGTGGAATATACCAAACCATTTGTTGCGCCTGTATCTGATATACCTATTTTTAAACCAATTGAGAAAAAGGCCGAGCCAGAGCCAGAGTTTAAATATAACCAGGCTTTTAAAATCAAAAGCACCGATTGTAAACTGAAAATTACCAGTATTGATAAAAAATCAATCACATTGAGTTACACCAACAGGGATAAATCAGATATTGCTACCAACCCTGATAATTTGGCTAAATCAATTAGGATGGGTGTATGGATAAAGTTATGAAAATTAATCCTTATATATTCGCTGGTTTAAAAGAGCCTAAGTGTCAATTATTTTTTGATTTACAGGCTTATATTGCATACAATGGTGGTAGATTACACTTAGCTAATATTTTAGAGTGTGAAATGGTAAAAGAGTATCTACCAAAAAGACATTATGAAGATACGCAGCCCTGGTCTAATGATGAAATTGAATTGTTAATTGATAATTATTTAAACACAACAGAAACATATCAAATGACTATTTTAAATAGATCGCTAAATGCAATTAGATCAATGACCAGGGTTTTACATCTTAATAAAAAATTACCATATAAACAGACTAGAAAATCTAAATAATTTAGTTATATTTAAACGATGGAAAAACTCAAAGAAAAAATCAAACAATCGGGGCTTAAGCAGGGCTTTATTGCTGATAAAATTGGTGTAGGGGCAAGCCATTTAACTATGATGTTAAATGGTAATGCTACGATGACCGCAGAAACTGAATTAGCCATTAATAAAATTTTAGATAAATATTTGGTTTTAAAATAGTATATTTATAAAACAATAATATCAATACAATTGTGGTAGTGATGCACTATATTTGTATTGGATTTATAATTCAAAAACTTAATTGGGACGTTAGATTAAAGCATCACATCTACGTCCCTTTTATATTTTTATGAGCCTAATTACAATTTATCAATCGTACGATACAAAATCCCCAAAGTACGAACGTCACATTAACCACATTCTCAATCGAATAAAAACAGGCGCGAGCAAGGAACTTGTTTTTAAATTAAGGTCAACCGGTGATAATGATTTAAAACTTCAATTACCATCCATACTATTCAGTGGCGAGTTTTCTTATCGAAATATAAAATCACTTATTAAGCATAGCGGTTTCATTTGTCTTGACTTCGATAAATTTCCAGATAGCGATACGTTGTTAACATGGAAAGATACATTGGAAAGTGATGAATTTACTTATAGCGTTTTCTTATCCCCGTCTGGCAATGGGCTTAAATGTATTATCCGAATACCGCCAATAGTTGAAAATCACAAAAGCTATTTTGACGCTCTAAAAGAATATTACGATACGCCTTATTTTGATAAAAAATGCTCGGATGTTACCAGGATATGCTTTGAAAGCTATGATCCGTATTTAACAATCAATCAAAACTCTACTATTTGGGATAAACAAAAAATATATGATATACCAAAGCATGATACATCTGGGCATCCTGTTAATGAGCAAAAATCCGCACAAATATTATTGAAGTGGTGGCATAGAAAATTTGGTCTTTATTCGGGCGAAAGGAATTCAAATTTATTTATTCTTTGCGCTTCATTTAATGATTATGGCATAAGCAGGGAATATGCTGAAAATATAGTTTCGTCATTTCAGCAACAAGACTTTAAACTATCTGAAATACTTACAACATTAAGGTCGGCATATAGAAAAACAGAAAAATTTGGTACTTTAAAATTCACAGATGGCAAAGAAAACTAACCTTACTATTGCCTCTACAAGTGAGGAGATACCGAAAACTGATAATGTTGTAATAGATATTAAGATGTTTTTAAACAAGTCTTATAAATTCAAACGTAATGTTATAAGTCGAAATATTGAAGTGTCGGGCGTTCCATTAGATGATAAGCAACTGAATTCTATATTTATAAATTGCAAAACCCATATTAGTAAGGCCTCAAAGGAATTGGTAACATCTATTATTTTTAGTGATTATGTTTCCGACTATAATCCATTTACACAATTGTTGGATAAATACAAAAAATCACCCCCTGAAAAATTAACAGGTTATATTGAAGATGTTATAGGTTCAATTAAAACAGATACCCCAAATTCAGAAATATTTATTAAAAAATGGCTTATTTCCATTATTGCAAGTATTGACGGCAAACATAGCCCCCTTATGTTGGTATTATGTGGTGGTCAAAATACAGGTAAAACCGAGTGGTTTAGACGTTTATTGCCCGATAGCCTACATAAATATTATGCTGAAAGTAAACTTGACCTGGGTAAAGACGATGAGATATTGATGACAAAAAAACTTATTATCATGGATGATGAGATGGGCGGTAAATCTAAAACAGAGGAAAAAAAGCTAAAAGAAATGACTTCTAAACAGGTATTTTCTATTAGAGAGCCCTATGGGCGTGTATCAAGTGATTTGCAGCGACTGGCCATACTTTGTGGCACTACCAATGACGAGGAGGTTTTGAGTGATCCTACTGGGAACAGACGTATATTGCCAGTTAGAGTTTTGGGTATAATTCATAAATTATATAATTCAATAAATAAAGACTATTTATTTTATGAAATGTATCTGGAATATAAATCGGGATATCCCTATGAATTAAGCGCAGAAGATATTGAAATATTGAAAAACAGCAGCGATGATTTTAAACGATCCTCACCTGAGGAAGAATTGGTAATGAAATATTTTGGTTACCCAAAAGACCATGAAATGTTGCCTATTCAACAATTAACCAACTCCGAAATATTAAGCACAATACAAAGCAGAAGCAATATTAGATTATCACAGACAAAATTAGGGCTTATTTTAAAGAAATTTAACTTTACACAAAGACATATTCCTTATGGAAATTCAACAAAACGTGTATATGAAGTGGTAAGCCTGTAAATACTTTAACAAACCTGTAAAGGATTTTATATCTATATTTACAGGTTTTACAGGTTTTACAGGTATATTTTATAATAAGTACCTAATAAGATGTATATAGTACTGTATGGAAGTACTCTATAAGAAAATAGGTGTAAAACCCGTAAAACGTGTAAAACAAATTGAATATCAATAAGTTAAATAAATTAAAACCCGTAAATAACCTGTAAGGAAACCCGTATATGCCTAAAGACTACAAACGCCACCTAACTCCAGTATTAGGAGACTGGGAAGATGTTATTGAGAAACAAAAGGGTAAGGCTAAACCACGAGATATACCTACAGATTGGATATACCCATATTGGAAAGAGCGAGATGATATACTTATGAAAACAGCAGACGAGGAAACTAAACAGGCAATAGCTATCCGATATGGTATGTTAGGCGTTAAATCTGCTAAAACCATGAAGATTGAACATGAAACCGAAGCAGCCTTAAAACGTCAATCCCGCCACGCTGAAGATAACATAGTTGCTAAATGGGGTAAAGACTTTAAAAACTCACACCCAAACGTACCTTTCACTATTGACAAAGTTGCACAAAGCAGATCAATGTTAGGCGGTGTAATACACAAGTCAAGCCAATACCGTAAAGGCAACCCCGATATATTTATACAATCCCCACAGGCAGGATTTGCAGGGTGTTTTATCGAGCAGAAAAAGTCAGATGATATATTTTACAAAGGCACTAGAATATTAAAGCCAGGTAGCGATAATCAGCATATATGGCAATCACTATACCATGCTGATTTACGATCGCAAGGCTATTGGGTTATGTTTAGCATATCCTATGAAAGCACTAAAAAAATGACTGACCGTTACATGGCTGGCAATCCTTACACTATGCAAGTATTTGATTATTATTGTAAGCCAGAAGATTATTCACAATTTAACTTTCACCCCTCATTTAAACCAGTAAAGAAAGTATGAAAAAGGAAAGTAAAAGAATTAAAGCACTAAAGGCCATTGGTTTTATAGAGCATAGTAAAGGTTGGATTGAAGAAACATCTCAAATAGTATTTTCTAACGAGAATATTACATCCATGACTGATGATGAATTTGAAGAGGAAATAGGTTTTATTGAATATGTTTTATCTAAATAATATGAAAAAGCTACAATTAAAAAGTTATTTAAAGTATTTATGGGAATTTTATACTTGGGTATGTACAGCAATAGTTTCAGGTTTTTTATTGTCATTCATACTAAGTGGCGGAGATATTAGTTTAGGTGGTTGCCACTTAAGGTATGATGGGGTTATTAGTTTATTTTTTTAATTTCCCCACCCCCTATATAAGAAATTATTATTAATTGTTTAACTTTGAACGATATTTACGTTAATTTACGTTAAACTATGCCAAGACCATTTGAAAAAGGCAATCCAGGTAAGCCGAAGGGGGCTGTTAATAAAACTACAAAGTTAGTTAAAGAGGTATTTGCAGAGGTATTTGAAAATATGCAAACCGACCCCGATGCTAACCTATTGGCATGGGGCAAAGAAAATCCAACTGAATTTTATAAGCTGGCATCAAAGCTAATACCTATCCAAATAGGAAGCGATCCTGACAACCCGTTGCCACAGGTTAATATATTCCAGTTGCCTGATAATGGTAGAACAACAGATTAAAATCATACGTCCACAAGACGGTTATCAAATGATGAGCTTGGCATCCCCAGCCGATATTGTTATTGGTGGCGGTGCGGCAGGCGTTGGTAAGACATTTACGCTGCTTTTAGAGCCGCTTCGCCATAAAGACGTAAAAGGGTTCGGAACTGTAATATTTCGCCGTACAAGCCCCCAAATAAAGGCAGAGGGGGCATTGTGGGATACATCAATGAGCATATATTCTGCAATAAAGGGCGCAACACCAAAAGAAAGCAGTTATGAATGGGCGTTCGGGGATGCTTCAAAGTTAAAATTCTCTCATTTAGAGTACGAAAAAAATATATTTGATTGGCAGGGTGCGCAGATACCATTTATAGGATTTGATGAGTTAACCCACTTTACCAAAAAGATGTTTTTCTACCTGTTAACCCGTAACCGTTCTGTTTGCGGGGTTAAGCCTTATGTTCGTGGAACTTGCAACCCAGACCCTGATAGTTGGGTAGCTGAATTTATATCATGGTGGATAGATCAGGAAACAGGCTATCCGATAAAAGAACGAAATGGTGTTATACGATACCTTGTTGTAGACGGTGAAAACTTCATTTGGGGGGATAGTAAAGATGATGTAATTGAAAAATCTGCACACATTTTTGATGCTATAAAAGAAAAAACAGACATTAATTTAAAAGAGTTTGTTAAATCCGTTACCTTTATAAGCGGGGATATATACGAAAACAAAGAATTATTAAGCGTTAACCCTGCATATTTAGGCAATCTTTTATCCCAGGATAAGGATACACAAGCGGCTTTATTGCATGGCAATTGGAAAACCGTTATATCTGAAAATGATATTTACGAATACCATAAGTTTGCCGGGATGTTCAACAATATGTATGAAGTTAATCGAACAGGCAAGTACATAACGGCTGATATTGCGCTTAAAGGTAGTGATAAGTTTATAGCTGGATATTGGGAGGGGGATTGTTTAGAGGATATTGAGATAATGGCTAAATCTGATGGCAAGGAAGTTATAGATACAATTAGTAACTTAGCCAAACAATATCAAGTGCCTAATGAAAATATTTGTTATGATAATGATGGGGTTGGCGGTTACATAGATGGTTTTATAGTTGGTGCAATTCCTTTTTTAAATGGAGGTGCGCCTTTGCCAATACCTGAAGATCGTATATTTGATACGGGCAAGGTAGTTAAGCCGAATTATTTTAACTTAAAAACTGAATGCTATTATTTGAGCGGTGATAATGTAAACGCTGGCAAGTATAAAATATCAGAGCGGGTCGCTAATAAGATGTACGATAATAACATGACCGTTAAACAAAGGTTTATGTTTGAAAGAAAGGCTATAAAAAGGGCAAAGGCAGACTTTGACGGTAAGTTAAAGATTATCGGTAAAGATGAAATGAAGTCTAAATTAGGGGGACAATCTCCCGATTTAATGGATATGTTTATGATGAAAGAACGGTTTAGGTTAAAAACGGCATTTAAATTTTGGTAAAATGGGATTAGATATAAATCAGAGGGTTAAATTAATCAGTAAGGATGGGAAACATTTCTTGCAAATGCCAGACGGTGCTATAATCCCAGGTTTGGTTTGGACACGTGTTTACGATGGAATTGACGAAGGTGACTCGTATTTAATCGCCAATATTCAGATAGAAATAATTGATAAACCCTTAGATATTAAATAAAATGGGATTAGTAACAAAGTTCAAAAACTTTTTAGCGACCACGCTCGGCGGCATGGTGTCAAAAAGTAACTATGTGTATATGCATAACATGATACATGGGCAATTGCAAAACACAATAGACTTTATCAAAAAGGCGTACCAAATGAACGCCGATGTGTATTCCATAACCAGTTGGATAGCCGGAAAGGGTTCATTAGTCCCGTTTACATTGAGTGAAGTTGTAGATGATGCTGCGCTGAATAAATATAAAGCTATGTGTGTAACACAGCCAGACAATTTAAAGGAGTTGGCAAAGTTGCGTACTAAGGCATTAAAGGTTGTTGAGAAAGAGCATCCAATATTGCGTATGCTGAATAAAGCACCAAACGATTATATGACAGCCAGTGAATTTAAGTTTGGTTGGATATTATACAGGTTACTTACTGGCAACACCTTTTTACGTGGATTTGGCCCGGAAGCGCAACCCGATAAATTTGTAGAATTGCATATATTACCTGCTCACTTAACCGTTCCGTTAGGCGGTGGTATGTACAGCAAACCACGTGCGTATAAATTGACTTGGGATCCCGAAGAAATACCAGGCGAACAGGTTTCACACAGCCGTTATTTCAATCCCGACTTTGAATGGCCGTCTAATCCGCATATTATAGGGCAAGCACCGTTAAAAGCCGCTGCCAACTTAGTGCATCAATCTAATAGCGCAAATGAGTATATGAGTTATGCCTTTGAGTTTGGGGGCATGTCTGGTATATTGTATCAGGATGGTGGCAGTGATTTAACCGACCCACAAAGGGATGCTTTACAGGCCCATATTGACAGTAAATCAGGCAAACAAAACGCTAAACAGATATTAGCCGCCAATACTAAAATGGGATGGATAAAAATAGGTGAAAGCCCTGTTGATTTGGGGATTTTGGAAAGCCTGCCTGTATCGTTAAGGGGTCTATGTAACATATTTCACATGAATAGTGCAATATTTAACGACCCTGAAAATAAGACCTACAACAATATGACCGAAGCACGTAAAGCGGGCATAACAGATGCGGTAATTCCTGAATTGATTGCATTTAGGGATCAAATGAACCTATGGTTAGTGCCTGGATGGGAAAAAGCAGATAAAAAGAAATATTTTATAGATTATGATGCTACCATATTTGCCGAACTACAGGCTAATCTAAAAGAAATGGCCGAGTGGTTAAATACCGCTTGGTGGCTAACTCCAAATGAGAAACGTGAGCAAATGGATTACGAGGCGTTGGATAGTGAGTTTGATGTACCATTTATACCGTCTACCGTTGCCCCATTAGGAGCTGAAGTTGACGAAAGTGTAGATTTTCAAAAGGCTTATGATATGATTGGTAATATTGATTATGAGGATACCCGCCAAACTCGATAAAATTGCCGATAAGCACGAAGCGAAAGGTGCAAGGTTATTTTACTCTGCCCTAAAGGCCCAATATGATGATCTGGCAGCTAAGTTTGAAGCTGGCAGGGAATTAATACCTAATAATGACATTGTAAAAGTTGCCATAATCTCTTATCATACCAAAGTGCAATTAGAGGTAGCTGATTGGCAGTTTAACCAAATGGATAAGGATATTAAGCGGTTGCAGGTAGGTATTGAGAAACGGGTAATTGATGCTATCCGTTTATGGATTTTAGGCAATACAGGAGTTTCAATTAGTCAAATATCAGATACTACATTGCAAATAGTTAAACGTATTATTGCTAAAGGTGGCGAAGAGGGTTTGGGCGCAAGGCAGATAGGTAAACTTATTCGTGACGAAACTAAAGGCACATTTACACGATATAGGGCTACCGTTATTGCACGCACAGAAGGGACACGTGGCGCAAGCGAGGGCGCAAAGATTGGCGCAAAGCAATGGGAGAATATTACAGGTCAAACTAAATGGAAAGCGTGGAGCGCAAGTTCCGATATACGCACACGGGATAGTCATTTAGCTATGGTTGGATCTAAACCGATACGTGGGGATGGTAAGTTTAATGTGGGGGGTACTCAAATGGAAGCACCCGGAGATGAGGCTGGAGGTGCGGGTAACGTTGTTAATTGTAGATGCAGGGTTTATTATATGAGTGAAAGAATTGCTAAAAGTTTATTATCTTAGCAGCGTTTTCATAATAGGTTTGTTTTGGGGGAGTGTGGTATCGTGAGATGCTGCACTTTTTTCATACAAAAATATTTTGCATTATATATTTTATTTTTATCTATATTTGAAAGCATGGAATTTAAAGCATTATCAACAGAAGTAAAAGATTTCGACGAAGCTAAGGGCATTGTAGTTGCTTATGCGGCTGTTTATAATAACAAGGATGCGGACGGCGATATATCTGCTCCGGGTTCTTTAACAAAAACCGTAAAGGATAATTTTAAACGTATTCGTGTTTTAAAGGATCACAACCCCACTATAATGCTGGGTGTTCCATTGGAGATAGATACCGAAGATAAATACGGGTTGCTTACTAAAAGCCAATTTAATCTTAAAAAGGAATTAGCAAGGGATATGTTTACCGATATTCAGTTGATGCACGAAAGCGGGTTATCTGCCGAATTATCAATCGGTTTTGGTAAAACAATAAGAGATACCAAAAACAAATCAATAATAAAAGAATATACTTTCTTAGGCGAATATAGTTTCCTATCAAATTGGGCCGCTAATCATTTGGCTAAGGTTAAGGATATAAAATCTTTGGAAAATCATTACGGATTTATGGAGTTGTTGACTAAATCATACAACCTGCCATATTCAGATACACGTTTAAAACAAATAGAGCTAATACTAAAATCACTATCAAGCGAGCCGGA
>Ga0247807_10001994_pt1 | contig 11511 bp, 8 predicted proteins | sample UWRJL074202C1_FD_179931 | JGI IMG/M metagenome (GOLD analysis project Ga0247807, IMG submission 179931) | Plant litter microbial communities from Arlington Agricultural Research Station in Wisconsin, United States - UWRJ-L074-202C-1 | ecosystem: Environmental > Terrestrial > Plant litter >...
GTCCTGGCGGGTATTATACCACTGATCATTATTGATACCGTTTACTTGTCTTTCTGATTTAGAGAGCGTATAACCAAGCCATCCCGTCAGTTTCCCAGTTTTCTTCTTAATCAGCATTTCTATGCCATAAGCTCTTCCTTTACCATAAAGTAACTGAGTTTCTATAGGCTGGTTAGTATAGATATCTGCACCATTACGGTAGTCAATCTGATTTTTAAGATCTTTGTAATATACCTCTGATGTAAATTCATAAGCATTAGAAGCCAGATTCTTATAATAACCAAAAGACACCTGATCACTGATTTCGGGTTTAATAATATTAGTACTTGCAAGCCATCTGTCTGTAGGCGATATAGAATTGGTATTTGAAATTAAATGGAGATTTTGTGCATTACGTACATAAGAAGCCTTAATTGATGTAGATTCATTGAGCTGAAGTGCAGCAGCGATTCTCGGCTCGAGGTTAAAATAAGTTTTTACAATTTCACCTTTTTTATAACTTGCAGTTCCTGTTACCTTTCCAGCGTCATTTACTTCATAGTAATCACCCTTTCCTAAAATAGAAAAAGCAGAAAGACGCAGTCCATAGGTCAAGCTAAATATGTCATTAGCTTTCCAGGTATTACTCACATAAGCCGCATTTTCCAGTGAATATCTGTTTTGCAGATCTTGTGGAATAAATCCCGTATTTCCGTCGGCCCTGACTTCGCCTGGTTTGATTGTATGATAAATTGCATTTAATCCAAAACTCATTGTGTTTTTTTCATTAGCAAACCACTGGATGTCTTCTTTAAAATTCCAATCTCTGATCTGTGAAAACAGAGATAAAGAATTCTGCTCTTCTGTGCTTTGAATGGTATAGTTGTAATTACTAAAAATTAAAGAGGTATTAGAGAAAAGTTTACTATTAAATACATGGTTCCAGCGTAAGGTGGAAGTTATATTTCCCCAATCCAGTCCGGTTAATTTATCTGAACGTAATACATCACGGCCTAAATAACCTGAAATAAATAATCTGTCTTTATCTCCCAGTATATAGTTTGCTTTTGCATTGATATCATAAAAATAGAGCTTAATTTTTTTAACTGCCGTATCAGAAGATAATTTAATGAACGGATCTAAATAAGTCCTGCGTGCAGAAATTAAAAAAGATGATTTACCTTTTTGTATAGGGCCTTCTACGTTAATTCTTGCAGCAATCATTCCAATGCCGCCGCTTACACCAAGTTTTTGATTATTTCCATCATTCATCTTCACATCCATTACAGAAGATAATCTGCCTCCATATTGGGAAGGCATTCCACTTTTATAAAGTGTTACATTCTTAATGGCATCTGAATTAAAAGTAGAGAAGAAACCCAGCAAATGTGTCGCATTATAAACCGGCGCTTCATCTAATAAAATCATGTTTTGATCTGCGCTGCCACCCCTTACAAAAAAGCCACTGGTTCCCTCTGAAGAAGATTTTACACCAGGCAAAAGCTGCAAAGTTTTGATGATATCCCTTTCGCCCAATATGACTGGGATAGTTTTAGTTTCTGAAATACTTAGACGTTCCATCCCCATTTGTGGGTTATCAATGGCTCTTTTGGCAGAAGAAGAAGAAGTAATATTTACTGTTTCCAGTTCATTGGCACTATCTTCTAAAGGAACATTCAGTGTTAAGTTTTTATTCAGTTCAACAACCTGCTGATAAGTCCTGGAACCTATTGCGCTCACCTCTAAAGTATATTTTCCTTGCGGAAGCATCAATGAATAAAAACCATATTCATTACTTGAAGTGGCTTGTTTTGTGCCAGAAACTCTAATGGTAGCTGCAATTAAGGTTTCTCCGGTTTTAGAAGAAGAAATTGTACCACTTATAGTATACCGTCCCTGACGTTCTACCGGATTTGCCGCCGGGGCCGCCAGAATCTTTTTTTCTTTAGCAGCGTCAAATTTGATGTAAACTTCTTTACCCAGCTCCGTGAATTTAAAAGGCTGATGATAAAAAGCTGTAGTTAATACCTCGTTCAGACCTTTATCCTGAGCAAGAACAGTTATTTTAACTTTGCTATTTGCAACTTGTTCATTATAAGTGAATTTTATCCCACTGGCCACGCTGATTTTATCCAATGCAGATTTTACTGGTTCATTTTTCAAACCGATGCTCAACTTCTTGCCTAATGGGCTTTGTGCATAGGATCTTACCTGTATAAATACCAGCAGCAGCAATAATATGGCAATAATTGCCAGGAACCTTAACGGTCCGTATTTTTTCATAACTTTATATTTAAATATTGATTTATATGCCCTATAGTTCTCAAGGCTTGGGCATTTTTAACTGATCTGTATGATGTCCGGCTTTCTAGGCTTAGAAACCGGACATTTATTTTACAAAAACATACTGCCCTCCCTCTTTCTTCCAGCTTACCTCCATTACTGTACTTAATTTATTTAAGCATTGTTCAATGGGCAAAGTCATATCCAGCTGACCATAAAATTTGCTTTGACCAAGGCCGGGACTCAGAATAATCTGTTGATGATACTGTAATTCCAGGTCTGTAATTACATTTTTAAAAATGCTTCCTTTATAGTCAAAGAAGCCTGAACGTCTGTTCAGGAAATCCTCTGCATCCGGGAAATTAGTTTTAGTAATTTTGTCTGAAGCTTTGTTAACTGTAATTCTTTGATTGGAAGTAATGACAACCGGATTCCTACTATTTGTATTTTTTAAAGCAACAGCAACTTTTCCAGTAACCAGTGTTACATTGATATCTTTTTGGTCTTTGTAAGCACTAACATTAAAACTTGTTCCTAAAACAGTTGTGTTTATCTGTTCGGTTTGAATGATAAACGGGTGATCTGCATCGTGTGTAACTTCAAAAAAGGCCTCCCCGTCCAGTTTGACTATCCGTTGATCATTATTGAACCGGTCAGGATAAGTTAATTTACTATTTGGGCTTAGCCAGACTTTAGTACCGTCTTTCAATACTAATTGTTTGCGTTCAGCACTTTTACTGTAAGTCTCTAACTGATGCACAGGATTGAAAATCAGGGATACCTGATCGCGATATAAATAAGCGCTGCCTAAAACAAACAGGATGGCTGCGGCTGCGGCAAACTGTCTGAAACCGAACCTAATCCTGGGGGCCGGCATTGGTTTCACGCTTATAACTTCATTAAGAAGGAAAGGAGGGACCAGCCCGGTTTCCGGGGTAATTTCTATACGATCCCAGGTTGCAGACATCAAACTAATCAATTTTTCATCATCCTGATTCCCTTCTATTAAAGAAAAAAAACGTTCGAGTTCTGCTGAAGAGCACTGATTTGTTAAATACAGATGATATAATAGCGTTAATTCCTCTTTTTTGTCCATATTATTTAGAAATAAGGCAATATTCTGCTCTATTTCTAAATACTATACAACTGTCGGAACTCTAAGGACTAGTTGGAATGGAAATAATTTGAAGAAGTAATGATAAAACAGATTATACTGCCATTTTTACTTACATAATCCCGGATAGACCGGCTGGCCTCAACCATATGATTTTTTACCGTGTTTTTTGAGATGTTCAGTTTTAGAGCAATTTCATCGTGACTTAACTCTTGTAACCGGCATAACTGATAAATGATTTTCTTTTGCTGCGGTAAACGGGCTATAGCCTCATCATAGATCTGACGAAGCTCTTTTTCAAGTATATGGTCTTCTGTACGATTGGAACTGGTTTCTATAGTATATAAAATCTGTTCCTGTAATGCTCTTTCACGGGCTGTCTTTTTAAGGTAGTTCAGCACATGATTCAATGTTATTTTTTTAATATAAGCGTTAAATGATAACTCAAGATTAAGCTGCTCTTTTTTTTGCCATATTTTGATAAATACTTCCTGAACAATCTCTTCCGCAATATCAGATGATTTGCACAATTGATAAGCATAAGTATATATTTTACTTCTGTACTGATTATAGATTTTTATAAAAGCAGCCTCATCACCTTTCCTGAGTTTCATCAGCAAGTCCATGTTCTCTAGCTTATCTAATTGAGGTTCGTCCATGAATATACGGGACAATGATAGATATTAATTTTTGAAACTGCCGGTCATTTAATAAATGTGATTGGGAAATCACGTTTATCAGCGCTGTTAAATAATAGAAATACTTTAGTTATCCTGTCTGAAAAATAGTTCCATATCTTTAAACCGAATTTAATTGGAAACAGTTACTCATACCTTAATTTACTTTTAAGCAGGATTAATTGAAAAATAAGAATCACATCGTACTACTGTACGTTATTATAGGTTGTATCTGGGTTGCTTTGAGCGATCAGATAATTGCTTTTTTGATTGACGGCATGCCTGTTAAAGATCGTGCTATGATTAATAGTTTGAAGGGATTTATATTTATTGCATTCAGTGCTTTATTATTGTATTATCTGGTTAATCTTTATAACAAAGGTAAAAAGCGGGAGTTAAATTATCTGCAGCATGATTTAGAAAATAGCAGAAAGCAGCAGCAGCAATGGTACTATGCTCAAAAAATGGCCAGAATTGCTGGCTGGGAATATTTTCTTCAAACCGATGAGGTGATGTGGTCTGATAATTTATACGCATTGTTTGGCTTAGAATCAAATGCAGCAATTACACCGGCATCATTTTTTCTGGAGCAAATACATCCGGATGATCTGGCCGGGTTCCTCGAGCAGCATGACAAGACTGTTGCAACAGGTGAAATGGATTATATCCATCGTTTAAAAATAGATAACGAATGGCATTATGTACGTCATGCAGGGACAGTAGTCTATCAGGATGGAAAACCATATAAAATAAGTGGTGTACTGAAGGATATTAATGAAAGCTTTAACCGCGAATTGTTGTTGAATAATGCTTTGGAAAGACATGAGTTAGTTAACAAAGCTACACATGATGCCATATGGGATTGGGATCTGGCAACAGACAGGGTAACCTGGAATTCAGGTTTACAACAGTTATTTGGTTATGATTATAATCAATCTGATTTAGTACCAGAGTGGTGGATAGCTAAAATGCATCCATCCGATAGCAAAAGCGTATCGGCAAGCATAAAGTTATTTGTCGGGCAAGCTAAAAAACGTTGGGAGGCCACTTACAGGGTATGCTGTGCTGATGGAACTTATAAATATGTTTTTGATCAGGCTTATCTGCTTACTGATGAAGATGGTATAGCTAAACGGATCATTGGAGCAGTTAAAGATATTGATGAACTGAAACAAAAGGATGAACAAAACAGACAGCTGGCAGAGGTCGTAAGCAAAGTTAAAAGTGGTGTGGTTATTAAGGATACTGAGGGAAAGATAACCTGGGTAAATCAATCATTTGAACTGCTGTCAGGATATACGCTGGAGGAATTAAAAGGCAAGTTGCCACTGGAAATATTACATGGGCAGGAAACCAGTCAGGTTACTAAAGATTTAATTGTTGCATCGCTCAAAGTAAATGACTTCTTTAATATTGAAATTATAAATTATTCTAAAAGTGGTACTCCATATTGGGTAGAAGTTAACAGTACCTCACTATTTGATTCGGAAGATCAGCATTCAGGATATATAGATATTGTAACTGAGATTACAGAACGAAAAAGGCGTGAAGCAAAGATCAATGAACAGAATCAAACTTTGAAAGAAATCGCCTGGATCAATTCTCATGAGATCAGAAAACCCGTAGCTTCTATATTAGGTTTAGCAGCTCTGGCTAAAAGTACTGCCGACCCAGAAGAGAAAGAAGAGTATTATATGAAGATAAACAGCTGTGTAAAAGAAATGGATGATATCATTCACAAGACATCTGCTAAGGTAAATGAGCTGATGGGAAAAGAAGAGCAATAAATAAAATTTAATTGGTGCTAATACGTTATTTTAGTATATAATTCTATTCAAATGGAAAATCAAATCTTATCCGGATTATCAGAAAAAGCAAAGGACCTGCTTTACTTCAGTGAATCTGAAGCACCTGTGGTTATTGAAAATCTGGGGCAGCTTCCAAAAGATCAATTGAATGCTAAATTAACAGAGCTAAATATCGAAACTCCTGGTACTTTGAAAACAATCGATCAGGATGTTTTTTTTGACTATCTGGTGAAAAGGACAGATCCGGGAGATCACTTTATGGTAGATAATGCAAATAAATTTACGGCTCTCCATACTTATCTGAAAGAGAATTTTTCTGATATACAGGTTCGCAGAATAGAGGGAGGAGTAAATGTTCCTATTATTATTACAGCCTATCAGCCAGATGGCAGCTGTATTTCGTTGTCTACTTATGCCATTGAGACCTGAAAAATATAAACTATCTAATATTATCTTTTTCATAGTCAAATATCGGTATTGCTATGCTATGATTATAATTGATTGTCTTAATAAGATTAATTGACAGAACCGATTGATGTTAAAAATAATTATATACATTTGAATCATCAGATGATATGATGAATAATATGAATTTAATTTCCCGTAAATCGTTAGCTGACGAAGTTGCTGAAAAATTGCAGCAGCAAATCGCCTTTGGCACTTATAAAGTAGACGAAAAACTCCCCATAGAACCAGAATTGATGTTGTCTTTTGGCGTTGGCCGTTCTACTATCAGAGAAGCTATTAAAATTTTAACAAACTGTGGATTATTGAGAGTTCAGCAGGGGATTGGAACTTTTGTAGAAAATGCAACGGGAATTAAAGAACCTTTATCACAGCGTCTGAAACGCGCAGACAGAAAAGATATTGATGAAGTACGCCAGTTATTGGAAATGAAAATTGCAGAAAAGGCAGCATTAAACAGAACCAAAGCAGATTTAGTGAAAATATATGACTGGCTTAAAAAACGCGATAAAGCCGCAAAAAATGACTTGTTGGAAGAATGTATAGATGCAGATATTCAATTCCACATTTCCATTGCAGAAGCCTCAGGGAATGAAATTCTGATTGACTTATATAAATCGGTAGCTATTCATTTAAGAAACTGGTTTCTGGAAGTCTTCAAAGACACTAAAGCCTTTAAAGAAACCAGTCATCAGCATAAACAGCTTGTTAAAAGTATTGAAGCGGGAGATGCAAAAAAGGCATGGAATAATTCAGCAAAAATCATAGGACATATTTCTCAATAACAATTCCATCTATAGATGGAAATTATATAATTTATGGAAACCAATACAGTAACACTTGATCCTGCAACAAGAAAAGATATCATTCAAAAAACGATTTACCCGATTCTCTTTACAATCAGCTTTACGCATTTATTAAACGATATGCTTCAAGCAGTAATTCCATCTGTTTATCCGCTTTTTAAAGCTGAATTTAATCTTTCATTTTCTCAGATCGGCTTAATCACATTGACCTATCAGCTGACAGCGTCATTGCTACAGCCTTTTGTAGGGCACTTTTCTGATAAAAAACCAAAACCATACTCTCTTGCTATTGGCATGGGATTCACATTAATCGGTTTGGTATTTATTTCAATGGCTGCCAGTTTTGCGGCAATCCTGATTTCAGTAGGATTTATTGGAATTGGCTCCTCTATATTTCACCCCGAAGCTTCCAGAGTTGCTCACCTTGCTTCAGGTGGTAAAAAGGGATTGGCACAGTCTATATTTCAGTTAGGAGGAAATGCAGGAAGTGCAATAGGTCCTTTACTGGCAGCATTAATCATTATTCCTTATGGACAGTTTTATATTATCTGGTTCGGAATTGCAGCTGTTGCAGGTATTCTGATTTTAATCCAGATTGGAAAATGGTATAAAGATCACCTGGATCTTAAAACTAAGAGTAAGATTCAGAGTTTAGATGAAGTAAAACACACGCTATCAAAAGGCCGGGTGGTTAGCTCTATTGTCATCCTGTTGGTATTGATTTTCTCCAAATACTTCTATATGGCAAGTATGACGAGTTATTTTACTTTTTATCTGATTGATAAATTCCATATTTCTGTTCAGCAGTCACAACTTTATTTATTTGCATTCTTAGCTGCGGTTGCCGCCGGAACAATGATTGGCGGACCATTAGGTGACCGTTTCGGCAGAAAATATATTATCTGGATTTCCATATTAGGAGTTGCTCCATTTACTCTGTTACTTCCTTATACAGGGTTATTTTTAACTGGCGTACTGGCTGTAATTATTGGAGTAATTATTTCATCCGCTTTCTCTGCGATATTAGTTTATGCGACAGAACTTATTCCTGGAAAGGTGGGTATGATCGCAGGACTTTTCTTTGGTTTTGCATTTGGTATGGGTGGGGTAGGATCTGCTGTTTTAGGTAAATTAGCTGATCATACCAGTATTGAATATGTATTTAAAGTTTGTGCTTTCTTACCACTGATTGGTGTGATTACAGGATTGTTACCTAATATAGAGAAGAAGAAAAAGTCCGTTATTTAGTAAGAAAATCTAATTAATTGTCTAAAATATAATCAGGGTTATTAAAGTCTGCGGAAAAGCCGGATTTACAAAGCTTTTTACTCAAATGAGATTGAAAATTGATTTAGTATTGGAGGATTAACCTCATCTTTGGAAAAAAAAATAACCAGCCAGTTATGAAACTATATTTAGGTGTCGTTGCTTTAATTATTATCTCTGCCGGATGTAGCCAGCAAGAGAAAAAAGTGAAAAACTATGTTCCAAGGGTTTTAGTAAAGAATGAAGTTTTTAATGACTTCCCCAAGAATGCTTCAGATTCTATTTCTATTGTCAAAATCTATGAAGGAGGAAAGGATGGTTATCTGAATGTGAAATTCAGAGATACTACTGTAAGTATCCAGACTGAGAAATCTGAAACTGCTAAAGCAGCATCTGAATTTGCATCTGCCCAATTTACCAATAATCAAAAAACATGTTTGCTGGTTCAGCTCGCTGATAGTTCTGGTTTGATTCCCCGCCCGTTTCTGATTGCGGTAAATGATGGAAAACTTGAAGTAATCAGTTTATATCGCCCATCCAGCGGGAAAAACGACAGAAAATTTAGTACAGGGATGAATAAAGTGGGTGCGACCGGATATCTTGTAAATAATGATTTTTTTATCACTAACGTAACTTCTAAAGTTTATCTGCTTAAAAGACAGCATCCGGATGAAAGGATTCAGGGACAGTTTTTGTTATTGTCTCCGGATAAACAAACTATCATTTTCGCTGTCAAAGACTACTTATATCAGGTGTGTTACCGGACTAATGAAGACTTGAATGAGCCAATTGCTCCAAATAGTCCTCATGATATAGCCTCTATCTATAAATGGATTACAGATAATTACAGCTATAGAAAAAACAAAAACGGTGTTACTTTTTTAAGATATAATGACGATAACAGGATTGTTGATATGAGACAACCCAGATAAATTATAAGCATAAGAAAGGGCAGACTATCAACTGCCCTTTTCTGTGGTAAACTATCTTAATAATTTGTGGTTTATTAAGTTCTTGAAGCAATATATTGCTCACATAATCCAAATGATAAAGTCATTCCGTTGCCTCCTAAACCATTGATAATAGTTACTCCCGGAGCTGCCTCTGTAATAAACTCTGTAGCTCCATTAGTCATCTTAGGATAGATGCCATGCCAGGATTGTATCATCTTCCAATCCTTGAAATCAGCAAAAGTATGCAGGTAATCTATGATCATGCTATTGATGAATTCTTTATCAAAAGGATCATGAACCAGACCATATTCATGCGAATCTCCAATAGTTAGTTCACCGCTTCCATTTTGTGAAACCATCACATGGATACCCCAGTTTAAATGGGTTGCATATTGCTGTTCGTATCTTTTTCTTAATGCAGGCAAAGAAGCTGCTGCCTGGAAACCCGGATAATGGATCATTGATAATCCACCGCATAAAGACGGTCCGATACGCCACTCTTCAGGTTGCGTAACTAAACGCATCATCTGTAATTTGCATTTAGTAATAGCTGCAGCTGCAAATAGTTCAGGATAAAGTGTCTCAAAATCCGCTCCGCTGCAAACAAATATTTCGTCTGCTTCCCAGCTTTGATTTCCGGAGATCACTTTAGGATGTTCTATCCGGCTGATCGCTGTGTTCCAGTGAAAAATCACACCATATTTTTCCACCAGGTAAGCGGCTACCTGTCCAACGGCAACTCTTGATTCTATAATCATTTCCTCCCCACTCCATAAAGCCCCTTTCAAACCATTTACATTAACAGCAGGAGATTTTTCCAGCACTTGTTCAGCTGTTAACAGATTACAATTACGATGCTGGCGGTTAATATCCGCATATTCACTCATAACCTGTAATTCATCATCATGGTAAGCGAGATGTAAAGAACCTACCTCATCATGCCATATTCTGGCCTCCGTACAGATCTCTTTCCAAATACTGCGTGATGACATTGCTCTTTCAAACATTGGGCCTGTAGCCTGCCCAATTGGCCATACCATGCCGAAATTACGTATAGACGCACCAACGGCCTGCTCATTTCTTTCAATAACTGATACCTGATAACCTCTTATGGCTAATGCACGGGCGGTAGCCAGACCTACAATCCCTGCGCCGATTACTATGGCTTGCTTCATAATGATACGATATTAAATTGCTGTTCCACCTGATTTTGCTGAGCAGCTTTTTTTTCTTTTTTGCGGTTCTTCTGTGCAGTTTGTAAAAAATAAATAAGGGACAGTATACTGCTGATTCCACCCACTACAGCAACTAACATTATACCTTCTTTGAAGAAGTTGCCCCAGCTGATATTGGGTTTGCAAAGTTCCTTTACCAGCAAAATACTAACACTTGCCAGATAGCCAGCCGCATCGGCAACATACATAATGAAGCCAGCATTACTGCGATAGTTGAAAGACGCAATCATCCTTTCAAAAAAGATAGCATTGTAAGGTATATAGGCAAGATAAAGACCTAATCCGGCAGTAGTCATCCAGACAATAGGACTAATCAGTCTGTGATCAAAAAGATAAGTAGAAATGCCTACCAGTAAACATCCACTGATAATAAACAGGTGAATAATGCTGAAAGCTTTAATATTCTTCTTAACCAGTATAAGTAAGCTCATCGCTATCAGAACGATAACAGAAATAAATAAATCGATATGTGTATAAATATTATTACTCCTTACCCCAAGGTCTGTCCAGATTTCTACTTCAAAGTTATCTCTGATATCACGCATAATTGTTAACAGTACATAAATAATTAACGTCAGTACGATACCCGGTAAAAAGCGGATTAAGAAAGCTCTTCTTTCCTGAGCATTCATCGGTGTGCGTTCTACTCTTAATTTTTTATCTTCTGCGGTAGGGGGTGGAATGAGTTCCAGGCAAAATACAAACAGTAAAAGAGGAATTACAAATATTGCACCTGTCAGAAAGGGCATATGATATTCGTTGACATAGAATACGTTTAATAAAGTACGACCAACGGTTTTTACAAAACCAGAAGCGAAGATTAAGCTGATAGACATCACTGCAGCCATAAATTCAGTAGATTTCCGGCCTTCTAAATAGCCGAATACCAAACCCCAGATCATGCCCAGTGGAAAACCGTTGATAA
>Ga0247807_10001996_pt1 | contig 11509 bp, 8 predicted proteins | sample UWRJL074202C1_FD_179931 | JGI IMG/M metagenome (GOLD analysis project Ga0247807, IMG submission 179931) | Plant litter microbial communities from Arlington Agricultural Research Station in Wisconsin, United States - UWRJ-L074-202C-1 | ecosystem: Environmental > Terrestrial > Plant litter >...
CAGGATGGGGAGGAACACAGCGGCTCACCCGCTTTCTCGGCCCCAATCGCACGAAGGAGTCCGTACTGCTGGGCCTCCCGTTCGGCGTCGAACAGGCCCGCGAGTGGGGAATCGTCAACCGCATCGTCACCCCTGAAGAGCTGGACACCACGGTCGCCGAGCTCGCCTCGCAGCTTGCCGGCAGGGCTCCACGCGCACTCGCGGCAGCCAAGGCCGCGGTGACCGCGGCGTACGATCCCGATCCTGGCGCGGCAGCGGGCAGTGCCCTCGAGACCGCGCACTTGCTCGACTTGTTCGCGAGCGAGGACGGACGAGAGGGCGTCGCCGCCTTCATCGAGAAGCGCGCCCCGCACTTCACTGGACGCTAGGAGAGAGACCTCGCTATGAGCACGAACCAGAGCTCGTCCAACCTCGATCGCTGGCAACTGCGCAGCGTGCTGCCGGTCGATCACTCCCTTCCCGTGCTCGCCGAAGTCGACGTCGTAGTGATCGGGGCGGGTGCCGCCGGTGTCGCCGCGGCGACAGTATGCGCGGAACAGGGCCTGAGCGTCATCATCGTAGAGCGCTACGGATTCGCCGGTGGCGCGGCGGTAGCGGGGATGAGCGGCACCATCTGTGGGCTGTATCTCGCGAGTGACACGAGCACGGCGCCCGAGCAAGTGGTTTTTGGGTTCACCGAGCGATTCCGGGCCGGTCTCGCCGCGCGCGGCGGTCTCACCGAGCCGCAGCGCTACGGCAAGACCTGGACGGTCGCGCACGATCCCCACGTCTGGCGCGAGGTCGCGGACGGCCTGCTCTTCAACGCCGGCGTGCGCATCATGTTCCATACCGTGCTCACCGGCGTGATCATGGACGGGGATGTTCACCGCGGTGTTGTGATCGAGTCCAATGCGGGCAGCGTAGCGATCCACGCCAAGCGCACGATTGACGCATCCGGGGATGCTGCTGCCGTGGCCCGAGCGGGATGGGACTACTACTTCGGGGACGACGGGCGCATCCAGAATCCGACGATGTTCTTCAGGCTCGGCAATGTGGATACTGAGGCTTTCTGGGCGGACTACGGCGACGACACGATCTGCCCACCGAAGGTCACCGAGCAGATCGTCTCAGAGCGGGAGCGTGGATACGACCTGCCCCGCGAGAAGATCTGGATCTTCAGCACACCCCGTGAAGGAGAGCTGCTGGTCAATGCGACGAGACTCGCGGACAGCGACGGGCGGATGCTCAACGTCATCGATCCCGAGGACTTCACAATCGCGGAGTTGTTGGGCCGCAAGCAGGTGCGCGGCTACTCGGACTTCCTGCGCAGGCACCTCGATGGATTGCAGCGCAGCTTCGTCGTGGATACGGGCGTAGAGGCGGGCATTCGACAGACCCGCAGCATCGTCGCCACCACGACGCTGACTAACGAGCAGGTGCTCGAGTGCGAGAAGCCCTCTGACGGCATCGTGCGCTCCCCCTGGCCCATCGAGCTGCACGACGGTGCTCGCCCGAAGTTGCACTGGTTGCTCGACGACTACTACGAGGTTCCCTACCTCACACTCGTTCCGCAGCGCGGCGAGAACATCATCGTCGCGGGGCGGTGCCTGGGAGCTCAGCACGAGGCGCTGGCCTCTGCTCGAGTCACAGCCCAGTGTTTCGAGTACGGTAATGCGGCTGGCCTCGCGACCGTGATCTCACTAGCCTCGGACACGGCATATCGCGATGTCGACGTGACGCAGCTCCGGGCGCGGCTCGCCGCGAGCGGCAGTGCAATCTGAGGTGCGGCCGCCGACATCAAGTAGCATCGGCGTCGTGGCTCGTCTCAAGGATGTCGCGCAGCTCGCGCAGGTTTCTGTGTCGGTTGCGTCTCGCGTACTCAATAATGACGAGGGCGCCCGGATTAACTTGGATACGCGCCAGCGCGTGCTCGACGCGGCCCGGCATCTTGCCTACGTTCCCGATCATCGCGCCAGGGCCTTGCGGCTCGCCCGCGCCGGGGCAATCGCGCTCGTTGTGCCCGAGGTCAACAACGCGATCTTCGGAAATCTTCACGCCGGGGTCCAGGAGGCCTGCCACGACAGCTCTACAGCAGTGTTCGTCGCCCAGCTCGATCCCCCTGAGGACGACTCCCGGTCGCTGTCCCGCATCATCGGGAATGGTCGTGTCGACGGGGTCATCCTGCAGCGCAGTGATCAGTACAGCGACGACGCGTTGCGTCAGGCGATCGAACTGGACATTCCCGTCGTACTCTTCAACTCGACGCTCTCGGGCCACGTCGGTTCGGTCGCCATGGACGACGCGGCGAGTGTTCGTATCGCTCTTGAGCACCTGTACTCGCTCGGCCACCGAGACATCGCCTTCATCGCTGGGGCGGCGCAGCACGACGCGGCTGTTCGCCGTCTCGTCGCGTTCCGCGAGGAGACGGTAGCACTGGGCGGTACCGCGCGCGAGGAGTGGATCGTTGCTGCGGGATGGGAAGCCCCGGCAGGCGCGCACGCTATGCAGCAACTGCTGGAGCGCGACGACCAGCCCACCGCCGTGCTCGTCGCGAGTGTCAATGCCTCAATCGGTGCGCTGAGCGCCGCTTTGGCGGCAGGGCTGGACGTTCCTCGCGACCTATCCATCGTTACCATCCATGACACCTGGCAAGCCGCGTTCGTGACGCCGTCGATCACGACCGTCGCGATGCCTATGCACGCCGCCGGGTCACTCGCGGCGTCCATGCTGCTTGAGCACCTGTCCGGTGCGCCGCTGCGGGATGAGGTCATTTCCCATCCCGCAGCAACACTCGTTTTGCGAGACTCGACGGCGCCTCCCGCCTAGAGCTGCACGCGCACGGTCTGGGCGTCGACCGTTCCATCGTGCACGGCGAGGCGGTGACCAAACGCCAGCGAACCACCGACGGCAAGTTCGAAGCCATCGTCATAGGCTCCGGCCCAGCCCACGGCGGAGAAGGGCTCAGGCGCGAATCGGTACAACCACTTCTGGGCTCCCGGGGATGCTCGTGGCAGGAACGAGAGACCCAACGTGATCTTCTCGTCTGCGGGCGTGTGTGCCTGGATGACAAGGGTGCGAGATGCTCCTCCGGATGCGATGAGATCTGCGTCATCGCCGATGAGTCGCTCGGCCTGCACGTCTTCGCCTAGTCGGAGGAACAGTCCCCCGTAACCGCCGTCAGCGCGACCACGCTGGGCCGGCGTGGCAAGAGCGATGGGCGCTTCGGTCGCGTTGGTCAACGTCGACTCGAACTGGAGCACCCACGACGGGGTGTCGCCATCGACCACCGAGACGCTCACGGTGCGCTCTTCGGTGAGGAGCAGTTCTCCCCCGTGCCCGAGCCACTCGAGGCTGTGGCCGAACTGGCCGGAATCCCCGTCAGACGTCACGGTGCCCCAGGACACGTGACGGATGCTGCCCTGATCATCGACAACTTCGTAACCTCGTTCTGGCCCGAAGTAGGTGCCACCGCCCCACAGATTGTGATCCCCTACGCGGGGGAACGCGAACTGCAGCCCGTGGTGCCAAGGATGGTCATCGGGAGCGAAGCCCGTCACCGTCGTCCCAGCCAGGGTGCGCAGCGGATGGAAGTAGGGCTTGGGGGTGTTGACTGCGTCCACGTCGCTAACGACGCGGTACTCGGCGAGCACAGAATCACCCGACGAGATCGTTAGTCCGTCAGCGGTCTGTTCGAGGATGAGCTCAGCCATGGTGTGCAGCCTTCCTGAGCGGTCCGCCCGCATCCAGTGTCGAGTAGAACGGGTCGCCAGCGACGATCTCGCCGCGAGCGACGGGAGCGCCCTCGTGAGAGGACTTGTAGAGGGCGGTGAGGAACTCCAGGGTCGAGCGAGCCTCGGTGATCGTGAGTTCGGGCTTTTCGCCCGCACTCCAGTGCTCGATGATATTGGCGAGCTGCGCCCGGTGCGCCTGAACTGGCTCCTCGGGTTCTGCCCAGTCCGTGACGACCTGAGTTGTGCCCTCGGCGTCAACCTGCCGAAGCGACCACTCCTCGAAGAGCGGCATGTACAGGGTGTCCAGATCGATCGTGGCGCGTTCGGCCATGACTTGAAGCTTCGTGGCCTGGTTGTGGCTCAGCACGGTCGAGAGGAGTGTGGCGAGGGCACCGTCGGCGAATCGCACCGTTGCGACACTCGCGTCCTCCACTTCGATGGGACGAGAGAGTGTCGCGGCGATCGCCGACACACTCTCCCAGTCGCCGCCCATGAGCCAGAGCAGCAGGTCGATCGCGTGGTGAGCCTGGGTCGTCGTGGCCCCAGCGAACTCCGTCGCGAACTTTCCGCGCCACGGGATGTCCCAGTACTCGGGTCCCCGGTACCACGCCGTGTGAGCAACGCCCAGGAGCGGGCGGCCCCAGCGTCCTTCCTGAAGAGCATTGCGCACCTGGCGAGAACCGCCCGCGTAGCGGAACTGCGACACGGTGACGCACCACTGTCCGGTTTCCTGTTCGGCGGCAAGGATGCGGTCGGCAGACTCGAGCGACCCAGTGAGAGGCTTTTCACAGAACACCCAGGCTCCCGCCCGCATCGCCTGGATGGCGAGCGGCTCGTGCAGGTGCGGAGGGGTCGCTATGACGACGATGTCGGGCTTCTGCTCCTCGAGCATCACCGCGAGATCCGCGTAGAGGTTGGTCGGGCCGAACTTTTCGCCAGCGTCTGTGCGGCGCTGCTCGTCGAGGTCGACGATCGCCACGAGCTCCGCGACATCCGGAAGCCCGGTCACAGCGGGAAGGTGCGCGGCCGCGCCGATGCCACCGGCGCCAACGACGCCGATTCGTGCTTTCTTCATTGGTGTGATCAGCCTTTCAGGCCTGTAGTAGCGATACCGGTCGTCAGGTACTTCTGACCGGCGAGGAAGAATCCAAACAAGGGACCGAGCGAGAGCACCGCCATGGCGAACATGGGGCCCCACGCGCTCTCCCCGCTCGCGTCGAGGAACGCGTTCAGACCGAGCGGAACCGTGTACTTGCTCGGATCCTGCAGGTAGAGCATCGGAGACAGGAAGTCATTCCAGGTCCAGATGAAGGTGAAGATCGCGGAGGTGGCCAGCGCGGGAATAGTGAGGGGCAGGATCACCCGCCAGTACGTCTGCCACGGACCGGCTCCATCGATCTTCGCCGCCTGGTCGAGCTCGCTGGGAAGTCCGCGCATGAACTGCACCATGAGGAAGATGAAGAATGCGTCGACGGCCAGGAACTTGGGGCTGACAAGCGGCAGAATGCTGTTCACCCACCCGAGCTGTGAGAACAGGATGTACTGCGGAACGAGCAGCACGTGGTGGGGCATCATGAGCGTCGCCATCATGCACGCGAAGAAGATGTTGCGGTAGCGGAACTTCATGCGGGCGAAGGCATAGGCAGCCAACGAGCAGGACATGAGGTTGCCGACAACCGACAGCACGGCGATCACGGTCGAGTTCAGGAAGTACGTTCCGAACCCGACACCGGATCCCGACCATCCCCGAACGTAATTCTCGAGCGTCGCGGGGTCGGGCCAGGGCGCGATCTGGGTGAAGATGTCCTCGCTCTCCTTGAAAGAGGCCCCCAGCATCCAAATCAAGGGATAGAGCATGAGCACGCCGAAGCCGATGAGCATGAAGTGGCTGAGAGCATTGCGCTTGGCACCGCGTTTGCGACCGTAGCGAACGCCCGTCGAGGTGTCGTGATTAGTCGTCATAGTGCACCCAATATTTAGAGAACCAGAAGTTGATTGCGGTCACGACGGCGATGCCGATGAACAGCACCCACGCCATGGCACTGGCGTATCCCATCTGGAAGTTGGCGAAGCCCCGCTGGTAGAGATACAGCGTGTAGAAGAGCGTGGAATTGACGGGCCCGCCGGTGCCGCCAGAGACGACGAACGCCGGGGTGAACGCCTGGAAAGCGCCGATCATTTGGAGAACCATGTTGAACAGCACAACGGGAGTCAGCATGGGAAGAGTGATGTGACGGAAGGCCTGTCGGCGGTTGATGCCGTCGACAGCAGCGGCCTCGTAGAGGTAGCCCGGGATCTGGCGGAGAGCAGCCAGGAAGATCACCATTGGCGACCCGAACGTCCATACGTTGAGGATGATGAGCGTGCCGAGCGCCGTGTCGGGATTGCCGATCCAACTCTGGCCCTGCACTCCGAATACCTCGAGCACCTGATTGATCAGACCGTTGCGTCCGAACATCTGGCGCCAGAGCACCGCGATTGCCACGCTCGCACCGATGAGGGACGGCAAGTAGTAGATCGACCGATAGAGAGGAAGCCCGCGCAGCCCCCGGTTGAGTATCAGGGCAAGCAGGAGGGCGAAAGCCAGCTGCAGCGGCACCGAGACGAACACGTAGACGAGGGTCACTCGAACCGAGTCGAGATACTTCGGGTCGTTCGTGAACATCTTGATGTAGTTGTCCAGGCCGACCCAGGCGGGGTCGCCCAACATGCTGTAGTTCGTGAACGAGAGGTACAGCGAGTACAGCATCGGGCCGAGCGTGATGACGAAGAACCCGATCAGCCACGGGAGAAGAAACAGATACGGAGCGAACTTATCCTTCCTGATGGCGTTCCTGAGTGAGCGTGAAGACAGGGGGCGGGGGGCCGTTGCGGCCCCCCGCGCTTGCTGTTCTCCACTGCCCGCTTCGATGCCTTCGGCATCGCGTGCGTGCGTGACTGACATGTGCTTCTTTCGTTATCCGAGTTCTGACTTGGCCTGAGCAATGAACTCCGTGGCCGCGTCCTTCACGCTCTTCTGTCCGAACTGCACCTGCTGGGCGAACTCCTGGAACAGCGTGTTGACTGCCGCGGCGCCGGTCGGAGCCGGCACGGGGGCCGATGATCCGTCCTCGCGGACGGACTCGATGATGGCGTTGGCCTTAGCGGTGATCTCGTCGACACTTCCCGTCGCCGCTTCGACGACGTTGCTGTTCGTCGGCAGTCCGCGGTCGATCCCGAGGATCTCGTTGGCGGCCTCGCTATTCAGCAGGAAGTCAACGAGCATTGCTGCTTCCTGCGGGTGCTTCGACTGGCTCGACACCGTGAGGTTCATCGCGGCGCGGAGGTACTGTCCAGGGTCCTTGTCCTCGGACGGGAACCGCTCAATAGCCAGGGTGTTCGGCATGCTTGCCTGCACACCCGCGTACTGGTTGGCGAACATGAACGTCGAGGTAGCGATACCCGCGATTACTGCGTCGTAGGGAGTTCCGAAGTACTCCGTGGTGATGTCAGGCGTGGTTGCACCACCCGATGCGCGCAGGTCTGCCCAGTACTGCCAGAAGTCCTCGAGCGTGTCCTGCTTGAAAGCAAGACCATCGGCATCCATGAACTCTTCGCCCTGCTGCTTGGCCCACACCTCGAAGACCTGGTAGCCGTGCGAGAGGTCGGTGACGCCGTAGGTGGCGCCGCCGGATGCCGCGGTGATGGCGTTCGCGTAGTCGGCGAGGTCATCCCACGTGTAGCCGGCCGTGGGAACCTCGACGCCGAGCTCGCCGGCCTTGACCTCATCGAAGATGAAGGCCTGGGTGCTCACCCCGAATGTGAGAGCGCCCAGGGATCCGTCGATCGTGTTCATGTCGATGACGTCCTGTGGCCAGCCGTCGAGCGACAGGTTGCCAGCCTCGACTGCCTCGTTGAGGTCGAAGAGCTGTCCGCGCGAGGAGAACTCGCGAAGAACGTCGTTGTAGAGCTGGATGACGTCAGGCGAGTTCTTGCCCGCGTACTGGGTCGTGATCTTGTCGATGTAGCCGTCGAATCCACCGAAGTCGCGCACGACCGTGATGTTCGGATGCTCGGCCTCAAACGCATCGATCGCGGCATTGGTGACTTCGTGGCGGGAGTCCCCACCCCACCAGGTCATCCTGAGTTCGACCGGTCCCTGCTCTTCTTCTGCTGCTGGCGCCCCCTGCGAACAGGCGGCGAGAGAAAGCGCGAGCGCGCCGGCGAGGCTGAGCGCCGCAACCCTCTTGACAGTTTTTCCAATGAACACTGTGAATTCCTAATCTCTTCTTTGAGATACTCAATTGCGGGCACAATTGGTATTTGGGCTTACCAATCGTAAGACTGGTTGGAGGCCAGTCAAGCACCAGAGCCCGAATTGCGCAATCGTTTTTTCAAGGATGGCTTCGCCAGTGTAAAACACGGCGGGAACACTAGTCAACGAGACGGAAAGCTGAAGCATGTCAACAAATCTGTTCCATCATCCACTGGCAACGTCGCAGTGGGAATCACTACCCGCGGCCACGACGCGAATCCACACCCGATCCGTGTGGGCCAGGCCCGATGGTACTGAACCAGATGCCCCTGAGGAACGCATAATCCACCTCAAGGCGGTGTTCTCAGACACGCCTATGTCACTCGAGAGTGTTCGACTGGTGCCCGGTGCCGGCTACCACAAGTGCGCGAGCGGGCAAGAGATCGACAGCGTCGCTCGAGCGCGGTTCTGGACCGCGACACCCGACGAATGGTCCCTTGTTGGCGAGCTGCGGAATGACGGGAAGTCGGAGCTTGCGCTGGATGGCGCAGCCACCACCGCGTTCATCGCGGAGCTGCGCGAGGCGACAACGGATCGCTGGTGGCCCGGGTGGAACCTGGCGAACACGGGAGTGGAGCTGAGGGGAACAGCGCCGGCCCAGTGGAGCGCTCGCAATCAAGGACGCCTGGAGATCGAGCAGATCGACCTCTCCAGCCTGCCCGAAGGAGTAAGCGCTGAGCATCGCAGCTCCGAAGTGCGCTTCCGTACCCCCAGCCTCTCTGTGGGGTTCCGTCTGCACTCCCCCGCCTGGTCCCATCTCTCGATCGACGACGACGCGAGGGGTCGAACCGATCGCAACTTACTTCAGCAGCCGCGGTCTATGGATATCGTGCGCAGCGGCGTCTACCCGTCTGGGGTCTATCCGGTGCTGCGCGATCAGAACGCGGAATATCTGACCCAGGGGCCTCGCCTCACTCGCATCGACGGCGATCGACCAGTGGGATTCCTCGCGTTCGATTTTGAGGGCACCACGACCGTGCGCGGCAACACCGTGAGCTACGACGTCGTCGTGCCGTCGGCGGGCCAACGATACCGCTACCAGTTCACGATCCTCGAAGACCGCATCGAGCTTGAAGTGCGTCGAACCGCAGCCGCGGACTACCGAGCCTGGAACAGCTCGGTCTGGCACGTCGCAACCGACAACCGCGTGACACCATCGACCGCCATCGGTGAGTTGGTGAGGTTCGGTGAGACGGGGTTGCTTCGGGGCGATGTGGCCTGGCACTTCCCACGGTACGGCAGTGTGCACATCTCTACGACCTCGGATGACCTCCTCGTACGCAGCGACTCCGTTCGCGCCCTCGATACCAACACCCTCGAACTCAAACTGGGAGAAGTGCCCATGGAGTTCGGGGACTATCTGCTCCCGGCCGGTGACTTCACGGCAGCTGTGGTCTTTTCAGCGGGGACGCCGCGCCTGGCCCGAACGGTGCCGCAGACGCCGTCAGTGGTGGCGCGGATGCTCGAGCGGCACGCTCTCACTGCGCTTCCTTTCCGCACAGATACGGGGACCTACTCCAATAACGGAGCGTCGATGCACTGCACGACTACCCTCAACGACATCTCGGCGATCGCCCGCGATCTTGATCCACTCCCCTCGGGTATCTCGCCGATGGCGCTCGTCGGCATTTCGCTTAGTCGATGGCTCGACGGCGCACCGAGCTACGGGAGCGGGGCGACGTCCCACGGACCTCATCGACTCGAGGACGAATACGTCCACATGGCCGCGAACACACTCGTTGCAGTCGGCCGCTACCTGGCGGCGACGTCGGATCACGCCTGGTTTGCGCGTCACCGTGACCAGATCATCGTCGAGATCACCCGGATGCTTGAGCGAGATGTTGATTCTGACGGACTCGTCGAATCAACAATTCGTCTCGGCAATAGCGGCGAACATCAATGGAGCACCGCATGGAGCGACGTTATCTCATTCGGATGGAAGGATGCGTGGGCTAATGCCGTGCTCTTCGAAGCGTGGCGCGAACTGGCGCCCGCCCTCCGGGCCCTCGGTGATCCGGGGACGACCGCTCTTGCCTCCCGGCTGGATGTTGCGGCCGACGCGCTCAGCGCTGCCTATCTGCCTACGTTCTTCAACGAGGAGACCGGCCTGATCGCTGGATGGCGCTCGCACGACGGCGAGCTTCACGACTACGGTTTCTCGCTCGTGAATGGTGCGGCCTGCAGCACCGAACTAATCCCTCGCGACACAGCGCGAAGCATCATGGCCCGCCTGCGCGAGCATTGGAACAACGTGGGGCTCGACGACCTCCGCAACGGGTTGCCGCTGAATCTCTGGCGCATCCCCGAATCCGATATCGGCGGCGTCGTGTTCGGCTTGCCCATGGGTGCGTACCAGCAGGGAGGCTGCTCTCATCACGGAGCTCGCGTGGTCGTCGATGCATTCGATCGGGTCGAACTGACCCAGGATGCCGACGAGCTTCTCGAGGCGCTCGCGACGACGATCGCCGATGACTCCTCTTTCGGCGGCCTCGGCTCTGGGATCGATTGGCGCATGTGGGACGGGACCCCGAGCGGGTACGAGGGACAGCTGGCGGAGGGCTTCAGCGTGCTCGCTAGTGCTCTACGGCGATACCGCGTGCGATGACCGCATGATGTCGGCGACAACGGGGACGCCGCGTTCGACGAACTGCTCGTAATCGGATGCGTCGTTGTAGGCGTGCGCGGATAGCCGCAGGTATCCATCCCCGTTCCACGGCATGATTCCCGCCTCGATGCCGGCTTCGGCAGAGAGCCGATTTTTGAGCAAGCGAGCCGAGTCCCCGTCGACGGCCACACCGGCGGGTAGTCGGAGAAGCCTTTGGAGCGGCTGCAGCATGCCCAGCGGGACGATGGGGTCTGCATCCTGCAGCTCGCCGAGCGCTGGCGCGATTATGGACACGGCGTACTCGCTCAGTTCAGCGGCGTAGCGCCGTAGCCGGTCCCAGCCAAACAAACGCTCGATCTCGCCGATTCCATACGATGCGCTCAGGAAGCCCGTCATGTCGTTCGAACCCTGCTGGTCGAAGCGCTCGGGGTACGCGAGTGGAAGGCCCCACGAGTCGATGAGCGGGTACAGTGCCTGAGCGAACTCTCCGCGCGCGACGAGCACTGCTGCGGCCCGCGGTGAGGCCGTGTACTTGTGCAGGTTTCCGAACCACGCCGTCGAGGGCGAACCTTCGGTGGATCGGGCCGGTTGTTCGACGATTCCGAGCGCGTGTGCGCCATCCACCAACACGGTGATGCCTCGCGCATCGGCCGCAGCGATCAACGTCTCGATGGGGAAACCTCGCGCCGTTGCTGAGGCGATGTGGTCGATGATCAGAATCCGGGTTCTGGCGGTGAACGCGGCGATGATCAACTCGGCAGTCTCTGAGGGATCGGCGGCGAGCGGAATAGCAACCATGCGAGCGGTGGCATCGAACCGCTGCGCGAATCGCAGCGCACCCATGAACACCGAGCCATACACATGATCTGTTGTGAGCACCTCGTCGCCCGCCGAGAGACG
>Ga0247807_10001998_pt1 | contig 11501 bp, 8 predicted proteins | sample UWRJL074202C1_FD_179931 | JGI IMG/M metagenome (GOLD analysis project Ga0247807, IMG submission 179931) | Plant litter microbial communities from Arlington Agricultural Research Station in Wisconsin, United States - UWRJ-L074-202C-1 | ecosystem: Environmental > Terrestrial > Plant litter >...
TTTTTTTCCGGTTTCAGCTTCTACCAAGGCAACCTTGACAGAAGAACTTCCGATATCATATCCTATATAATACATAACTTATAGTGATTCTCTTAAAAATTAAAATTCAACTCTCTGTGTGCTAAAAGTTCGTGTTGCTGTAAATTAACGCTGTAAAATTTTGCAGCCCGATGCGAAACATCTTCTTCCTTTTCGTTAGAATCATGCACCAATCCCATTTGCAATATCTTTCTTCTGAAATTAGATTTATTGATTTCAATTCCCAGAATATCCTCGTAAAGATGCATCACTTGTAATAAGGTAAATTTCTCCGGTAACAAATTAAATCCGATAGCACTTTTGCAGATATTTTTGCGCAATTCTTTTAAACTATAATCTAAGATAACCTTATGTTTGTCGCTCAGTCCTGCTATTTGATTAATACCAATCCATTGTACTTCTGAATTAAAAACATCATTTTCTAAATCGTTGCTATCTCTTTTTACCATCGCATAATAGCCAATCGAAATTTCTTCCTGTGAGGATGATGGCGATGGATAACTAAAAGCTTTCAATTGTTCCAGAAAAAAATTATCGGCTCCAATATACTTTCGTAAAATAGTACGCGCTGTACTCGATATCGTTTCTCCTTCTTTTATCCAGTCATTCGCCAATGCTAAATTTCCTTCATTGTCTTTTTGCTTTACGAGTAAAACTTTAAGACTTTCGTTTTCAAAACTAAATATCACACAATCAATTTCTATTCTATTGCTACTATATGGAGTAGCAGATTCATTTTCGTTTTCATCTCCTTTTTCCATAGAAAATAAAATTTAAATCAATTACTATTATTTTCAATAAACAGAAATCCTAATCACCAATTATTCTAGTACCATAAGGATTGATTGTTACAATGGTACCGTCCTCGAGATAATCGATTTTGGTTACCTTCATACTTCTTAAATGGGTAACCCCTTTAGATAAACTTGAATCGTGGTAGAACAAATACCAGGCATCATCGACTTTACAAATCGAATGGTGCGAAGTCCAGCCTACAACAGGATTCATAATTCGTCCCTGGTACGTAAATGGACCATACGGATTATCGCCAATCGCGTAGCAAATAAAATGTGTATCACCTGTAGAATAGGAGAAGTAATATTTGTCATTGTATTTGTGTACCCATGAAGCTTCAAAAAAACGGCGGGCATTATCTCCTGCCTGTAAAATTTCTCCGTTTTCATCCAGAATCTTAATTTCTTTAGGATCTTCAGCAAGCTCTAACATATCATCTCTAAGTAATGCTACAATTGGCCCTAAAGCAGGTTCAGTACCAACTGGCTCTTCGTGACTTGGATCGTAGGTATTGCTTCGGTATTTTTGAAGTTGTCCTCCCCAAATTCCACCAAAATAAATATAATGCTTTCCGTCTTCGTCTTCAAAAACGGCAGGATCAATACTGTAACTCCCTTTTATGGCTTCTGGCTGTGGTAAAAACGGACCAACAGGAGAATCGCTTACTGCTACTCCAATCTGAAAAATTCCGTTAGCGCGTTTGGCAGGGAAATACAAGTAATATTTTCCGTTTTTGTGAGCCGCATCTGGAGCCCACATTTGTTTTTCTGCCCATGCTACCTCATTTACATGTAAAGCAACACCATTATCGATAACTTCTGATTGAATATTCTCCATCGAAAACACATGATAATCTTCCATACCAAAATGATCTCCGTTATCATTAAAGGGAATCCCGGCATCGATATCATGCGAAGGATAAATATAAATTTTACCGTTGAATACATGTGCAGAGGGATCAGCCGTGTACATGTGCGAAACTAACGGTTTCGAAATGGCTAATTTATTAATTTGTTCAAAATTAATTTGTTCAATACTATCTTCAGGCATAGTCCTATCTTGTTTTTTAAAATAATAATTAAGTTCTTCTTTCTTTTAAATCAGCTTCTATTTGCACTTCCATTTTTTTATTGATTTTATAGAAAAACAATAAGGCAACTCCAATTAAAAATGGAATAGCAGGAAAAATACTTACCAATAATTTTATTCCGTTTATAGCTGCTTCTGTTTGTGTCAGAGAGTTTGGTACATAGTGAAAATATCCTAAAAACAAAGTAGTTAAAGATCCTCCAATACTTAAACCTGCTTTTAAACCTACCATCATCGCCGAAAATATGATCGCTGTGGCACGACGCTTGTTCAGCCATTCAGAATAATCCGCAACGTCTGCAATCATCGCCCAAAGAATTGGAATCGTTATTCCGTAGAAAAATCCGTGAAAGATTTGGGAGAAAAACATCAGTGCAATAGCGGTTGGCGAAAAGAAATAAAACGCCATGATAAACAATGTTGAAATGAATAAAAACAGTCCAATAATATTTCGTTTTCCGTATTTATCTGCCAGACTTTTAGAAAGCGTAATTCCAACAATCATAAAGATAATTCCACCTGCATTAAACAAACCAAATCCAGCTGAAATTGGGTCATTCCCAAAATAATTCAATCCAAGATTCGATAATAGTTCTAAAATAGGCTGAATAAAAAGCGCCAGCTGTTCTTTATTGACATAATTTTCAAAATAGTAAACGTAAGCACCACCTTTCATTGCGAGGGTTATAAAAACCAATGTTGTTAAACTCAACATAATAACCCAAGGTTTGTTTTTTATTAAATCGCTTAAATCTTCCTTAATACTTGACTTTTGTTCCGGTTTTGGAATGATACGTTCTTTTGTGGTCAAAAACGTAATCAACAACATAATGGTACCAATAATAGCCAAAGCCGTCATTACTTTTTCGATTCCAATAGCCTTGTCTCCGTTTCCGGCACTTTTAATGATTCCTAACATAAAAACCTGCACAAAGAATTGTGCAAACATTACCGCTACAAAACGGTAAGAAGACATACTGTTTCGTTCGCGCATATCGCCTGTAATTACACCACTTAAAGCAGAATAGGGTAAATTATTACCAGCATAAAAAAGCAATAATAAAGTATAAGTTACAACGGCATAAATTACTTTTCCGTGATACGAAAAATTAGGTGTCGAAAAAGCCAGTAGAGCGATGAATCCCAATGGTATTGCCGTAATTAAAATCCAAGGTCTGAACTTACCCCATTTTGTACTTGTTCTGTCTGCCAGAACACCAATAATAGGATTAAAAATAAAAGCTGCAATTAATCCCACAACCAGCATTATGATAGAAGAATCGGTTGGTGATAATCCGTAGATATCCGTATAAAAATAAGCCAGATAAGTCATCAGGGTCTGAAAAACTAAATTTGCTGCCAGGTCACCTAAACTGTATCCGATTTTTTCTTTAACAGATAATTTTTGAGAAATGTAATTCATTATGGGTTTGTGGTTATTTTGGTTATTGTAGTTAATTTAAAATCAAAATCAACTTTCGATTCTATAATAATAGGAATTTATTTTATCATTTTTTTCACTTCTTTTTATTTGATGTAATGTTTTACAAACAAGCCTTTTACATTAAAGCAATCGGTTGTGTAAAATTAGCTAAAAAAACATATTATGCAAATTTAGTTTGCTTTATTATAATAATAAACACAAAAACAACCGATTGTAAAATAATTCGTAAAAAGTAAGTCGTTTTGACCTTGAAAATTATTTTTTTGCTTCTTTTAACTGCATAACACTATTGTAGGCTTTTTTATGCTGAAGCTGTGTATCAAATAATAATGGATAATTTGTACGTCCTTTTATCGGCCAGTCATTTAACCAGGATTGTTTATCATGAACGCCCCAAAATGTGACACGACTGATTTTATCTTTGTGCTTAATGAATATTTTAAAAATTGAAGCATAACGTTCAGCCAATTTTACCTGAACAGAATCCGCAAGTTTTTCAGGATAAGGATTCATTTTTGCATTTCCTTCGAAATTCTGATTCACATCTGCTCCTTTTAAATCCCACGGGTTTGGAAGTACTGTTATGTCAAACTCCGTAATAGCCACTTTAAGACCAAGCGAAGAATACTCCACAATACTTTGTTCTATTTCTTCTAAAGATGGACTAGCCAGTCTCCAATGTCCCTGAATACCAACACCATCAATTTTTCCGCCTGCTGCCTGTATTTTTTTTATCAAATCAATCGCTCCTTTTCTTTTCGCAGGTTCTTCAATGTTATAATCGTTATAATACAAATCTACCTTTGGGTCAGCAGCAGCAGCTAATTTAAAGGCATCAGCAAGATAGCGTTCTCCCATTGTATTCAAAAAAACTGATTTTCTTAGCGTACCATCTTCGTTTAATGCTTCATTGACAACATCCCACGAATCAATTCGCCCTTTGTACTTTGAAACTATTGTCGTAATGTGATCTTTCATGAAGGCTTTCATTTGGACACTGTCTTTAATTTTCTCCATCCACGGAGCCAATTGGCTGTGCCATATTAAAGTGTGACCATGAATGAACATTTTATTTTTTTCGCCGTAGGCAATAAATTTATCCGTTAAGGCAAAGTCATATTTATCCGGAGAAGGATGCACAAACATAGACTTCATGATATTTTCAGCCGTTATAGCATTAAATTCTTTCTTAATTAAGGAATCTACTTTTACATCTTTTTCTTCAATCTGATCTTCGCTCAAAGCTGTTCCAATATAAAAATCATCTTTGTAGCTATCCTTCAAAGACGTTATTTTTACTTCTTCTTTTTTTTGATTACAACTACTTAATAATAATATAGATGCAAACAGTACATAATAATTGGTTAACTTCATTTTTAGGTTTTTTGGTTGATAGTTATTTTTTTTACAACTGTATTTATTACAGCGATTGGGCTAACTTATAGCTAAGTCCCATTTCTAATCCTCGAAGTTCAGCCAGACCTTTTAATCTACCGATTAGAGAATATCCCACATAGAATTCTTTTGTTTCTTCAGCAGCATGTAAAAATCCATGATCCGGACGCATTGGAAGACTTACTTTTGTTTTGTTCATTAATAAAAGAAGTTTCTCTACAACAGCTACCATATTAACATCTCCGTTTAAGTGTTCTGATTCTCTGAAAATATTTTCGTTTTCACGAATTACATTTCTAAGGTGCAAAAAGTGAATTCGGTCTCCATAATCATCAATAATTTTAGGAAGATCATTTTTAGGATTAGCGCCTAATGAACCAGTGCAGTAACACAATCCGTTGGATTGAATTGGCACAGCATCAAAAATAGCTTTAAGATCAGCTTCTGACGAAACAACACGCGGAAGTCCCAACAACGAAAAAGGCGGATCATCAGGATGAATAGCTAATTTGGCATCGTATTTTTGAGCAATTGGAGCTACTTCTGAAAGAAAATAGACTAAATTTTCTCTTAGCTTATCATTGTCAATATTAGCGTAATTATCTAACAAAGAAAGAATTTGCTCCGGTGTAAAGTTGATTTTACTTCCCGGAAGTCCTAATAATACATTTCTAAAAAGTAACGCTTTTTCGTCTTCAGAAAGTGTGTTGCCAAATTTTAATGCAGCTTCTTTTTCTTTTTCAGAATAATCATTTTCAGAATTGGGTCTTCTTAATAAAAAAACATCAAAATAAGTAAATGCATCTTTATCGTATAGCAGTGCTTTACTTCGATCTTCATTTACAAAACTATGATTGGTTCTAACCCAGTCCAGAATTGGCATAAAATTATACGTAATAATTTTAATACCACATTCCGAAAGGTTTTTGATACTGATTTTATAATTTTCAATGTATTGAAGGTAATTACCGGAAGCTCTTTTTATTTCCTCATGTACAGGCAGACTTTCTACAACAGTCCACTCCAATCCGGCTTCTCTGACAATCTTTTGTCTTTCTTTTATCGCTTCGACGGTCCAGACTTCTCCAACCTCAATTTGATGCAGAGCCGTTACAACTCCGGTAGCACCCGCTTGTTTTATATCTGTCAAACTCACATTATCATGCGATCCAAACCATCGCATTGTTTGTTGCATTTTTATCATTCTCTTCTCTTTTTAAAATTAAAAACCAATACTATTTCCTCCGTCAACCGGTAAAACAGTTCCTGTTGTATATTTAGATTCATTTAAGGCAAAATAATAAACTGCATCAGCAATATCAGACGGTTCACCCAAAATACCCATTGGCGTTCTGCCCAATACCTTATTTTTCCTTTCGGGATCATTGTCCAGCGCAGCAGCCGACATTTTAGTTTTGATAAAACCCGGTGCAATACAGTTTACACGAACACCAAACGGAGCCAATTCAACTGCCATAGCACGTGTCATGGATTCAATTGCTCCTTTACTTGCAGAATACGCAATCACTTTTGGAATTCCGTATTGTGATGCCATTGAACTAATATTAACGATGCTTCCACCACCACTTTCTTTCATATTTTTTACAACTGCCTTGCTCACAGCAAAGACACTTAATAAATTGGTATGAATTATGGATAAAAAATCTTCATCAGAAACATCCAGAAATTCTTTTTTCAAATTAATTCCTGCGTTATTTACTAAAATATCGATAGGATTCTCTTTAGTTAAATTCTCAATCATGGTTGGAATTCCGGCAAGATCGTCCAAATCATATAAAACAGGAACTGCATTTTTGCCAATTTCCCGACAAGCTTCTTCTGTTTTTTCTTTTGATCTTCCGATGATATACGTTTTGATTCCGTTATCACATAATTTCTTTGCAGTCGCAAAACCTAAACCTGAGTTTCCTCCGGTAACAATTGCCGTTTTTGTGCTCATATTTTTTAATTATATATTTAATTTCCTGGTGCAAATGGAAATTTTAAAGATTCAAAATAACGCAAAGTCTGCGTAGGTTTTTCTACTCCTTTTGGTAACTCTTTACCTGAAAACTGCTGAAAATAAAGTAAACAGGCATCTCTCCACCACTTCGCTTCTTTGTATTGAATATCCAACAGCATTTGTACTTCTTTAAAACGTTCCTTGTCAATATATTTCTCAGTTTTATTCCAGGTCTCCTGCATTTCTTTAACCTGATTTACACCTTCCTGATACTTTAGAGCCATTCCGTTCCAAAGTGTCTGACCATTTTTTAGTTTATAATCCCAGGCAACATGATGAAACCACAATAAGTCTTTTTCAGGACAAGTATCTAAGTTATCAAAAAGTTTTTGCAATTCAGGTGCATATTGAGCAGTTGCATTTGTTCCTGTTTTAGATCTATCGAAACCAATTCCATTTTTATCTGCTTTATGATAATAAACTGGATTCCATTCGGGTCTTGTTAAATTAGAAACCCAAGGACCCGGACCATAATGATGTCCTGTATCCATAATGTGATGCAAACCAAGAGGTGTCATATAATTTACAACTGCTTCACGCGATTTCATCATCATATCCTTTACAGGTTTAATGAAATTTTCATCATTAGAAAAAGTAGCTTTCAGCCATTCATCAGCAATAACTTCAGAATCTAAATACGGATTCCATGCCAGCCTTCCAAAGCCATACCAATTGGCTTGCGCAAAAGGATGTCCTGTCCAGTTTAAATCATTTCCTATATTTGAAACTCCGGCAATTCCCGTAATTTTATTAGCATTCAAAGAACCATCGATTACTTTTACAACAGTCGAGCCTTTGCCTTTTTGAAATGTATCAGCATCTAAAACTTCCTGAAATAATTTTGGGAGGTAAACCAGATGAGTACTAAAACCTAAATACTCCTGGGTAATTTGAAATTCCATCATAAGCGGTGTTTTAGGCATGGCACCAAATAAAGGATGAAATGGTTCTCTGGGCTGAAAATCGATGGCTCCATTTTTTACCTGAACAATAACATTGGCTCTAAATTTTCCGTCATACGGCTGAAACTCCGTATAGGCTTGTTTTGCTCTGTCATTAGCATCATGTTCAGAATATACAAAAGCTCTCCACATAATTACACCTCCAAAAGGCGCTACAGCATCAGCCAGCATATTAGCACCTTCAACATGATCTCTTCCGTAATTTTGAGGTCCGGGCTGACCTTCAGAATTGGCTTTTACCAGAAATCCGCCAAAATCCGGAATTCGTTTGTAAATTTCTTTTGCTTTTTCTTTCCACCAATTGGCTACTGCAGCATCATTGGGATCTGCTGTTTTTAAACCTCCTATTTCTATTGGTGAAGAAAAACGAGCCGTTAAATATACTTTTATTCCATAAGGTCTAAACACATTGGCCAGCGCCTCTACTTTCTCTAAATATTGTGGCGTAAGTATTAAAGCATTTGCATTTACGTTAGTCAAAACGGTACCGTTAATTCCAATTGAGGCATTTGCACGGGCATAATCTACATAACGCTGATCGATAAATTCCGGTAATTTCTGCCAGTTCCACAAAGAAAATCCGGCATAACCGCGCTCTACTGTTCGATCTAAATTATCCCAGTGATTTAAAATTCGAATCGTTGTTTTTGGAGCATCTGTAATGTTCAGATTTTTAATTGATTTATTCATCTGAAGCTGTCTTAAAAAACTATAAACGCCATATAAAACACCTACCTCTTTTTTCCCTGTGATTAGTATGTGTTTTTTATTTTTTAACAAAATGGATTTTATAATAAAACCTTCGTCATTTATTTTCTCGAAATCAGATTCGACTAATTTTTGAATTTCAGAAGTCAATACCGACTTAGAACCTACGATAATAACATTGTCGTCTTCTAATTTTGATTTAACAACGACCTTATTTCCTAACATGGCATTCAATCCCAATTCTAATTCATTCAACCAAATTTTTGAAGTTTCAGAATTTCCAAGAGAAACGATTCCTTTGATTTCAGCATTATATTCGGAACTGATTTGCGTGTTACTTATCTTATTGTACTGAAGCCATAAATTATAATCTTTTTGTGCAGATGCTGTCCAGGAAATAACAAAAAACAGCGCTAATAATGGTAAAGAATTCTTTTTAATGCAAGTCATTTTAATTTTCTTTTATTTACAACATATTTTAAACATTAATCACTAATTACCATTCAAAACATAGCTATCAGCATAAAAAATACTAAAAAAATATGTTATACAAAATTTTACAGCAATCGCAATCGGTTGTGCTAAAATACAAAAAATAAGCAATAAAAAAATAAAAAAGCATTTTACTTACTTCATTTTCCAATTAAATTATACTTCCATTTATTTAGACAGCCAAATTAATGGAACAAAAAAACCTGTTAGTATAAAATACTAACAGGTTCTGCTATACTGTCCAATGAAGTTTAAATTTTCCTCGAAGACTCACGGATTAATACCTGCGTATTTAAAAAAGTAATTTCTTTCGCATCCTCTTCCTTTACAGATTTAAGATTTTTAATAATCAACTCAGCAGCAGCTTTACCCATTTTCTCCGCTGGATGGGTTATAGTTGAAATATTAGGTTCGATAATTTCTGAGATTGGATCATTGTTAAATCCTATAACTGCAAACTCTTCCGGTACTTTAATTCCTCTTTTTTTAGCCGTCTGAACCGCACTTACCGCCAGGATATCTCCAGGCGCAAATAAACCATCCGGCGCTTGTTTCAAATCAAATAACTGATTACATCCCTTTACTCCTTCTTCGTAAGTCATCTCTTTTAAACTTACAATTAGATCTTCATCTATAGGTAAATCATGCTCCAATAAAGCATCGATATAACCTCTTTTCCTTTCATTGTAAAGTGTACCAAATTCTGACCCTGCAGTCAAATGCGCAATTCTTTTACATCCTTGCTCTATTAAGTGTTTTGTTGCTTTGTAACCTGCAAGATGATTGTTAATCACAACTCTAAAAGTATCATAATCCCTCGGAACCCTGTCTACAAACACAAGCGGAATATTATTATTAGAAAATTGCCTAAAATGAGAAGTATCTTTAGTTTCCATTGCCAAAGAACAAATAACCCCGCTTACACGGTTACTATATAAGGACTTCGCAAGATCTACCTCTACATCATAAGAGTCATGAGACTGCATAATAATAACCGAATATTCAGATTTTCTTGCTGTGATCTCAATACCACTAATAAGAGAGGATAAAAAAGGCTGGGTAACCGTAGGAATAAGAATTCCGATCGTTTTTGACTGGTTACCACGTAAACCGGCTGCTAAAGTATTAGGTACAAATCCCATTTCTCTGGCAGTCTGCTTTACTTTTTTTATTGTCTTCTCACTTATACTATGATGATCTTTTAAAGCCCTTGAAATTGTTGATGTTGCAAGATTAAGTCTCTTCGCAATATCATAAATCGTTACATGCCTGTGCTCTTCCATGAATTAAATACTATAATTAGTAAATGTAATTATTTTCATGATACAATATAAAATTCTTTACAGATTTAGCCTCTCAAGAGATTTATTTTCATAACTTTTTTTACATACTGTAGCTTATCTCATTATTTTTTAAACATTATTTTTTACTTTCAAAAAAATAGCATTTCTTTACACAATCGGTTGTTTTTAAATAAGAAGAAAAAAATTGAATTCCGCACTTTACTAATCAAAACCAAAAAGCAAATGAGACCACAAAAATTCACGTACCTAATCGCACTTTTTATAACCTTTTGCTGCTCCGCACAAGAAAAACCAAAAAATCTTTTATTCCATAATCCTAACCTGACTTTTGAAGAACGGGTTGATGATCTTGTAAAACATTTAACTCTGGAAGAAAAGGTGTCACAGATGCTGAATTCGTCTCCTGCAATTTCCAGATTGGGGATACCTGCTTATGACTGGTGGAATGAAACTTTACATGGTGTAGCAAGAACACCTTTTAAAACAACTGTTTATCCTCAGGCAATTGCAATGGCAGCAACATTCGATAAAAATGCTCTTTTTACAATGGCGGATTATTCAGCACTTGAAGGAAGAGCAATTTACAACAAAGCCGTTGAACTAAACCGAACAAACGAGCGGTATTTGGGACTAACGTATTGGACACCCAATATTAATATTTTCCGTGACCCTCGATGGGGACGCGGACAGGAAACATACGGTGAAGATCCTTATCTGACAAGCGTTTTAGGAGATTCATTTGTAAAAGGTCTTCAGGGAGACGATCCTAAGTATTTAAAAGCGGCTGCGTGTGCTAAACATTATGCCGTACACAGCGGACCAGAATCTTTACGCCACACTTTTGATGTTGATGTAACGCCTTATGAATTATGGGATACTTACCTTCCAGCTTTTAAAAAATTAATAACCGGATCCAAAGTCGCCGGTGTTATGTGTGCTTACAATGCTTTTAGAACACAGCCTTGTTGTGCAAGTGACATTCTTATGACAGATATTCTTCGTAACGAATGGAAGTTTGATGGCTATGTAACTTCAGACTGCTGGGCAATTGACGACTTTTTTAAAAATCATAAAACACATCCTGATGCAGAATCCGCTTCGGCAGATGCTGTTTTTCACGGTACAGATATCGACTGTGGTACAGACGCTTACAAAGCTTTGGTTCAAGCAGTAAAAAACGGAAAAATAAGTGAACAACAAATTGATATTTCTGTAAAAAGACTTTTTATGATTCGGTTAAGATTAGGAAT
>Ga0247807_10001999_pt1 | contig 11499 bp, 8 predicted proteins | sample UWRJL074202C1_FD_179931 | JGI IMG/M metagenome (GOLD analysis project Ga0247807, IMG submission 179931) | Plant litter microbial communities from Arlington Agricultural Research Station in Wisconsin, United States - UWRJ-L074-202C-1 | ecosystem: Environmental > Terrestrial > Plant litter >...
AAACTTACAGGGCCATGAGCAGGATTAGTAAGGGAAACTTCTACCTGTCCGTTTTTTAATAGTTTTGCGTTTACTTTAAGTGCTGAACCTTTCAATGAATTCAATCCTGAATAGGTGCCTTTGCTATCTGCTAACCAGTACAGGTTATTACTTAATAAATTTTTATTTTCATCTAACAACTGCAGCGACAGAAATGATCCTTTTTTAGCTGAAAGTTCATCTACAATACTTTTTACTGACATGACTTTTTTAGTACTTGCAGGATCAAGGAAGCAGAATACTTTGGTTAAAGAAGTCTCTTTTCCATCCATATCAAATACTCTGGCATCCAGCATAATGTTCTGCCTGCCTTTAAACCCATTATTAACCACCATCAGCATCCCATCTACCGGATTATACATCGCATGCAGAGATTCACTGCCAGAACGCAGACCAAACAGACAGGCATTAGGGTCCAGGTAATAATCATACATCTGTCCACGCATCGAAGTCCATGGATTTTGTGTTTTCCAGATAATTACGCCAGTATACCATTCCCACATATGTGAACTAAACCCTTCCATCAGTCCTCTGTACTGATCGTAATTTACCAATTGCGCTTTCTTAGCAAAATCAGCTACATCAGCAGGTTTTCCATATGGTAAAATATGCTGCTCATAACCTACACCTAAATAATTGTGATAATCCCATACAGAATCAACTTTTTCAGAAGGCCCTTTAACTTCACGTTTTTCAGGAGCGATATAAACAGGGGCGGTTAAATTAGCTTTCGGAATAAATCTCTCCAGTGATTCGAGGTCTCCAACCCCTACTGAACCTACTTCAGAATTGAAAGGGAAAGTTCTGTCCTTCCAGAATGTACTTACATTTTGAATGGTATAAGGTCCATCGCCATTTCCGCCTATCGTATTCAGCGACATGCTGTCCGAATTTGAGTAATCAATGAACCAGCGGGTGCCATCCAGTTTAGGTAAAATGGAGTCACGCAGCGGAATCAGGATATCATCCGGAGGAGTAATTTCGTTTCCTCCGCACCAGATAGCCAGTGAAGCATGGTTCCGTACCATTTTGATCATATCTGTTGCAGATTCAAGAAATAAATGATGATCATCAGGATACTTTCTGCGTTTCCACTGATCTTCCAGTTTCATCGGATCTTCCCATCTCCCGTTACAATCGCCCGACATCCAGAAATCCTGTAAAACCAGCATTCCGTATTTATCACAAGCTTCATAAAACTCAGGACGTTCAATCAGCGCACCTCCCCAGATCCTGATCAGATTCAGGTTCATATCACGGTGATACCTGATTTCAGTATCATATCTTGCATTAGTAAAACGAAGCATCGCATCAGAAATGATCCAGTTACCTCCTTTAATAAAGATCTTCTGTCCATTCACTAAAACCTCTTTACTTTTGGTCGTTACATTCCATTCAGTCTGAATCTCTCTGATCCCTACATTCACAGTCTGACTATCACAAAGTTTAGTACCCTTTTCTAAAAAGCTGATTTTCATAGCATATAAATCCTGCTTGCCATAACCTGCCGGCCACCATAATTTAGGGTTTGAAAAGCTTAATTCAGGGAAGTTGAATTCAATGGCGCTATTAGCCTTTAAAGTAACTTGTTTACTTACTTTTTGTCCGCCAATAGTATAAACCAGGTTTCCGGTTACCGGTTTAGCTGTGGTATTTTTCAGTTCAGCAGAAACCTTAATGATTGCTGGCTGCTGTTGGCCTGAAGCCTCACGTTTTCCAGGTACAAGGGTTACTACATGTGGATTATCCAGGCTTACACCACCTGTTCTTTCAATATATACTTTATCCCAGATTCCAGTATTTCTGTCTCTTATCGGACGGATCCAGTCCCAGCCGGCAGTATACTGATGCGCTACGCCTTTAGCAATAGTACCGTCGCCACCCTGGCCACCGTTAGGATTACCAACTTCATCAGGAGGATAAACAATTACCGCTAACCTGTTGGTTCCGCTTTTTGCAAGCAATGCAGTGATGTTAAATGTTTTTCTCAGGTACATTCCTTTGAATGGCTTTTCGTTTACTTTTTTACCATTCAGAAAGATATCACAACTATAGTTAATGCCCCTGAATTTTAACCATACCTGGCCGTCGGCTCCAGGAACCGCCTCCTTAAATTCTTTAGTGAACCAATAGGTATAGTAATCTCTTCCTGTATCATAGATATCAGGAATCAGCTTATTATTCATTCCAAAAAAAGGATCAGGAACCTCTTTATTTTCGAGCATTGTAGTCAATACTGTTCCAGGGACTACGGCTTTTTTCCAGCCAGACAATGAAAAGGAAGAATTAGAGATCTCGGTGCCTTTTGCTTTAATTTTGGCAGATGGCATACAGAGCCAGCCCGAATTAAGTTCATATTGATCTTGAGCTGATGACTGATTAAATGCGGAGAGCATAATCAGTAAAAAAAACAGCGTTTTGAGCAATCGGAATTTGGTGGTTTTTAACATTACGGATTTGTGTATTTATTTGGTTTTTAATATAGTAATATAAATATGTTCAATTTATTCCATCTATTTATTGTCTTTTTTGTAAGATGATGAACCTTACCTTTAAAAGAACTGCATTTTTATAATGATTTATATTAACAGTAAATTAAGTACTGTAATACCCTAAAATTATTTAAAAATCTAATAGAATATGGGTTGTTAAATCGCTTTAGCTTATTAAATTGATGAAATTATAATAAAATAAGGAGAATACAAAACAGAAGAACTCTGTTTAATTGAAATTTTAAACATTAAACAAAAAGGGACTGATCCAAAAAAGCAGATTGCTTTTTTGGATCAGTCCCTTTCAGGATTTTTTTTGTAATATGTTTAAGAAACTACTTTTACTTCATGTTCTTTAGCAGCAAGATAGCGTTCTGCATCCAATGCAGCCATACAGCCTGAACCCGCAGCAGTTACTGCCTGACGATAATAATGGTCCTGTACATCGCCAGCGGCAAAAACACCTTCAATATTAGTTTTTGTAGTACCAGGAATAGTTTTAAGATAACCAGTGTCATCCATTTCTAACCAGCCTTTAAAGATGTCTGTATTAGGTTTATGGCCAATAGCTACAAAAAAACCTTCCACTTCAAGATCTCTTTCTTCACCAGTCTTGTTATTCAGAATTTTCAAACCTGTTACATTTTTACCATTTCCTAAAACCTCTTTAGCTTCAGAATTATAGATCACTTCAATATTAGGCGTATTTAATACGCGGTGAACCATTGCTTTTGATGCTCTGAATTCGTCACGACGCACTAACATATATACTTTTTTACACAATTTAGCCAGATAAGTAGCTTCTTCTGCTGCTGTATCTCCCGCACCAACTATCGCCACATCCTGGTTTTTAAAAAAGAAACCATCACATACCGCACATGCCGAAACGCCAAAACCATTGTAATGCTGCTCACTAGGTAAACCTAACCATTTTGCAGTAGCACCAGTAGAGATAATCACTGTATCAGCAGTAATCGTTTTAATTTCATCAACCACAACTTGATGAGGTGTAGAAGAGAAATCTACTGAACTTACATAACCAAAACGGATATCTGCTCCAAAACGTTCTGCCTGCTTACGAAAATCTTCCATCATTTCAGGTCCCATAATCCCATTCGGATAACCTGGAAAATTATCTACATCAGTAGTTTGCGTCAATTGCCCGCCAGCTTCCATTCCTGTATATAATACAGGTTTTAAATCTGCTCTGGCAGCATAAATCGCAGCAGTATAACCTGCAGGACCCGAACCTATGATCAGACACTGAACGTGTTCTGTTTCTTGAGAAGTATTCATGTATTTATTTATTATTATTTTTTGTCAGATGGAGCCTTCGATGATTAAAATAATTATTAAACCAGCAGGGTAATAATTATTTTAATCATGTCGGGTTCATAATTATATTTTCTGTTATAGCTATACACCTGTAAAATTTACAGGTGGTCTTATATTCTTTTGATGCACAAAATTAAGCTTTAAACCGGGATGCACAAAAAGTTAAAAGCGGTTAATTCACTTTTTTACGTTCCGCCTGTTTTTCACGAAGTTTTTTGCCCCTCAGGGCCGACACCAGCTGATCGTTAACGTATTCATTTTCCTGTTTGCCATTATCCAGCGTCCAGGTCCCTTCTTTTTTCCCGGACCGGTACAATCCAGATACCTGCTGTTTTCCCTCACTATCAAAAGCCATATACGAACCATGAATAATTCCCTGGGAAAAGGTAATAATCTGTTTCATTTTTCCGTCCGGATAAAAAGTAATCCAGCGGCCACTGCGTCTTCCATTCTCATAAGAGCCGATCAGTTCAACAAATCGTTCTCTGCCGTTGATTTCAAAACCATCATTCCGGTTATTGTTTTCAGGAGTAATCCAGCCATAATAAACGAATTTACCCACAGGTATTTCCATATGATCATCCCTGAATGAACCAGAAGCAAGTAATACGCCACTAAAATCAAACTTTTTAAAAGTATAAACACTGTCCCCTGTAAGCTTACCCAATACGCCGTAAGTTACTGCCAGAGTTGAGTCTGGAGTGAACTCATCTTTAGCATCCAGAAAAACCGTTTTAACCTGAGCATAAGTATTGATACCTGCAAAAAGAAAGAAAAAACAAATAAGTATCCGTTTCATTGTAAATCAAAGTTAGGAACTAGGTCTGAATAATTCCAACATTGAATTGTCTTTTTATCGGGGACTGATTTGCTGCTTCAATTCCCATAGAAATAACTTTACGTGTTTCCAGGGGATTAATAATTCCATCTACCCATAATCTTGATGCTGCATAAAATGGAGTAGTCTGGCTATCGTATCTATCCGTAATTTCTTTCAGCAATTCAGCTTCTTTTTCCGGAGTAATAGTTTCACCTTTCGATTTTAATGACGCGGCCTGAATCTGTAACAAAGTTTTTGCTGCCTGAGAACCACCCATTACTGCAATTTTAGCCGTTGGCCAAGCATAAATTAACCGGGGATCGTAAGCTTTACCACACATCGCATAATTTCCGGCACCATAAGAATTACCAATTACAATCGTAATTTTTGGTACCACAGAATTAGCTACGGCATTTACCATTTTAGCACCATCCTTAATAATACCACCTTGTTCAGATCTGCTTCCTACCATGAAACCAGTCACATCCTGAAGAAAAACAAGCGGAATTTTCTTCTGGTTGCAGTTCATAATAAAACGCGCTGCTTTATCTGCACTATCAGAATAAATTACCCCGCCAAACTGCATTTCGCCTTTTTTAGACTTTACAACTTTACGCTGATTGGCCACGATACCAACAGCCCAGCCATCAACCCTGCCCAAGCCACAGATAATACTTTGTCCGTATTCTTTTTTATACTCTTCAAACTCTGAGTTATCTGCCAGGCGGTAAATAATTTCGTGCATATCATACTGCTTCTCTCTGTTTTCAGGTAAAATCCCAAATATATCATCAGGATTTAACTTAGGTTCCTGAGGTTTAACACGGCTAAAACCAGCTGACTGCGGTTCGCCCAGCATGCTCATAATATTACGGATACTATCCAGCGCAGCCTGATCATTGGGTTGTTTATAATCAGTCACACCAGATATTTCACAATGTGTGGTTGCCCCACCCAGAGTTTCATTATCCACATCTTCGCCAATTGCAGATTTAACAAGATAAGATCCCGCCAGAAAGACTGAACCAGTACCTTCAACAATCATAGCCTCATCACTCATAATCGGTAAATAAGCACCACCGGCTACACAAGAACCCATAATTGCAGAAATCTGTACAATTCCATCTGCAGACATCATGGCATTATTTCTGAACATCCTGCCGAAATGTTCTTTATCAGGAAAGATTTCGTCCTGCATCGGCAGATAAACACCTGCACTGTCTACCAAATAGATAACAGGTAATCTGTTTTCCATAGCTATTTCCTGTGCACGGAGATTTTTCTTAGCAGTCATCGGAAACCATGCCCCTGCTTTAACAGTTGCATCATTGGCAACAATCATACACTGGCGGCCTGAAACATAACCAATACCGCAAATTACACCTGCTGATGGACAGCCTCCCTGTTCAGCATACATGCCATCAGCAGCAAAAGCACCCACTTCTAAAAATTCTGTGTCTTTATCAACCAGATAAGCGATTCTTTCTCTGGCCAGCATCTTACCTTTTTCTTTTTGCTTAGCAGCACTCTTCTCCCCTCCGCCAGCAAATATTTTCTTCAGCTTTGTTTTAAGATCATACACCAGCTGTTTATTGATATCTTCGTTTTTGTTGAATTCGATGTTCATTGGGGCAAGATAAATCATTCTGCCAAATAATAGAAAGAGAAATACAAATTTTACAAGATAAAATCTTCTTATTGTCAATCAGACACATTATATATTGGGCAATCAACTCAAATTCCTGTCCTCAAACCAAACTGAATCAGGCTTAGCATCAAATGCCATCATCTTTTGCAGCAGTTCAAGCGGTTCAGCTGCATTAATTACTAAATCCCTGTTATTTGGCTTTAACAATTTATGCTCAACCATTACATCCAGCTGCGCGAATAAGTGGTCATAAAATCCTCCCACGTTCAGTACACCAATAGCTTTATTATGCAGGCCAAGCTGTAACCAGGTCAGCACTTCAAAAAATTCTTCTAAAGTTCCAAACCCACCAGGCAGAATAATAAAGCCATCCGAAAGATCAGCCATCTTTTGTTTACGCTGATGCATATTTTCTGTAACAATCAGTTCTGTAACCTCCAGGTTACCAACCTCTTTATCCAATAAAAACTGAGGAATAACACCCGTTACCAATCCACCGCGTTTTAAGACCTCCTCAGAAATAATACCCATTACTCCTACACTACCGCCACCATAAATCAAACGAATGTGATGATCTACAAATGTTTGCGCCAGATCTTCTACAGCTGTTCTTAAAACAGGATCGCCGTTAAAATTGGCTCCGCAATAAACACAAATTGATTTCATTCAAAAATTATTTAATATCAGTTTTAGATTTTTTAGTGTTTGCAATAAATGCATCTCTTAAGTTTTCCAAATCGGCAACCAATTGTCCTTTAATAGCTTGAAAATCAAAATCCAAAGTATTGAAAGAATAGTTTTTAAAAGTTAGTTTATAACTTAAAACCAGCGGTCCCAATTCATAAGTTGATTCTTTAACCGCTTCTTCCAGCTCCAGGCCATTCTCAGTGAAGGTGATATTTTCAATCAGATTATTCAGAATTTGTTTCTTATCCTCTCTATGCCCTTCTCTGTCATAAACGAAAGTAAATAAAGCTTCAGCATAGGTTCTGATCGAGTCCATGATAGACAGATGCTCAGATATAGCCTTTTTTAATTCCTTTTTGATTTTAGCACGTGTTTCATTACGTTCTTCAAATCCTGTTTCCTCATCCGCTGTCAGTAATGCTGTCTGATAACTTTTTAAGGCTTCAATACCAAGGAATGATAATTTAACACCCTCTTCTGATTCTTCCAGAAAAGCAGGAACTGCTATTTGATTAAAATCAGCTATATTAATACCCGAAACAGGTACTTCAATTTCTATTCTCATGAGATATATTTTTTAGTATAATAAAAAAATCACTTCAATTCTTTAAGAAAATTATTGAAGTGATTTAACAAATTTAATAGCTATTTTAATAGCAATAATATTATTTTACAAAGATAGAAAGTGCAGTGGCTCCCCCTTTGCCAGCATTGATTTCTTCATCAAAAATCAGATTTTTCCATGTTTTAGCTGATCCGCCCTGATTAGTAACGACATAAACGTCATTGTTATTGACAAATACAGCACTTGCAGTGACCATTCCTGCTGTTGCATATGATCCGGAAACTAAAGCAGACGCTGTCTTATTTTTCCATAGTCTGGCTGTACAGGTAGTCCCGTCATTTTCGTAACCCGCCACATAAATATCGCTGCCATTTACAAACACAGAATTACCAACAGCTTGTTTTGTACCATCAGTCAAATTATCAACCACTCCATTTTTCCATATTTTAGCTACAGATTTTGGCACAGGCATAGCTCCCAGACTTTCATTTCCTGCAGCATAACGGTCTTCCGGGTTTATATTCTCATCACTTACTACATAAACATCAGCACCATTTACAAAAACAGATCTGGCTACGGATTGTTTTGTTCCATCACTCAACCTGGTAGCCACGCCGTTTTTCCATAAAGTAGCTACAGATTTATGGTCTCCCATATATTCATAACCTGCTGCATAAACATCATTACCGCTCACATAAACAGAATAAGCTGTTGAAAAATTTGGCCCGCCTGTCAGTTTAGATGCTACTCCGTTTTTCCAGATCACAGCCAGCCCATCATCAGAACCAGCTACGTAAACATCAGTACCACTTACAAATACCGAATAGGCACCCGAATAAAGCTTATCACTTAATACTGCAGCTACACCATTTTTCCACAGTACGCTTTTCAAACCATCTTTTCCTGCAACGTAAACATCATTACCACTCACATAAACAGAATTTGCACGTGCTAAATTAGTTGTTCCATCAGTAAGTTCTGTTGCTGCCCCATTTTTCCATAAAGTAGCCACCGGAGCCAGTTTAGTGTTATATTGCCATCCTGCTACATAAACAGCTGCAATTTTTGCAGGGTCCGGCTTAACCACTACAGGAAGTGTTGGAACGATCATTTCATCGTTAGATTTAGAACAAGAAGTGATCAGGGCCAGGAAGCTAATGGCGAACATTAATTTTAAATTTTTCATTGCTATAATATTTGGTGTTGTAAACTGACAATCAGTTTACTAAAATAAAAATTATTTAACACACAGCAATATTCATATTGCTTTTCAATATGTAACAATCTACATACAATTCAATTTAAAACTTACCGGTCTGATCAGTATACGATGTCTCTTAAAAAAAGCATGCTGTATCAACAGCATGCTTTATATTCAAAAAATGTAGATTATGTGAAGGCTTAACGCGAATAATTTGGAGCTTCTTTAGTGATCGAAATATCATGCGGATGACTTTCTCTCATACCAGCAGCGGTAATTCTTACAAATTTAGCTTCTTGTAATTCTTCAATAGTTGCAGCACCACAATAGTGCATTCCAGCTCTCAAACCTCCAACATACTGATAAATAACTTCAGCTAAGGTACCTTTATAAGGAACTCTTCCAACAATACCTTCAGGGACAAGTTTAGTAACTACATCTTCATCATCCTGAAAATAGCGGTCTTTGGAGCCATGCTGCATAGCTTCAACAGAACCCATACCACGGTAAGACTTAAACTTACGTCCCTCATATATAATAGTCTCTCCCGGTGACTCCTCAACACCTGCGAACAATGAACCTGCCATAATTGAACTGGCTCCGGCTGCAAGAGCTTTAACGATATCACCAGTTTGTTTGATACCACCATCAGCGATCACAGGGATTCCTGTACCTTTTAGGGCTTGTGCGCATTCATAAACTGCATATAACTGAGGTACTCCCACACCTGCAATAATTCTTGTTGTACAGATTGAACCTGGTCCGATACCAACTTTAACAGCATCAGCACCTGCATCAGCAAGAGCTAAAGCAGCTTCAGCAGTAGCAATATTACCAGCAATAACCTGTAAGTCAGGGAAACGTGCTTTAATAGCTTTAACCATGTCAATTACCCCTTTTGAATGTCCGTGAGCTGTATCAACAGTAACCACGTCTACTCCAGCCTTAACTAAAGCAGCAACACGGTCTATATTATCAGCAGCAACACCAACAGCAGCACCAACCCTAAGGCGGCCACGGTCATCTTTACAAGCTTTAGGATAGTTTTTGTATTTCTGGATATCTTTAAAGGTGATTAAACCTGCAAGATGTCCTTCTTTATTTATTACAGGTAATTTTTCGATTTTATAATCCTGAAGGATCACTTCTGCCTGGGTAAGCGTTGTACCTTCAGGAACAGTGATCAGATTTTCTGAGGTCATTACTTCAGAAATCGGACGCTGCATATCTTTTTGGAAACGAAGATCACGATTGGTGATAATACCAACCAGTTTATTATCATTGTCAATAACAGGAATACCACCTATTTTATATTTAGTCATGATCTGGAAAGCGTCTGCAATAATTGCATCAGCACGCAGCGTTACCGGATCTTGTATCATGCCACTTTCAGAGCGTTTAACCTTGCTAACTTCTTCAGCCTGGCGTTCAATGCTCATGTTTTTGTGCAGCATACCAATACCACCAGCCTGAGCAATTGCAATTGCAAGTCCGGATTCGGTAACGGTATCCATCGCAGCAGAAACCACAGGGACATTAATTCGAATGTTTTTTGTTAAATAACTTCCGGTGTTTACATCACGTGGAAGGACTTCTGAGTAGGCTGGAACTAATAATACGTCATCGTATGTTAGTCCTTCGGCAATAAATTTGTGGGGATCGAGTTGCATAGCAAATAATTAGGAGTTATTACTTGCCGGGCAAATCTACATAAATTATTTGAAATGCGAAATTGTTCTCTCTAATAAACTGAAATCAGAGAGAAATTGACAATCAGATTAAATCTCTGTTCATTCTTCAGGTTCACAATGCTGTCTCAATTGTTTTGGACCTTGTGGCCAGATATAGGAAGTCGTTTGTTTTTTCCAGCCCAGTTTCTGATAAAAATCACCTTTTCCAGGTGCTGCAGTCAAATTCACAAAATGATAATTATCAAGCTGGCCATTCAGCATATTGATAATTTTCTTTCCTAAACCATTTCCCTGAAAATCAGGATCAACTACAATATCTGCCATCAAAGCATAATAACGCCCATCCCCTACCACTCTTCCAAAAGCAATGATCTGATCTTCATGGTAAATAAAAAGTGTCCATGTACTTTTTCTAAAAGCAGATTCAATCTCATTCTCTATCCTGGTTCTCCAGTCAATTTTGTAAAAAAGCTCACAGACATAAGTCCAGTTAACCGTAGACAAATCATGGTTTAACTTATAAACAAAACTATCAATATCAATTTTTAACGTCATAAATATATTTTACAACCATTCCGCAAAATGGTCTTTACAGGACGCAAATATGAGTAAATATTTCAGGTAAAAAAACAGCACTGACAAGATTCACCAGCCAGTACTATCTTTCTTATTTCTTCCCTACCACAACCTTAGTAAAATCGGTTGTATTCAGGTATTTATCAGCCAGAGCTTTAACCTCTGCGGCTGTAATAGTTTTTACAGTCTGAATATAATTATCGTAATAATCATAGCCAAGCCCTGAGAAATAGATGTTTTTAAATTTATCTGCGTGAGAGAAAGCATTTTCCAGACTTCCAAGCATCGAGCCTAACATATAATTACGTACAAGGCTCAGTTCCTGCTCAGAAACTGCTTCTGATTTCAATAAATCAATCTCTTTTTCAATTTCATTTAATGCACTGGTACAAACATCTGCCCCAACTTCAGTAGCAATGAAAAAATACCCTGCATCTTTTAATGA
>Ga0247807_10002000_pt1 | contig 11493 bp, 10 predicted proteins | sample UWRJL074202C1_FD_179931 | JGI IMG/M metagenome (GOLD analysis project Ga0247807, IMG submission 179931) | Plant litter microbial communities from Arlington Agricultural Research Station in Wisconsin, United States - UWRJ-L074-202C-1 | ecosystem: Environmental > Terrestrial > Plant litter >...
TATCCTGAATTGTATGTTTTTTTCTCTGCCGTGTGTTAATTTTTTAACTGTTCTGCCATCGGGAGAAACTTCCCAGATGTCAAATTGATCATAAAGCAATAGTGAAGAGTCATTTTTTGTCCAGCCTAAAATCCCATATGCAGGAACTTCACCTGCTGAGTTATAATTCTGATCAAAGAGAGGTTGGCTGATATTGGCTGAGCAGTTAAGGTGAATCTTCTTCAATATATCATATACCCACCACTTCTGATTCTTAAAGTATGTTATGAAATTACCTGTTGGGGATATAATGGTGTGATTTTTATTTCCAGAATGTTTGGTTAATATTAGGCTTGAATCCCCTGATATTAGATTTATTAAGCTGAGGTCGATATCTCCCTGCTGTTTGTATTGGGGTTCATACTGCCACGGATTAAATGTGATGGCAGACTTTTGGTTCCCAGCCAGGATTACTTTAGGAAGTTGATTGCTCGTTATTTGTTTAAACTTATTTTCATAAGGAAACCAAACACCTAGTTTGGCTACTTTATCCCATTGCCCAATTTCTTCTCGCTGCGAATATAATAACTTATTAGAGGCATTCCATATTTGTACTTGTGTTGAATCAATTACGGAATAATTATAGTCCCGTTTTTTTATTCCAAAGAAAACATGTTGTCCATCATCAGATATGGTCAATTTAGTCGTCACGGTAGGATTAATTGTGAAATCATCTTTAGGGTTTAAAAACTTTTCAGAATCGAATTCAAAAAGCTTATTATTTTTAAGGCTAAAGAAAAATAAATTGTTTTCACCGAGATCATCTTTTTTTTGTAAAAAGGCAACAGTATTTCCATTGCTTTGCCACGTTAAATTAAAAAATGGATTTTCGGATTTTTCAACAATTATAGTCTTTTCAACTGTGTCATTTAAAGTTATAAATCCGATGCAACGGCCATCAGTAAACATAACAGCATTTTCTTGTGGAGCTATTTTATATTCGCGAACATTATCAATTTTCATTATTGTTAATCCTGAGGATTTTTTTATTTCCAGGGAATAACCTCTTGCTTTGCTGTATGTAATAATATATTTTTTATTCTTTGTGTATTTGTATTGGGTTATTCCAGCATAAGTATGCGATTTGCCAGTTTTTAAATTAAGTATTTGTAGTCCTGCTATTGGAGTAATGCAAGCGAAGCTTTCTTCCATATTGAAGCTTCCATTAAACTAATTTGGAAAAACATACTGTATGTCCAGTTTTGTATTTCTAACAAAAAGAGTGTCTTTACCATTTGGATAAACAAGTTTGTAACTTATCCAGTTTCCATTTTCAGAAATATTTTCAGATTGCAGTGTGTGCCACAGATGATAGTCGGATTCCTGAAGCATCTTTTTTTGTTTTACCTGCCCCAATACGGGGCAGGCTACTAAAACAAAAAATAAAAATGTAATACGGGATAAAAATGACTCAACCTGTACTAGTCTTTTGTTATTGATTTTCATTGGATGTGTAAATGTTTTTAATATCCGTCATTTTGAGGAAGCAGATTTGGATTTATCCTCAACTCAGAATCAGGGATTGGAAAGAGTCTGTCAGTAGTATTCCATCCAGGTTTTGTTCCATAGAGAAAATTATCCAGGTTTGCTGTTCTTTTAAGATCGAAAAATCGATGTCCGAGCTCAGTAAATAACTCAAGCTTTCTTTCGTTGAGAATAGCCTGCAGAAGATTTTCAGTTGTCGTTGTAGTTGTGTTTTGAAGACCTGCACGATTTCTAATCTTATTTAAATCTTCTTTGGCTTCTTCCAATTTATTGAGATGTACTCTTGCTTCCGCACGAATGAGATACTGTTCTTCTAAACGCATTATAATTGAATATTCAACTGAGGTTCCCGTTGGACTTTTTTGTTTGTATTTATTAGCGTGATACCAAGTTGAGGTTCCGTTGGTGACTGATTTTATCCAATGGGTTTTTCTTAAATCATCAGAATTAAAGGCTGTAAATAGTTCATTATTTAAAGCAACAAGTGGCGGCGGTCCACTGGTAAATACAAAAAGATTTCCTTCATCTGTATTTTTACCAACTGTTGAGGGCATCAGCTGCCAAATGGTTGAGGTGCTTTCTTTTAAAAATACTTTATCAATATTGCTTTCCCACGAGTATAGATTCGTGTTATTAATTAGCAGAGAAGCGGTTTGTTCGGCCAATTCCCATCGATTATCGTACAAATATACTCTTGCTAACAACGCTTGTGCTGCTGATTTATTTGGACGAACACGACCCGAAGTAATATAATTAGACGGTAATAACGATATTGCTTTTTGTAAATCATTTATAACCTCAGAATATATCTCAGAGACAGGTTTCTTAGAAACGACAGCATTTGTTTGGTAAGAAGTGGTTGTAATGTATGGTATATTCCCATAAATATTAGCAAGATAAAAATGAAGCAGTGCTCTGATAAAAAGAGCCTCGCCTAATAATTGATTTTTGTCTGATTCAATAAGTTTTGTATTATTAGATACTCCTTCAATTACAGCATTTGCAGCATATATTTGTTTGTATGTATTATTCCACCATCCTGCGATAGTAGTATTTGATGCTATGATAGTATTATTATAGAAATCTTTAGCAGCATTGCTGTCTGTTCCATAAAACGTTAATTCATCCGAGTAGTTTCCTAAAAGATTAGAAATTCCTGTTGGTTTTCCTGTTATTAATCCGTTGTCTCTTATCTGAGCGTAAACATTTACCAAAGCAGCATTGGCAGTATTTTTATTTTCGAATACTGTATTTCCCGTTAATTGAGAAGTCGGAAGATCCACATCTACAAAACTGTCACAGGAATAGAGTAAAGAGCAAAATATCGGTATCCAAGCGAAATAAATGCATAATTTTATTTTATTACCAGTAAAGAAAATTAGCTGTCTTTGTTGTATATAATTTTTCATAGTCGTTTCGTGTTAGAAAATAAGCTGTAATCCTAATGCATATATTTTAAGAGGAGGTAAAAAGCCAGATACTATAAACTCAGGATCAGCTCCTTTATACGAGGTGAAGGTTAGTATATTCTGGCCTTGAAGAGAAATACGGCATTTTAAATTTTTTAGACTGTTTTCGGGTAGATTATAGGATATTGAAATATTTTTAAGTCTAAGATATGAGGCATCAGTTATAGCTGCATTACTGTTGCTGTATAAGTTATTTGCAGTTGTTGCCAGTGAATTTGTTCCTGAACTATACATTTGATAAGGGCTGGTATCTCCCGGATTCTGCCAACGATTTAATACTTCTTCAGTTTTATTAGACATACCGCCAGGTAGGCCTAACATGCTAATTGAATTCCAGTTTTCTTGTTTGACGTATTGAAATAGAAAATCAAGCTGCCACCTTTTTAAGTTGAACTGATTTTGCAGACCGCCGTAAAACTTTGGACTGAAATCTTTAACCGTTTGTCTATCATCAGGGGATGAAATTTTTCCGTCTTTATTGACATCTTCAAATTGATAAATTCCCGTTTGAGTATTGAGGCCTATGTAATTGTAAACCTTTTGAATATTGATGGATTTTCCAATTACATACTGATTAACATAGGTAGAGTTTTCTAATTGAGGGAACGCTATTAAATTATTTTTTGGAACGGTTAAATTAAGATTTGTTGTCCATTTGAAATTTTGTTTCTCAATATTAACTGTTCGAATAGTCAGTTCAAGTCCTGTATTTTCAACCGTCGCATTTAGGTTTGCTAATATTGAATTGAATCCTGTAGTTCCGGGCAGCGGAACTCCAACTAATTGGTTGGATGAACGATTGCGGTAATAGGCAGTAGTTAAAAAAATGCGATCTTGAATAAAACCTAGTTCTAAAGCTATTTCCATTTTTTTGTTGGTTTCCCATCCAAAATTCGCATTATATAAACGATTGGGTTGCAGACCAACTGTTCCTTGATAATTGTTACCTGCAGAGCTGTAGGTATCTAAGAAATTATAATCTCCGATTTGGTCATTGCCAGTAGTTCCGTAACTGGCTCTCAATTTTCCAAAGCTTAGAATTTTATTTTCTAACGATGGTTCTTTTGAAAATAACCAAGCTGCTCCAATGGCGCCAAAATTGGCAAATTGATTACCTGGACCAAATCGACTTGAGCCGTCTCTTCGGCCTGTAAAATTTAGAATGTAACGATCTTTCCAATTAAAGTTTACTCTGCCAAAAAATGCTTGATATTTATATTGTGTCTGCTGATTTGTAAACACATATAAATATGTAGCTGAAGCAAGGTCATAAATTAAGCTGTTACTTGCAAAACCATCTGCTTCTTGTACAAGCTGTGCAGTTTTTTGCTGTTGAAAAGTAGCGCCAGCCAAAAATTCAATTTTGCCATGGCCAATTTTTTTATTCCAATTCAATTGAGGTTCAATAATCCAAGATTCTCTCTTGCTGTTATTGACAAATAATGATGAAGATTCGCTGCCAAGACCAAGTGAAGGATTATATATCGTCGATGGTGAAGTTCTCGTTTCATCATAATGTAGATTACTAAATCCGATGTTTGTTTTTATTTCTAGCTCTGGGATTATCTGGTATGATAAAATTGTATTTGCAATAAGATTAGCCGTATTTGCTTTGTATACTGCCTCAAGATTGCGTAAAGGATTATTAAACGTTCCGTTTTCCCAATTAAGGTTTCCAAAAGCATCATAAAGAGAAGGTGCGTTCGGAGACAACGATCTTGCTTCTCGTGTAAAATCAGTTGCGGGTAGATTATTATTTTGTGAAGAATATGAAGCAGACAAATTTATCTTAAAATTATTATCTGCTGATTGATGATTTAGATTAAAATTTGCTCCACCTCTTTTGTATTTATAATCACCAGGAAAAACGGTTGTTTCATTATGATAATTACCACTAAGAAGAAACTGCGTCTGAGGAGATCCGCTATTTACTGATATCTGACCATCGTTTATTTGAGCCGTGCCTCCAATAAGTTCTTTCTGCCAGTCAGTATAGCGACTTTGATCCCAAGTGCCATTTATATCATAGGCTGCTGCTGGATATTTTACAATTCCATCATTTACAAATGCTTCTTTTCGCATTTCCAAGTATTGATCCGTATGCATTAAATTCATGAAGCGAGTTACATTTCCTACGGCTGTATTTGTATTGATTGTGAATCTAGTTTTTCCTTCTTTACCCTTTTTTGTGTTGATTAATATAACTCCATTAGCACCACGGGATCCGTAAATTGCAGTGGCATCTGCATCTTTTAAAACTTCAATGCTTTCAATATCAGAAGGATTAATTGTGCTTAGTGGACTGACATTAGAACTTGGAATTATAATTGACGAAATATTATTATTTGATATAGAGTTTGAGGCGTAAGGTACTCCATCGATTATGTAAAGAGGCTGGTTTCCATCAGCTCGTAAACTATTAGTTCCTCTTATCTGTACATCAAATCCACCTCCCGGTGTTCCAGTATTTTGAGTAATTGTAACTCCTGCCATACGACCTTGCATTGCAGAAAGTATATTGGTAACTGGCTGTTTGTCGATGTCCTTTGCGGTGATTTTTGCTATACTGCCAGTACGTTCGCTTTCTTTCACAGAATAATAGCCGGCATTGATTTTTACTTCCTGTAACGTAGTGGTGTCGTATTGGAGTTTGATATCGATTTTGGTACGTCCCTGTACAGGAATAAGTGCTTTCCTAAAACCAATAAAAGAAACAACAAGTGTATCATTAGATGAAACAACAAATGAGTACTCGCCATTAAAGTCGGTAATGGAGACATTGTTTATTTTGTTTTTTATAGCTACTGTAACTCCGGGAAGTGGAGAAGTGCCATCAGTTACAATACCTTCAACAGTATGTTGCTGTAAAAATGATGTGTGCGAATGCTCTAAAATTTTAGCGAATGACGATGAAAAAGATAGCAAAATGCCAGTGAAAATTAGGCAATAGAGAGCTCTTCCATCCTTGTAAAATGAAAAATAATTCATAATATTGGGATTGGTTAGTTAAATGATATTTGATTAGCTTAAAGGCTCTCTATACTAGTTTGGCGACGAGGTAGAGAGTCTTTTTATCTTTTAAGATAAAAAAATGGATACGTTTTTATTCATAAGTTTTAATTAGCAATAGTTAAAGCATTGATAAAATGCGAAACGGACTCATTGCTAAGAATAAAATAAGAGAGTTGTAAGAATAAAAAAGGCATGGAACTCAGCTTATTGCACTAGAGGTATTGGCCATACCTTACCACGAATAAGTGAGCCCACGCCAATGGACGTGAGCATCTTGCTTATTCTCTCGTGGTAAATGAAAAGGCCAATTTTCTAGTACGAGATTCAAAGCGAATGCTTCTATATTTTTAAAAGAAGTTTCGCAAATGTAATTAATAATGGAACAAATATAACAAAAAATATATTAAGTAGTATTTAAATGCTACAATATTTTTTTTCTAATAGCTGAAATTACATGTTCTAAATATTTCAAATGGAGAAGGAGCAAAACAGCAAATTTTTAATATCATTCGGTAACAATTTGCATAAGTTTAGAACAGCTAAAAAACTGAGCTATAGAAAGCTTGCTCAAATGTGTAATGTTGATCATAGTCAGATAAGTAAAACTGAAAAGGGCCAAAAAAGCATTCAATTAAAGACGATTTTTGATTTGGCTAGAGCGTTAGATGTTCATCCAAAAGATTTTTTTGATTTTGACTTTGAATTAAAGAAAGATGAGATCGGTAAATAATTCTATTTTTTGTTATTAAATAAGGCAGTAAACAAAGGTTTGTGTGACTTATCAGTTAGAATAATTAAATCTTAGCTCGTAAAATAAAATAAAACTATCCGATTATTAGTTCTAAAAAAGACTTTTCAGATTGAAAAGACTTGGAAAAGATACGTATTTTTAGCGCTTAGTTAAACTTTTCAATTCCGTTAAAATATACATGAAACTCTACCTGCTTCATGCTTTTTCTAAAATTTTTATTTTATATATACTTAAAGTCAAGCCTTATCTTAATTATAAAGCTTTTTGTATAATATTTTTCAGTACTAATCCAGTTTTAGGTTTAGATTTAAATTAAGGGTACAACTTTGGGTACAACAAAGTTGTACTTGTGGATAAATTTGTTTAATTGTTACTTTGATTTTTGTTGAAATCAAAGAGAAATAGGATGGATGAGTCAAAACCTTTATCAGATTTTTTTCTAGCTATTGAAAAAGATTTTCGAATCAATACTACTCATATTGCAATATTTGTAGCACTTGTTCAATTTCGAAAAAATTGTGGTGTCATAAACCCTATAAAGCCGTACAGTTTTGAGATTCAAAAAATAGTTAAAATAGCTTCTCCAAAGACTTATTATAAATGTATTAGAGAATTGCATGAATACGGTTACTTAACTTATGTGCCAACTAAAAATAAGCAAAAGCGTAGTACGATATATTTTCATTTCAAATAGGCGAGTAAAATGAAAAAAGTTAAAACATATGATATTATAGATAATTTTTTTAAACTCGATACGAGATTAAAAAATATAGAAAGCCTAGTACAAACTAATAGATTTGGTAATGTTCAGAGCGAAGCTTTCTCTTGTTCTAATAAATGTAGAAGCTCTTATACTAAAATTGAGCTTGCAAATCTTTTCTATATTTTAATGGATGAGGGAATTTTATATTTTGACTCAAATGATACGAAAAAAAACCGAAGCAGTTTTCAGAAATTTATGAGTGAAAATTTCACTTATAATGATAATGAGGGCAGCCAGAAAATAATAAGTACAATAAGCAGGCAGTTTTCCGAGTGTAAAGGCTACACCTATAAGGTGAAACAGATTAGATTTTTAGATGAATTTATTTCAGTAATGCAGGAACGTAAGAAAAGGCTAGAGAGCTGGTAGAATGGATTAGAGAGAAGATTAATAATATGTAAAAGACTCAATGATGATGAAGAAGGAAAAGTGGTTGTCCTATATGATGGAAATGAAGGAGTTGATAGGGCCTGTAGTGGCAAAAGTGGAAAGGATTGATTCAAAAATCAGCCAGGGAAAAGTCTTGAGACCTGAATATTACCGTAATGAAGATTTAAAAAAGATATTCGGGCTGTCCAATAATACTATTATAAAATACAGGCAGACCGGAATTCTGCCCTACACTAAGCTGGGAGATATTTTTTTATACGATAGCGGCAAGATCGATAAAATACTTAAAAGCAACCAATCATAATCTGCCAGTTTTTAGTTGCCCAAGGTAAAAAAACGGCTCAAAATAGATTAGGTAACTAAAAAAGTAACCATTTTTTCAAGCAGGGTTCGATACCCTTTCAAATAAAAAAGCCTTTAAACATGAATGTTTAAAGGCTTTTTGTTTTTAAAAGTCGATTTTTTGACTTCATTTGGCGGAGGAAGAGGGATTCGAACCCCCGGACCTGTTACAGTCAACAGTTTTCAAGACTGCCGCATTCGACCGCTCTGCCATTCCTCCAATAAGACGCAATTATTTTCTCATTGCGGGTGCAAAGATAAAATGTTTTTTCGATTGCAGAAATTTTTTTGATACTATTTATAAAGAAATATTATCTAAAGTGAAAAGTAAGGAAACTTTCAGGAATCTAGAGCTTATGGTTAGAATCCTTCTGTCACTTTAAGGAAACAACTATTATATACCTGTCTCTTTTTTTATACATAAATATGTGGATTTTTCAAGTCTTTACAGCCTAACATTTTCGTACGCAAATTCAATAGTACGATTGAATCGATCCCATTTGATAAATAGTATGTTTTTGTCTTCTCCTGATGATTTCTTTTTGATTTCAGAAAATAATAGGTTCCATTCTGGTCTATTTATACTCTTTGCGGAGAAATCTTCGCAATAAATCCCTTTGACTTCGATATCGTAATATTTAAAATACTTCAATAATCTATCCTCCTGCTCTGGCAAGGAATATCCTTTTCTTTTTTGTTCGTCCGTACTTACACGAACGTATAAATAGACTGACTTCATATAATTAACATATTTGTTTGACTTATTAATAAATATTTTTAAACACATCAAATGATTAATTGAAAAAGCATTACATGCAGTATTAAGTAAAACGCCATCAGCTTACTCCATATTTCAGAAATTAATAATTGAATATATCATGCGTAGAAATTGCGCTTAACGCAATTTTTTAAAACAGGTATTTATACTTACACAGAGTTCTTTTATAGTTGTATTTTTGAGATGTAAATTTAAGATTATTGAAAAAAATATTTTTATGATTACGGTTTTACGTAATACAGAAAGTTGCTATTTAAATATATTTGGTGAACACAATTATTAACTAACTAAAAAAGTATGTTATTTTCAGAATATCAAAACCAAGCAAGAAAAACAATCCAAGATTATGTCAAAGGAAAGGATGTTAATAATATAGTTCCCTTTTTAGGATTAATTGGTGAAGCCGGATCTGTCATTACTGAGTTAAAAAAAAATTTAAGAGATGGCAACGCATATATAAATTATACAAATAAACTGCAAGAAGAACTAGGTGATGTTCTTTGGTATATTTCTACAATAGCTACTGAGAATAATTTAAATCTAGAAGAAATAGCAAAAGAGAATCTAAAAAAAATAAAAGACCGCTTTGATTCAGAACAGCCCGAAAACTTTATAGTTTATGATGAAAAATACCCTAAATCAGAACAATTTCCAAGAGAATTCGAAATAGAGTTTAAGATTGTTAATGAAGAAGGAAAGGAAAAAGTAAGGATTATCAATAATACTACTAAAAAGCAGTTAGGAGATGACATTACGGACAATTCTCACAAGAAAGACGGATATAGATTTCACGATATATTTCATCTAGGTTATGTTGCCTATCTAGGGTGGTCTCCCGTGATAAGAAAATTAATGGAAATAAAAAGAAAAAGTGATAATGCTACAGATGAGGTGGAAGATGGTGCTAGAGCAGCTATCACAGAGGAATTGGTTAGCTTATATATTTATAATTACGCCGTAGATCATCAGTTGTTTAAGTATAGTAACAATGTAGATACAGAAGTTTTAAAAACAATTAAAAAGCTAGTTAGCGGCATTGAAGTAGAGAACTGTACACAAAAACAGTGGGAAACAGCAATTATAAATTCGTATAAGGTTTTTGATGAATTGAAGAATAATAAAGGAGGCCGAGTTCTAGTCAGCATTAAAAATAAAAAGCTAACTTATTTAGGTAAAAACTAATATTGGAATTAAAAAGTAATAATGATAGAAGAAAAAAACAATCCTAAAAATGTCTCATTCTTAATAAAAAAAATAAAACCTAAACCCAGTGTTGTATACAATACTTATTGGGAATTCATCTCAAAGAGACAAGATATTTTTTTTAAGCGAATTAATAATACCGAATATCCTTGGTCAAATGATGATATTCTAAACAATTACAAATTTACTAATGTATACCGTGCTACCGATAGGGTAAGTCAATTTTTGATACGAGATGTTATATACAAAGGTAGCCAGGAACCCGATGAATTATTTTTCCGTATTGTTTTATTCAAAATTTTTAATAGAATTTCTACATGGCAATTTCTTCAAGAAGAGTTAGGTGAAATCTCATTTAAAAATTATTCTTTCAAAGCATATGATAAATTACTGCTAGAAGTACTGAAAAATAAAGAACCTATATATTCTCCTGCTTACATAATGGCATCAGGAAAATCTGTTTTTGGAAAAGAAAGAAAGCATCAAAATCATTTATTACTAATAGAAAAGATGATAAATGATAAACTTCCTCATAAACTTCAACAATGTAAATCTATGAAAGACGTATATGAGCTATTATTATCTTATCCTACTGTAGGTGAGTTTTTAGCCTATCAGTATACTATTGATCTCAATTATAGTAATCTCATTAATTTTAGTGAAATGGAATTTGTAAAAGCTGGACCAGGAGCAAAAGATGGTATTACCAAATGCTTTATAAGTCTTGGCGATTATAATTATGAAGATATTATAAAAATGATGGCAGACAATCAAGAAATAGAATTTGAAAGATTAGGAGTAAAGTTTCAGAATTTAGGAGGCAGAAATCTGCAATTAATTGATTGTCAAAATGTTTTTTGTGAAGTAGATAAATATTCTAGAGTGTTTCATCCTGAAATAGTGGGAGTTTCAAATCGAACACGTATAAAACAGAAATTTAAAATAGAGAAGAAAGAACAAATTAATTATTTCTTCCCTCCAAAATGGAAGATTAACAATCTAATTTAAAGTCTTATAAACTATGAGCACATCAAAAAATGTTTTTATAAGTCATCATCATAAAGATGATGATTCTGTTACAAATTTTACAAAGTTATTGGCTGGTAAAGAATATGGTATTAGAAATAGTTCTATAAGAGCTAATCCCAAAAATCAAGATAGGTTAGATAAAAAACAAATTCCTGAACAGACTTTGAAACGACTTTTGACAATGAAAATGCATTGGGCAGGAACAGTTGTTGTATTAATTGGTTCACAGACT
>Ga0247807_10002003_pt1 | contig 11482 bp, 15 predicted proteins | sample UWRJL074202C1_FD_179931 | JGI IMG/M metagenome (GOLD analysis project Ga0247807, IMG submission 179931) | Plant litter microbial communities from Arlington Agricultural Research Station in Wisconsin, United States - UWRJ-L074-202C-1 | ecosystem: Environmental > Terrestrial > Plant litter >...
TGGTTCTTCCCCGGGTGCTGCGAAAGAAGTGTTTAGGATTCACGAAAGGTTTACCATTCACCGCGAGAGTAGCTCATATGCAACACTCACATGGGAGATGGGGCTCATGCTATTCATTCCAACCTGTCAATTGCTCGCGTGGCAGCCGTGGTCTTGTGGCTATCCTGCTTAGTGGAGAGCATATAGCCCAGACAATACCCCAATTCTATACGATGACCACTAACAAAGTAGACCACCCTAGGGCCGTCTTCTAGTATGATGAAGCATTCCAGTCCTATAAAGATTAAGAGGTACAGTACAGGCTGGGAAAGCGAACAGACCTAGGAGTGAGCCGAGCAGTTTACTATCTTTCCCTTTGGCGACTCTATGCTTGCATGATTTACAGGATATATCCTTCACATGAAAAGCATAGACGACGTTGAACTGGGCCCCGAAAATGTGTCTCACGATTAGCTGGTGCATTTCTATATGGATATGGTTTGTAACGCTGCCGCCCGCCGCAAGCCTCAATTCTGTTAGAACTGCCTCTTCTGACCACAGTGGTACGGAGTAAATCTTAGAGGGTTAGGAGGTTTCTTGGTGAGGCTTGTGATCGATCAGCGGTGTTTTCTAGCCAGTCCAACCGTCTCCTGCAAGACATCGCCGTTCCAGCCACCACCTCTCTCATCTCCCTCCCCGCAACCATAGCATCACGGGCGGAGGAGACTAAAAGAGGGTGTGAAGGCTAACACTTAGGGCGCATTATAAGCGGGTCCCCCTGTATGTATAGAAGGCTGCAGTGTGCTTCCTCTGCAGCTTCCACTCGCTCGGAGTGGCGCTCCTCTCGGGGTGGCAGATGAATCTGGTGGTCGGCTCCTGAGTATCTTGGACCTTTCAATGATGCCCCTGTTCCCTGCTGCCCCTCCCCCCTCTTACTCCCTTGATAGAGGTGACCTCCATCTCTCACCTTGACCTTGACCTTGCCCCTCTAGTCTACCAACCAGGACCTCTAGCTCTCAATCATAGCCCTGGCCTGTGCATGTCCATCCACTATCCATCGTCCACTATCCACATCCTTCTCATAACTGCCCATGCCCCATCTCAAAATCACCCAATTCAGACGTTCCTGTCTTCCTTCTCTCATTCAACCTGTTACTTCAAACCGTCAGCGCCATTACTCATGTTCTGCTAACTATAGCTCAACAACTCTAACTTCTATTCTTGTTGATCCTTTGGTGAAGATGACACTGCCAGTTGCATGTCCTCCTTCTTCGTGCGCCAGTTCGGACCCCCCGACAGTTCCTCAGCGTAAACGAAGACGACGTGCTCCAGCTAGTGGTGCAACTGACGATTGCTTCACGTGTACCAAAAGAAACACCAAATGTGACCGCCGGCGACCTTATTGTTCACCATGTTTGGAAATTGGGAAGGAATGTTCAGGATATAAGACACAATTAACGTGGGGTGTGGGAGTGGCGAGTCGTGGAAAGCTTCGAGGACTATCTTTGCCCATAGCAAGATCTGCGCCAGCACCCAAGAGTCCACCTGTTTCTGGAATTAGATCGAGGGCACTTTCAACGACTTCGAATCTCCATGGCGATGATGTCAAAATCAAACTTGAGCACTCTATAGTCTCTAACCCATTTACTACCTACGACTTTGTTAATATGGCGCCTCATGGAGTCACGAACCCACCACTCCACCACCAGATCCCAGACTGGAACATCGGCGTATCGCACGATTACCCTATCCAGGACTACCACCAACCAGATGGAATGAGCCATCAAAGGCAGCTACCACAGCTGCACCGCTTGAACACAGTTCACCTCAGTTTAGGACGAGACAATATTGGACTATCCAGCTCACTAGATTCCCTCAGCGCCTACGCAGATAGCGATTACAATTCACCGATCAGCCAGTCTTTCACAAATGATGATATTCCATTTCTACACAGCCCGGTGCCTATATACAATAGCTACTCGGCGCGGGATTCGATCCCTCACAGTCCTGTGGGAGGTATGATGACTGATGCTCGCAATGGCCCAACTTCATGTCCAGAGTCTTACTATGCACAATCCGAAATGAGTTCAAGCATCAGCTCTCACCAAAACCTGTATGATATAGCAGAAGCGCGTCAGCACCAGGCCTCTCCAACTGGTAATGACATATTCTACGATGATGATATGCTCGGTAAGAATTTAGCCTATTCTAACCTGCAACTCACATATTAATTTGTTCCAGGCCCCCCAACGACCCATGAAATGGATGCATATGCAACCAGTGCACGCTCGAGCCACTTTAGTCGTACTTCTGCAAACGATAACGACGACATTGTCTCTCATGAACCCTCAGATGCTGACACCACCTATCATATGGGTCACGAGGCTCATGACTCGATATCGTCAACCACATCGGTAGATCTGACACCTAGGATTTCATTCTTCTTGGATTACTACGAGAAAATCATTTGTCCTTCAGTTGTGGTTCTGGACAGCCCTAGCAATCCTTACCGTGAAAACATTCTCAATCTAGCCAATACAAGCCAAAGTCTCACTCATGCCATATGTGCGCTTGCTGCCTGCAATCTTCGAATGAAGCGCAAGCGTTCGTTGGGTCAAAATCACTGGAGCCACCAGCCTTTTGAATTCGACCTTCAAGATCACGTATATGGAGGCCCTTCTCGTCCCACTTGTGTTCGCCGAACATCTCACCACCCAATGTCACCCGATCTAACCTCCAACGATTCATCTATCCAGGAAGAATATCAACATCGCTCTCTTGCAGTTTCCCTTCTAAACCAACAACTCAGCGACCCCTCTAAAACACGCCATGATTGTGTGCTCGCTACGCTTTTCATACTTTGCCATTACCGAATGTGCGAGTCAGGTGTTGCGCAATTTCGAACACAATTTGCAGGTGTTAAGAAGATCCTGGGAATCCGGGAATCTGGAATCGAAACTGGTAATTGGGGCTGGATGGAAACACTTTTTACGTACTTTGATGGCATTGCGGCCTCAATCAATGATCGTGAGGCTCAGCTTCGTGGAGGATACGTTTCAATGATTGCTGCTACACCCTCTAACCCAAATTACGCACTTGAGAACATGGCGGGCTGTGATTCCCAACTTTTCAAAACCATTGCCAAACTTGGTCGCCTCAATTTACTTTCCCAGCACCGCCCAGTGCTCGCAGATCCCACGCAGTCATCTCTTGAGTGCCTTGCGACACGCCGCTCCTCTCCACCTCAGCATCGCCCAGCACTTGCGGGCCAGGCGCTTGCTGACTTTTACAACTTGCACGCGCACAACTTTGATGGGAACGGTTTCGCATCATTGCTCGAAGATGACGCCAACGTACCCCTTCTAACTTCCACATCCTCGCAAGAAGATTTACGCAGCACTTTCTGGACTGAGTGGAAATCTGCACGACTCGCACTGCAAGAATGGGAGTTTGATGCGTCACGGCTAGTCGCTACATTACCAATAACACCAACCTCTACTCAACTTCGAGATTTTGGGTATATCTCAGAAGCGTTCCGCTACTCTGCGCTTCTTTACACCGAGCGATTGGCGTGCCCAAACCTTCCATCTAGCCACCTCAATTTTCAAAATCTGGTCAGCCAGGTGCTTTACTATGTCACGAGTCTAGAGCAGGGCAGCGGATGTGAGAAGTTTCTCCTTTGGCCGCTATTCATTAGCGGTAGTGAGTGTGTGAATGAGCTTCAGCAGAGCATTGTGCGTGGCAAATGTCGCGAGATCATGACGCGTAGCGGCTATCTCAACAATCTTGCTGGCTTAGAGGTTCTTGAGGAACTTTGGGCAGAAAAAGACGACCGAATAGGAGATCGAGAAAAGCATAGTCGACCAGGTCTGGGCGGACCGTTTCGCTGGACAAAACATATGCAAGGGGACGAGGAGTGGATTATGGTTTGAATACCTTCTTTTCCCGTACAAATTTCCTTTGTCATGATGGGATAGGTCAAAATTCAGACCTGTGTAAATAGATGGATGTATATGATGCGATTAGTGGCAAGGGCAAGGAGAAACGCAGGAGTCGTTTTATCGAAGGTTTACCAGTTGAGGGCCTTCTATCCAACGATACGGAGTGTATGGCATTATGAAAAAAACACAGCTTGGGTTAGGGGTCAAAGGCGTTCGGACAGCGCGGGAACAGGATTTTCATCCGGGCTTTGGGATAACTTGGGAGCGGGAAATGAACGGCATAGGATGCCTAAATGAAATATGAAGCGAGATGCATCATGCCGTGCATGCAGATAGCTATGAATATAAATGTCCCACATCACTTCCTAGATCCGATGCTTAGTAAATGCTTGTTTCGTCTGTAATTGTGGTGTGTGTGGAGACTCACGGGTGGCGGGCTTGGAGGACGGAGAAGGGATAAATGGAGGAATAACGTCACATGCATTTTCAAGAACCCTTATCAATCTCAAAAACCCATCACAATGTTGCTAAACGATGCAATATGAGTAAGTTTCCCGCTAGGTTAGTGAAGATCTGAGACATGCATCGGTACTGTTTTTTAGCAAGTGTCTTTCTTCGTTCATATCATGTCAATGCTGTGTATCGCGGAAGGTTTCCCTTTTTGGGAAGCCAGGTCGCCATGAACATACTCAGTCCGTTTCTCAAGCTGCCTGAGATAAACAACAATTAGAGCGTGGCGCCGGGCAGGATCCACATTAACCCGAATGAAACAAGATGTGATGTACATGACATGCCAACTTAAGCCGGATTCAACTGACATATATCGATCGAGGCGTGGCATGCCCGGTAGCTTGCTAAGTAGGCTCCAATTCAGAAGATCTAACATGTGAGCACCATCTCGGAACGATATTTACACATCGTGAAGTGACGAAACCCAACTGGGTATAGGAGAATACAATCTAAATTTGTTGTGTTTCAATACACGATAAATGTCTACCCGTCGCGTAGAATTATCCCGATCTGGAACCTTTAAGCGATACGTTTTGTTTGACGTAGCATTTGACAGCCTGCAGGGAGTTTCTTCTAGACCCCCTTTGTTTTATTGTTGAGTTTGTTGTTGGGAATTCCATCTTCTGTCTCAAAACCTATGAAACACCAAGTTCAGCTCTTGAGCGCCAACTGAGCGGGGAACCATGACTCAGGTTCATCTGGTCTATGTTCCGAAAACAAACTGAAAATAACATTTGAAACTCCTTTATTTTGTGCGAATAAGGTAGAATGAAAACTATGTACTTACCATTGGCCATTGGATTGTATAAGGTTTGTCACTGGCAAGTCCTTCAAGTAATTATTTCTTGGATCTTGTTTTAGCTAGTTTTCACACAATGTTTTGTTTGTGAGTACTAATACGATTGTTTACTAGTCTAAGTGTATACAGAGTGTATTCTTTTGTGTATAAGTAGAGTCAAAAAAGTGCCATAAGGAAAAGTACCTCAAGCCTACGATCACATGATCGGCTAATTGGTGAGCCCCTATTCTGTCTTGTGAGTCTCACGATGAACCTCACAGTTAACAAATCGATCCCCACAAGTACTATTATGAACAAAAACATAAATCTCCCTGAGACAATACAAATGACCTTCTGCCTGTATTATAGTGGCGATTACTCAATTCCTCTCCAAAGCATACGAACTTATTAGTAGACCTAACAGACCACCTCATCCATGATAACTAGTGAAGCAGAGTGACTGTGCAGCCTTTACTAGGAGCGCGTCATTTCTCAAGCGATGAGTAACCGCCAGAGTGACACCTTTTCTCCATGAACACTGAGTTCCCCAACTTCCCATTCCCGCTTGTTCACAATAATAGATGAATGAACTAGCAGTGCTGTAGATTGAATTGTGAAGCTTTTATATGCCATGTGCTCCAAAAAACATGATTCCAAGCCTGTTTCTGATGTCTGCTTTTGAAATATCAGATGCTCTTCCATGATCAGATCTCAACATCGCGTCAAGTAGCACCTTTTCCAACTATAAACCCTCCTGCTCCCAGGCGCACTTCATCCACTTCTTAGCCTTCTTAGCCTTCCTAGCCTTGTCCTTAACCTCCACCATATTCTACTTCTTACGAATTCTTCTAGGGCAGGATTCGTGGCAGTAACTACTTTGTTGCTCGTACTCGATCTCGTAGATGGGGCACTTGGTAGGAGAGTGCTGGCTCGCGAGTCGGGTGAGGATATTAGACTGGGTTGCGTTCTGCTTATTGGGGTGGCTGTCGCAGATGTGAAGCTCGTAGGCTATGCACTCGCAGTGCTTGTAGAATGTGTGAATTTCGCGGCACATGTGGGAGTTGGTTGCGCTGTGTCAAAGGTAGGGACTGATCATCGCTTTGGACTTTGAAAATATTAAAACCGGTGTGGAGTAAGGATGAAGAATAGCAATTCACTAACTAGTGTTTAGCTTAGGCAAGTTTTCATAATGATAACTTTGCCGAAAATACAGAAGCAAGAGAAGGCTATATTTTGAGCTGCTTCTCGGAAAAGAACGACATATAAATTTCTCACGTCTTTCCTCCGTCCTGCTGCTTAATATCGTCTATGTAATGTATTATCTACGAAATTTATGGGTTATGTGAAGTCTCAAACTTGAGAAAGGAAACATATTATGTATGTAGACAACTCGCACCTCCCTAATATTTTATTGTCCCTTGTGGTGGCACCAAAAGATGTGATTCACCTACTTACGCAACGAAATTCAGTTAATGCGTAAAAGCGGAATATTTTATGCCTACTACTACTTTTCATCACTGTTGAATTAAGATATCGGATGGTCTTGTGTTTAGACGAAGAGTTTAGGTGAATTGTAGGCTTTATAGTAGCCACAATCTAAAGCTCTGCTACTATAATTCTAGATATTTACATATGTTGCAGCAAGCAACACAAAATAGAGTTCTAGAAAAATTGACACACATCGCTCTAGAAGAGTAAAAGGAGGGTATAAGTGTACAAGAATATAGGTACTAGTTCCGTACAGGATGAATTTCATAGCCTAACATAGTCTCTAGGGGATTAATGTGAAATGTTACCACTTGAAATTACTCTCGAGAGAAGGAAGATAATTCCTCAATTTTGAACGCGCGATGCTCTATTATAAGCTATTATAGATTTAATCGAGCCAGGGAGGATTAGAACCTAGACCACTTTCGTAGCAATTGAAATGCTTGAGTAACTCCATGCTCTCGACAAACTCACGTGACAAATGGGTATCTAAATCAGGGCTAGTGAGGTGGGTCCACTCCCTTTTCTGACTCTCTACTTTAGATAAACATACACATGCATATTCAACTCGTAGATATCTTGTCCGTAACAATTCCCTTCTTAAAGTCGCTGGAGGTCAAGAAGCGGCTCATCCATCTCCTTTCATGAAGCCAAGATTCTAACGCAGCCTAGCGACTAGCTATGACGCTTACAATGCGCCAAAATAAAGAAGTCATTTCCAATCCCAATATTGAAGCATTTCACATTTCTTGCCTACTTTTATTGGTTTAGGCCAGGTTCAGAAGCAGTGCGGCCGAAATAGTACTTTCTTGTCAATTTCTCTACTTCATAAAATCTTTAGGCGGCCAGTTTCAACTGGCTTCGTCTCCCAGAGCTCAACAATGAGTAGCCGTCCCATAAGCAGCTATGGCTATATCGACCCGAGCTTTCCTCCCCCCAATCCAGATGCTGGAGATGCTCGAATCATCATCTACGGGTTCGTGTTTGATCTAAACTTCTTCATACTCTAGCATCCCAGAAAAAGTGAACGTACTAACCACATCTCAAAGTTACACACCTAACTTCATTCTCTGCATCCTCGGAATCGTCTTCTTTGCTCTCGCGTTCATAGCCCACGCTGTCCAGGTCATTAAGTAAGTGATAGAATCGAGACGCGGCGTGAATTCTGCGCGTGCTTGTTCCTCTAGAACAGATCGTATTGTAGATCCTCACCACCCAACCCAGCACAAATTACCTCTTTTACGCCATAACCACTAACAACCCGTTTCCCACCACAGATATCGACTCTGGTCCTTCACGCCTCTGACAGTATCTTGCCTCCTCGAGGTAATAGGCTACATTTTCCGCTCCATCTCGTCGCGTAAAAACCCGTATCGGGTCGTCTATTTCGTCGTGCAGTATTTCCTCATCGTCACCGCACCCGTGCTGGTATCAGCAAGCATCTACGTCTGCCTGACACGGCTCATTTCCTGGGCTGAAGCCTCCGGGACGAGTGTTGGAAAGGCGTGGTGGTTGAGAAAGAAGTTCATCCTCTGGACCTTCATCACAATCGATATCGTGACCACAATAATGTGAGTATCATTTCGCATTTATTCGACCCTTTTAGAGAGACTTATACTGTGTTTGTTACTAACTCCTCCATTAGCCAAGTAGCAGGCGCAGCTCTTATAGGTGTGGCCGCATCAAACCAAACAGATCTTACAACACCAAACAACATTCTTCTTGTTGGTCTCGCCATCCAGAGCGTAGCTTTCTTAGTATACTTGATATTGCTAAGTATTGTAATCAGTGTCATTTACAGAAGCTCTGTCTTGAAGGCGAAATTACGACAACGAAAAAGCCCGTTTATCTTGGTTCTAGCTGTGGCAAGCATTCTGGTGTTCCTACGTACACTTTTCCGACTGATTGAGACGAGCGAGGGGGTCTACGGCAATCTGAGTACTCATGAGGCGTATTTCGGAGGTTTGGAATTTGCACCTATGGTTGTTAGTATTTGGCTGCTGGCAATTTGGCATCCAGGGCGATGGATTACGAATCCCAGGCGGGAGATGAAATCAAGCAACGTCTGATTTCATGCCAAGATAAATGCAAGTTCTTCATTGAGTTCGTGTACACCAACAAGAACCATTGACTAAAGTGAACATGATGAATCCGACCATACCCAGTGACCTTCTAACCCTGAACGATGCGCTGGAAACCTCTCTACTCAATATCGACACTTCAAACCAACAAAGGGAAGATGAACAATAGGAACTCTAATAACCTTGCGGCAACCCCCTCCTCTCTTCATGATTGAAGCTCTCAGTAGTGCTGGGGAGCGCTCTCTTTGTTATCGTATGTGACAATAGGCAAGCCATCATTAGGATGGTCATAGCCAAAGAAGGCTCTGATCTTGTTTTGCTGATCATCCACCGTCAATACCGTGAAGTTCTTTGCGTAATCCCAACCCCAGCTGAGGTAAAAGCCGTTCTTCTATTTGACACAAGCCAGTTAAAACTTCGTCCAATTCAGTGCTGTGTGGGAACTGGTGAGGGATTGTGCTGATTGATTAGGTGGACATTAAAAGAAGTAACGTACCTCAGCACAGCTCTTGCCAAACCACGGATGCGTAGTGGCCGGCTCTCCTTTGTCAATGACAGTGCAGTGCTCGAACCAGTATCCATCATAAATGTCAAGATGATAGGTGCAAGTCTTGGGATCGGTACAGTCTATTGTTTTATTAGCTCTACACTCTTTTCTCCGTTTTTGAAAGAAGCTTCTGGGGTATACTGACCTCTCTTGAAGTCCACGACAGCCCACTTTGATGTTCGTGAAGCCAATTCCGATGGAGCTGCAAAAGCAGTGGTGAGCAGGGTTGAAAGGGCGAGCAGTTTGAAGTGCATATTTGCGAAATAGACCACCTTGATGAGTAGTGGTAAATGGCGGTGGATAGGTAATTCGTGGGCAAGCAATATATACTTGGATGGATATCTAAGGCAGGTAATCAACACCTTTAGTTGGATTGAGATCTGATAGAGGAACGGTCTTTGCCTGAAAACAGTGTACGAGACAATCTGCAGGGAGGCGATGAGCATATACGCACCTGAGAGTTCTCGTGGAGTTCAAAGAGTGGTGTCTCGCGACTGCAGCAAGCCAAAGCAAGTAATACAAGTTCCAAAACAGTGGAACAATGGATGGGAGAATTGTTTGTTGTGGAAGTGGTTGCGAGCGATGATGTATGAAGATGGATGAGATTGAGAATGTGGGCGTGCGAGGAAAGTTATAAAGAACCTCTCAGCGCTAAGTCTTTCGGAAGGCATCTGACATCCGTTGTTGCCATTTCACAAAGTAATGGATTGAGGTGTTGATACTTCCTTCCGTCACTGAAAGTTTGCACGCATCATCACTACCAACACTGGAATCGAGTACAATGCTATTCAAGGTATTTAGTTGCTCATTTATTAGGTGTTGTAATATATGAAGAAAAGTGCGAAGATGCATTAAACACCACAGATTAGTGATATACTCACTAGCCATGACCGCAAACTTTCACTCTATGTATCGGCAAACATGGTGACGGTGGTAACGATGGAGAGTGCCATCAAACATGTAAGCCACAACGGTAGCAACGGCTGAGCGTATGACTTCCATGAAGTTGAGGTTTGGTAAGTCCAGACCGTGCACTGTCAGTGAGTCCTGCCTTAGTTATCGCGTATCGTGCTTTTGTTCAGTAAATATCCAGAAACCGCGTATCAAATAGAGGAACGCAAGTTTTTTCCATTGCTAGATGGCGTAGAAATGAGGAAATATAGATGAAATGTTGGTAGAAGTGTCTCCATTGTGTGAATTATATCCGCACGGAGCGGAGACCATTCCATGTCATTTTTATTGCTTAGATTCTTAATATCTACATAATTCAACGGCCAACATGATTTTCCCAAAACATGGAGCGAACCTAAACCCCGTGAAGCTCTACTCATGAATACATGGACTGCCGTTAGTCAATTAAATTGTCTTAAAGATTAGTCATGCCGACGAGGATTCTAGCAGTGCCTTCCCGCACCACATTACAGAAAAGCTGCTTCGGGGTGGAAACCGATTCTTGCCAGGCAGGAGGTAACGCATGCTCTCCAGGCTGTACGATATTCAACCTGAACATAGGATTCTTGACCAAGACATGCAGCGTGAGGGGCTCGAAGTATATGCTTATATCGTTGGAGAATCAGCACAATAATGTGTTACTATATGCGACGGAGTGATAAAATAAGTAACCCGACATATTTAGAGAAAGAGTGTTAGGCATGTTCAATGTATAGCATTTTCGCCTTCTGATGCCATACGTGTTCCACACTTATAACAGCTATGGCTATTAACGTACTAATATTTGAGTCTTATTGCCGTTCCTGCGTAGTTTCCACGTTAAATCGCGCAATTTCCTCCTCCTTATTGCTACAGGACCTCCCCTAAACGCCGCCACACGGTTGAAACGCCAATTTTTATCACCAAGGGTATCAGTCCACCTTTCGCCTTGAAAATGCACCCAATAACCACCTGCCTAAATATCAAGACTTCCTTTAAATCAAGAGTTCCTCTTTGCAAAAGATACTTTCTTCCGTCGACTGGTGGTCATACCGACATATGCCGGGTCATCTTTGGCGTTTTCTGGACCATCGAATCGCTCATTGCCAATCCTGATTACTTTCATAATATTTCCTAACACAACTCCGAGACTACGCTTCCCCAGCGTTACACACGGGCCAAGATCATCGGTCAAAAGATAGTCTTGGCCAGCAGAATTTCGGTTTAG
>Ga0247807_10002006_pt1 | contig 11475 bp, 11 predicted proteins | sample UWRJL074202C1_FD_179931 | JGI IMG/M metagenome (GOLD analysis project Ga0247807, IMG submission 179931) | Plant litter microbial communities from Arlington Agricultural Research Station in Wisconsin, United States - UWRJ-L074-202C-1 | ecosystem: Environmental > Terrestrial > Plant litter >...
GGCCCAAATTGTTGGGGAAAACCCTCGGATCCTTGTCCTGTTGACATCATACCGAAAGCGGTGGAGGTTGAGTTGGAAGCTGTTGATTGCTTTCCTAACTAATCTGCCCACCACCCCCGCACAAACTCTTGCTGTTCTGATATTCAGACCAAAACCAACCCTCTCACCATTTTACTTCTTGGTTACTGCCTGAAATAACCAAAGCCTGTAGAAAGTCTATTTGAGCGATTTCTTCCTTCTTTTAAGCAGCAAAGGAAGCCTGAAGTCATTCTACATACGCAAGGTACTTTACAGCTCACAACTTCTTTGAAAATGGATCCCCTCAATGAGCAATCTGGCAATTCTGTTTTAGGAGACGTGGCAGATGGAGTACCAAATGATGGGACTGGTATGTAACTTTGTCTCATTTGAATTACAAACACTGATGATGTTAGGTGTGGTTAAGCTGGACCCATGGCTCTCCCCTTTCAAGGATGCCCTAAAACAACGATATGCGAAAGCCCAAAGCTGGATCAAGACGATTGATGAAACTGAGGGGGGATTGGAAAAGTTCAGCAGAGTATGACCGCTTAGATTCTGCTTCTGAGTTTCATGGAGAAAGCTAATTGCTGTAGGGCACAGAAAAGTTCGGCTTCAATGTGGACAAGGATAACAACATTACCTATAGGGAATGGGCTCCTAATGCAGTCGAGGCATTCCTTATTGGTGAATTCAGTATCTCTCCCTGTTATACGTTTATACACCCACATAGATATCAGCAGGTTTAAGTGAGTTCTGTGCTAATTGCCTCATAGATGACTGGAGCCGAGAATCACACCCCATGAAGAAGGATCCATTTGGAGTATTCGAGGTAGTGATACCCTCCAAAGATGGTGAACCTGCCATCAAACACAATGCCAAAATTAAAGTAAGTATCCGAGCTTAGGAAACAAGAGCATGGCTAATCTGGCAGATCTCTATGATCACACCTACTGGCGAGCGGATTGAACGAATTCCAGCATGGATCAAATATGTCACACAAGATCTGAACGTCTCCCCAGTCTACGATGGCAGATTTTGGAATCCTCCAGCCTCCGAAAAATATGTATTCAAGCATCCAAGGCCAAAGAAGCCGGAAAGTGTTAGGGTTTATGAAGCACATATCGGAATCTCTTCTCCAGAATTGAGATGCGCTACATACAAGGAGTTTACAAAGAACATGTTGCCAAGAATAAAGCACCTTGGTTATAATGTTATTCAGCTCATGGCAATCATGGAGCATGCGTATTATGCCAGTTTCGGCTACCAAATTAACAGCTTTTTTGCAGCGAGCAGCAGATTCGGTACACCCGATGACCTCAAGGAGCTCATTGACACTGCGCATGGATTGGGAATTGTTGTTCTACTCGACGTTGTCCATAGCCATGCTTCAAAGAACGTTTTGGATGGATTGAATGAGTTCGATGGATCTGACAGCTGTTACTTCCACGAGGGTCCAAAGGGCAAACACGAGCTATGGGATAGCCGACTTTTCAATTATGGGAGCCACGAGGTGCTGCGTTTCCTTTTGAGTAATCTCCGCTTCTGGATGGATGATTACAACTTTGATGGATTTCGATTTGATGGTGTTACTAGCATGCTGTATACTCACCATGGAATTGGAACGTAAGTGAAGCAAACTCATTGTTAAATTATAACTAATGGTCCTCAGCGGGTTCTCAGGAGGCTACCATGAGTATTTTGGCCCTGGTGTCGACGAGGATGGTGTTGTGTATCTTATGCTTGCCAATGAGATGCTGCACCAGCTTTATCCTGAAACTATCACAATTGCTGAAGATGTGTCTGGTATGCCAGCATTATGTCTTTCACTTTCCTTGGGAGGTGTTGGATTCGACTATCGACTTGCGATGGCTATACCCGACATGTGGATCAAGATATTGAAAGAGAAGGAAGATACTGAGTGGGACATGGGTAACATCACATTTACTCTGACCAACCGACGACACGGAGAAAAGACAATTGCATATTGTGAGAGCCACGATCAAGCGTAAGTTCATGATTCTCTTTCATATTCCACCATGGCTAATGACCAATAGATTGGTTGGCGACAAGTCTATCATGATGCATTTATGCGATGCAGAAATGTATACCAACATGTCGGATCTCTCAGAGCTGACTCCAATAATTGAGCGTGGCATGTCTCTCCACAAGATGATTCGACTCCTGACCCATGGTCTAGGTGGCGAGGGATACTTGAACTTTGAGGGCAATGAATTTGGTCATCCAGAGTGGCTTGACTTCCCACGCGAGGGAAATGACAACAGCTTCTGGTATGCACGTCGGCAATTCAACCTGACAGATGATGGTCTACTTCGTTACAGATACTTGAATGAGTTTGATGCAAAGATGCAACACACCGAACAGAAGTACGGCTGGCTTCACTCTGACCAAGCATACATCAGTTTGAAGAACGAGGTGGACAAAGTCGTTGTCTTTGAGCGGGCAGGTCTACTCTGGATATTTAACTTCCATCCCACAAAGAGTTTCCCTGATTACCGAGTTGGTATCGAGGAGGCAGGTACCTACAAAGTCATCTTAAACACGGATGCTAAGGATTATGGCGGCTTTGAGAGAATCGATGCCGGCACACGATTTTTCACAACACCATTCGGCTGGAATGGAAGAAAGAACTTTATTCAAGTCTATATCCCTACCAGAACCGCTATCGTAGGCTTTACTTTGACTAATTACCAAGTCCGATGCTAACGTTGAACAGGTTCTTGCACTCGAATCAACGATTTGAATTAGGGCGACAAGCACTGAGTCGTAGATAGCATGAGTGACTATAGTGACTACTATAGCACTTGGTATGCTTTAGATATTTCTTATGTTGCTTAGATTTTATTGACAAGCATGGTACCTGTAGGGATAAGTATAGATTATTTTTCCAATATAATGGGGCAGCCTGAAGGCATTGAGCGAAAAAAAAACTCATATCTGGAGCTTCTAAAGATGGAAATGAGAGATGTGAATTGTTTGACCCTATTTCGATTCGTACATATTTCTTAAGAAGAAAATAATCTTCCGAATATAAAGCCTCACGCAGTCTGAAACGGTTTTAAACAAATAAATTCCACCGGAAGTTCCATTCTCTAGTAATGTATCGCATCATATGATATAGAAAGAAATACTCCGTCTGTCTACAGGAGGCTCTTGCTGAAGTCAAATCTAAGCACCTCAAGGAATTATGTATCGCGTTTTGCTATCAGGAATCGATTGGTGGTTACTAATTTGCGGTAGGGAATAGAGCAGAATAAGAAGGCTCATTCTCCATGGAAAAAGAAAATACGTGTCGTCTATCATTAACATTGCCAATGTTATTCACAGGGCTCCCGGTTGTTCCCGTTCATAGATCACGTGCAAGGGATACAACCGCCCACAAAATGATTTCTAGGCTGCCAAATTTCCGCAGGATATTAAACGTATAAAAATGAAAAGAGTGCCTACCGCTAGCTACTAACCATTTTTCATTGAACGAGTGCTGAAATTGATTGAGAGACAGCCAAGACTATTCAATGGTGAGGTCGGTCAAATTAGTCACGTGAGAACCTAAACCGGCTAGATCCAATGTCAAGCAAGAGGATCTTTGTGCCGAACGAACCTCAAACCCTTTTCAAGACCAAATCAATCACCTCTCTTATCTCCACTCCCATCTTCAACGCTCTTTTTCATCTTGCAAGATGTTCCGGAGGTATGTACCAACCCATTGATGGACTGTCTGAGCTTCCGCCGGTCGCAATTGATCAATTGAGTTGAAGGACTGACCGGCAATTAGCGCCATACAAAAGTCTGCCATTCGGGCTTCCAGAACAGCATTCAGACCTGCTGTCTCGACAAGCTTGCGGGCTGCCTCTGCTCGATTCGCGAGTGATACTGCTCTTCATGGCAAGATCCATCAAGTAATTGGTTAGTGATATAGCCTTCGCTCTCTATAGTAATAAGCTAATTCCGTCGACTAGGTGCTGTTGTGGATGTCAGTTTCTACCGCTCCCATCGATGATACTACAATATTGATACTTTCTGCAGGTTAAATTCGATACCGACAAGCTCCCTCCCATTCTAAACGCCCTTGAGACGGAAAACGCTGGTCAAAAGCTCATCCTTGAGGTCGCAGTAAGTTGCCAAATATGAGCAACATAATCAAAACATGCAAGCTGACGATTCGATAGCAACATTTAGGAGAGAATGTCGTCCGAACCATTGCCATGGATGGTAAGAGATCCAAATCAATAGATAATCAGCAGAAACTGACGTACATATCTAGGTACCGAGGGTCTCGTCCGTGGTCACCGCGCAAGTGATACCGGATCCCCAATTATGGTCCCAGTCGGCCCAGGAACTCTTGGTCGTATCATGAACGTCACTGGTGACCCCATTGATGAGCGTGGTCCTATCAAGCACGTCAAGAAGCTCCCGATCCACGCCGATGCACCAGCTTTCACTGAACAATCTACATCTGCTGAAGTTTTGGTCACTGGTATTAAGGTCGTCGACTTACTGGCCCCATACGCTCGTGGTGGAAAGATTGGTCTTTTCGGAGGAGCTGGTGTCGGAAAGACTGTGTTCATTCAAGAATTGATCAACAATATCGCCAAGGCTCACGGTGGTTACTCTGTCTTCACTGGTGTCGGAGAGCGTACCCGTGAGGGTAACGATCTGTACCACGAAATGCAGGAGACCCAGGTCATCCAACTTGATGGAGAGTCCAAGGTCGCCCTGGTTTTCGGTCAAATGAACGAGCCCCCCGGAGCCCGTGCCCGTGTCGCTCTTACTGGTTTAACCGTTGCTGAATACTTCCGTGACGAGGAGGGTCAAGATGGTAAGCATTACGCCTATATTTGATACCCTTTTTACTAACTTGTTAGTGTTGCTTTTCATCGACAACATTTTCAGATTCACCCAAGCCGGTTCCGAGGTGTCCGCTCTTCTCGGTCGTATCCCTTCTGCCGTCGGTTACCAACCTACTCTTGCCGTAGACATGGGTCTCATGCAAGAGCGTATTACCACCACCACCAAGGGTTCCATTACCTCAGTGCAAGCCGTGTACGTGCCCGCTGATGATTTGACTGATCCCGCCCCTGCTACTACCTTCGCCCATTTGGACGCCACCACTGTGTTGTCCCGTGGTATCTCTGAGTTGGGTATTTACCCAGCTGTCGATCCTTTGGATTCCAAATCTCGTATGTTGGATCCCCGAGTTGTTGGACAAGACCACTACGATACCGCTACCAAGGTCCAACAGATGCTCCAGGAGTACAAGTCTCTCCAGGACATCATTGCCATTCTTGGTATGGATGAGTTGTCAGAAGCTGATAAGTTGACTGTCGAGCGTGCCCGAAAGCTCCAGAGATTCTTGAGCCAACCTTTCACTGTTGCCACCGTTTTCACAGGTATCGAGGGTGTTTTGGTTGACCTGAAGGACACCATTCGGTCGTTCAAGGCTATCATGAACGGAGAGGGTGATGATTTGCGTAAGTCTGACTTTTCCCTGGGATTTGTCTAATTCACACCTTTTTTCGAGCTACTTGCTCAAGACATGTCTTCATAGACCAAATGTCTTGGCGCCAAGCATCTCCAAAAACTCCGCGCTCAACCCCCCTTTCTCACTTCACCCTCATAATTAATTCTCCCCCTCCTTACATCGACCTCATAACTAACTCCCTTAAAGCGGAATCGAGCTTCTACATGGTGGGTGATATCGACGCTGCTCGAGCTAAAGGAGAGCAGATTCTGGCGGACCTTGAGAAGGAGAAGGAGTAGAGGAATTCATGGTGGTTTTGTATCATAGGTCGAGTTTTAACCCGTAAACAATTTCTATTAAAGTTCATCTTCCAAATCATCCTGACATGTAACACATTAATTCTACTGACAGATGAGCCGACAAAGCCATCTATATTCTTAAAAGTTGCGTAAGCTTGAGGGTTCACTTTATTGTCTGTATTTACACTTAAGTCACCCACCATAATAAAAGCATGATGGTTGCTTTGTATTCAGTTGAGTTACTGGCTTCAAAGACAGTCAAACCACCCCGAGAAGTTACTGGCATTTATTAGAAGATCCGTTAGCCAATCTGCAGGATAACACAAAGTCACTTTGAACTTTCACAACCTTTACGTAATATGATATCTGACCTGAGGTGGAAAACCATGCAATATATTGAGTGTTCTATGTGGGCAGAATTAATTAAAAACGTCAAAAGTACTTTTTCAACCTTAGAGCTTAGGTGTGGATATCGTCCCCCTCGGTCTCTTCTACTGTCGGACCTCGAGCAACACTTTCCTCCATATGACTAGGGGAGGGAATAACCCAATAGTCAGACTGGACTTCACGCACAAACAATCTCGCCATTGCTGGAGGCATTTCCATCTTGCCATGGACACCATAAAGCGGTACATTAGGTTGAAAGAAGCATGGTCGTCGAAGCATAGCATCGGACAAGCAGGACTCGTTATCCCCACAAGCAGGATCTCCTCTGTCATACGGCATTGGACATCCTCCAGTTTGCCGGTAGTTTATTTCAGTGTGACACATGTCACAGACAGTTCGTTGCTTACTGCCGGTGCTCATATTTCTTCGTGGCCTATGGTCGCCAATGATAAGATTCGGATACCATTTTCGCAAGAGAGCTTTATTGAATTCAAAGGAGACCAGAGTGGGAGCCTCCAACCGCGAAGGGCTCAAGTTCACAAGGGATATCTCTTGATTTATGTGGTCGTAGCTAAACTTCTTCAGAAGAATTGGAGGACCACGCTTTTTGATAATCGGGTGAGCCGATTTGTACTCCACGTTCATGAGAGTATCTATCATCAGAGAGACTTTTCTGTAGAGCTTAGATGCGAATCTCTCGAAGTCCGTCTCGCAACTCTCTGGGTCAGGCAAACGGAACGGGCCATCACGAGTCTGGATATATCTTGATCTCCACTCTCCATCTGGCATTTGCCACTCAATCTTGAGACCTATGTTTAATTGAAGTTAGACGAGCTAGATCAAACGCAGCAAAGGTTGCGACAGGATAACTTTACTTACCAAGTTTGTTGAGAATTGACCAATCAGAGTATGGACCTGGCTCGGGTAGTCGAGCATATGGTACTGGATGGCTGATCTCTGGACCGCCCAAATAGAACTCGACAATTGGGTAGATTTTGGTTTTGGCTAGAAGCCCCTGTTCCTTGGCCTCTGATAACTGAAGTTTGATATCAACCGCTCCTCTACTATCCTTTCCACCAGAAATCAAGTAAAATGCGACTCCGGGATCTTTATCTTGTTTGTTAGGGCCGCGACCAATATTGAAAATTGACACGGCTCGTCCACCAGTCCAGAAAACACGCATGGGGTTGCCTTTTTCACCAGGAATATCTTTACATAGCCACATTCCAATGGATGCCTGGCCTTCAGTTGCTGCCGAAAGCCAGTTGCACCCTTGGACTCCAGCTGGTGGTTTCCAACCAGTTTTTGCAAACACAGTGCTAGCTAAAGATGCTAGTGCTCGAGCAGCAACCATGTCTGCGAAATAACTCGATGCCGATTCCTCATAAACTTCCCCTTGGGTAAATAGATCCTGGTTCATGGTAGCAAATAGTAGCTGGGCCAATTGCTCCGCGATTTGGAGAATCGTAATCATGTTAGGGATGTCGGATGGGAATTTCGCGAATAGAACCATCTTCATTTTCGATGCTGTGCGCCCGATAACATAGTGAACACCTTTGTCCTTCGAGTCTTGCCTTAAACATTCCATATGCCGAGCATATCGACCGCCCAAGACGATTGTCTTTCCAGCATATAACGCATTATCTCCGTGGCCTCGGTTTGAGATGCCTTGATATACCAATAGGTATATAGCTATGGTTCTGTCGCTCAGAACAGGATTAACTGCTGGGAGTTCTCCGAGATCATCGAAAGTCGCAGTTCCATGCTGTATTTTGTTTCGCATATCGTTGACAATGACTGTTTAGCTTGTGTTAGGAAAGTAAAGGATCAAAAGCGCTTGCATTGACTTACACTGATGGATAAGATCTCTGGTATTCTCGCCGTGGTTTGTTATCAGTCTTATTACTTCAGGATGGACACCGATCTTCTCAAAAGTACTTTGACGCTGGACCATCTCCCTTAGCAGGCCGTCAATGGTATTGAACAGCACAGAGCCAGTCCCGTTCGTCGGTGCTGCTGTAGTTTGATATTGAGGCGCAAACTCTCTCATCGAGACTTTGCGAAGTGGTGTTCCTTTGATAAGGCATCGAGTCGGTACAAAGCCCTCGTTTCTATTGTCTCCGAGAGAGACCAGAATGGTGGCAGGATCTCCAGCAACGGGTGTTCCGATTGCGAACGCCTCCTCACCTTTCTTGACAGGCAACATGGAGTGGAACGCTTTGTCAGACTGAAAGTCCTGTCTTCTAGGGCTGTAGTCTTGCTTGACAACACACGTCAAGATGCTCTCCGCTGGGTGGTTATGTGGAGGTGGAATACCAGGTCGTGTAGTGCCTTGCTCAACTTTCGGTACTCCAGCTATGGGTCTGCCATCTCCCCATCTAGAGGATATCGGCTGCTTGCTAAGCCCTCCCTTACTTTGATCTTGACTGCTGGACATATTGTGTGGTATGAACAAAGTTTTCTGAAATGTAGCTTTGGAGGTTGTGGGAGTTCAGGAAACCGGAAATGTGGGCGAGATTTACAGCTAGACGAGACAGCCTGATTCACTGTGGAAAACGCAGGGGAATCACAGTGAATATTTGTGATTCATAACTACATAGTCATGGCGTTGTGATTCATCTTGATTCACTGACGAATAGCTAGTCTCATATCCTTGACTGTCTAGTTTGAAAACACAACTTCAATAGATAAGTGCTACACAAACCATATCTTCTATAACCTCTCGAACAAGAAACCAAGCAGGATACGAAGAGAGGCATAGTATGAGATGAAATTTGCACGTAAGCCATGCTGCGCTGCGTACTAGATGTCAATGCCAAGACATCCCCGTGAATCAACGTCCAACACAGAATGGACTCGTAGAGTAACCATTATTCCTCATATAATAAGTAAATTGAAACCATGTCCCCTTCTCCCCTCTCCCCCGCTGCCCCAAAACGTCATCTAGCCGCGGAGACCGTGGCTGATCTCCCTGCCAAGAGAGCAAAGCTCGACGGTAGGTAACACTCAAAAGTACTTTTCCATATGTGTAAATGCTCAAACACGTTATAGAGATTGCCGAGTGGGAGAATGCGGTGCCTCCGCCTGGAGGTATCCCCGCTGGTGAAATGCCAACTTCACATAATACTTGGTAAAGGGAGCACTGATATTTGTAGACAATGATAGCTGGTATGGGGGTTGGGAGGTTGACACCTCCAAGGAGGCGATGATGGAGATCAACCGGGTCTCCGAAGAGAAGAAGAAGGAGCTCGATGGTCCGGACAAACCGGAGACGCCCTCTCAACGATGGCGTAGGAAGAAGAAGGAGAAGGCAGAGAAGGAGATGGAGGAGAAGGGGCTAGCAACCCCGGAAACCCCAGCTGTACGGACCTTTTGGCTTCCCTAGGGGTATGCTGATATATATAGCAAAAGCCAACAACATCGGGGGCGGCGGTTCGGAGGGCTACGGCCAGAAAGGTGACTGCGGCCAAGCCGAAGCCTCCAAAGGAGAAAAAGGGGAAGAAGAGAGGTAGGGGGAAGGGGAAGGGAAAGGAGAAGGAGAAGGAGAACTGGATCATAACGACCAGTGATGAAGAAGAAGAAGAAGAAGAAGATTAACGTGGGGCACGATTTTTGGGCTTAACATTTTGACATGTTTACCATTTAAACAAATTTTAGCTCAAATACATTGCTCCAATCAATATCTTATAAGACTCTAGGATTTCAACTGTAAAACCCGAGCGGAATAGAAAAGAATCATTATAAAACAACGTCTGTTAAAGATCAAAGGGTTCCTGGTGCTTAATAAATTCTGCCAGACCATGGTTGACTGGAACATTGGAGTTCCGGCTATTTTCATGATGTAGTAAGTGATTAGTAAGAAAAGAAGCATTAAATATATATAATAAGAAGTTGTCGATTCACTCTGAATACGTGGCATCACTACGTCGTATCACGGATGTGCTGTTTGTATTCGTAGAGTAATCGGTGTTGTATTATTGACTACGTATGAGTGTTGATATCCCTGACTAGGGAACCATAACGGTCATGTGATATGGTCACATGACCAGCAGTGAAAATGTGTATTGAGAATACATCAACAGAAGTAATAGTATATCATTTGTCATTAAAAAGATAAGCAAATAAAGAATTTCACTATGTCTGTCAAAATCGTTACAATCTTTATATATTTTGACTTTTATAGTAGTTTCAAAAAAAAAGTTTTCAATTTACTTACTAATTCTTATTATCGGTTCGCCATACGCATGGTTATTAGGTTGATCACTTTGAATGGCACCACCACGCTTATACAGCATATGTGCTGTTGCATTTGGTGGGATCAGTTGGGAGGTTGTATATAGGGGTATTTATTCACTCAAACTGCCATACAGGTCATGTGGCTAGGTCACATGCCCTAATGCCGTTCGAATATACCAACAATAACCTCTTATTTTTCTTACGACTAATTTTAAAGCATTAGCTAGCTTATATTAAGATTAAAATAAGACAACAATTTTAGTTTAGATTTATTTTAGTAAAGACTTGGCGATATAGAGCTTTTTACATGGTGGGGGACATTGATTCTGCTCGTACCAAGGGAGAGAAGATTTTGGCTGATCTTGGTATGTAATTCGGAATTCCACGTGATGTTTAGAAGCTGAATGAGACCGCTAATATCATTACAGAGAAGGATGAGTAGAGAATAAATAGACTCTAGATGGGGAAATGTGTATAGTTGAGCAGGAAGGGGCATGGGGGAATGAGAGAGCATTTGATCGTTTCCGGGGCATTGTACAGGAAATGGTATTCAAAGCAAAAAGCCTAGTACTCTGATCATTCGCATCGCAACTCCCTTTTGTAGTTTGTAACAATTGAAGATGGTTTTCTTTTTCCTAATGACAACAACGCCTAAGAAAGTATAATTGCCTAATGTGAGATGGATAGAAAGATGACTCATTGTTGGACAAATGAAATTGTCTGTCATATCTAAGGTGAGAGTTTTCGTCACTTTCTTGAATTACCTAGTCCTTGTTCCTTCAGATTTCGCAAGCCTGATATAAACATATCTAATCAAGATACGAAGTTATCTGTATCTCGAATCATATACTGTCTTTTGATTCAAATTGAGAATCTTACTATAATCGTCGATGCTCCTACTGCCCAGTGTGATAGAATGTTAATCGATTACTATGATGAATAATAAGCAGGTTAGATGATCTGATTACGATTAATGATTCTGATCGGTTGATTTGATTTGAAATATCTATTTAATCTACTGATTAGTCCCATAAACCGTTGATAATATATCAT
>Ga0247807_10002009_pt1 | contig 11458 bp, 14 predicted proteins | sample UWRJL074202C1_FD_179931 | JGI IMG/M metagenome (GOLD analysis project Ga0247807, IMG submission 179931) | Plant litter microbial communities from Arlington Agricultural Research Station in Wisconsin, United States - UWRJ-L074-202C-1 | ecosystem: Environmental > Terrestrial > Plant litter >...
AAAGTACTGTCTCTCGCTGCAGAAGACGTGGTTGACAAGATTATCCTGATGGAAATCGGATCCAAAGATCAAGCAATACGTGTCATTCGCCTAGCGAATCAGCTAAGGTTGGGTCCTAAAGACATAATACAGATATGGCGAGACTGGCCGGATCAAAAGCCAACAGCCGGCGAAGAAACGAACGTCACCATAGATGACAAGTCCTATACCATCAGAGGAAGCGGGTTGTGCCGCTCGGTGGTTATAAGGCGTTTCGGTGAACCACTATTAGTATAATCGAATGCAAAACATCTGCATTCATCGCTACACCCGTGATCTAAGGCTTCTCCAATTAAAAGAAGTCGACTCGCAAGTGAGTAGTTGAAGTCGATATAAATAATCATAAATAAAGTGCCAGCAAGAAGCCAGAAAATCAGCGGGTACACGACTCTCATAAGACTTAGAACCTCTAGACCTTGTACAGTGTTACTCAGTACGAGACCAAAAGAGTTGAATCAAAAATTAGGACCCATCCCCCAAAAAAGAAACTCGAAGAAACTTCCCATTTTGTGGAGTATTGGGCCGTATTGGGCCGTGAAGTCGATATGTAACATAGGTCGAAATGAATGTATAGACATGAGGCGACATCACCAAATCAACCATCACTTAATTAATGATATTGAACAAAAGCTAGACACATTAAATTTTCCCTAGAAGCGTGCCAAAGTTAAATTTAGCAGTCCTCCATGTAGTTCCTGCTATACCGCACATGGGGCAATATATCCTGTTGACACCCTCTTAGGATTCAAGCAAAAGACTGTCATCAATTGGAAGTCGACCTTGCTTCTGGCGAAAATTTCAGTTGCGACATCCAAAGAAATCTTTACATCTTTGCTTTGCTACAAGTCTCGGTCCGAACAACTTCAGAGTCTTCGCTTCCTCTAAAATGGCGATTTGTCAGGACTGACAGCCTCGGGGTTATCGTTGAGTTCTGTCCACCGAGGGTATATAAGCAAAGTGCGAAGAGCGAGATGCGAGGAGTGCATGCGATTATGCATTGAATTAGGGTGGGATCGATGAACCCGGTGTTCCTCCAGGTAGGATGCGGAGTAATTGCAAGGCACAAAGCACGGGGCGCGCCAGTCACCTCTCTTGCTCATCTTTCCTACAGACTGTAAATTTGTACTACGCGAAATGCTTCAAATATGTAGCTACATAGCAATGTGTGATTAGTCAATTGCGTAGGTATGCCCGGCGAGTGCAGTTTTGCGAGAGTGCTCAGTCTGGCGAGGTGGAAACTCCTGAATTGATTGTCGCTTACGTAGCGTAGCCTATCTACGCTGCTCGGGGTCCCGAGTTCCCCCTGATTTTCGGACGCCACCTATCTTCTGACGAACAGTTCATAGAACTGCTAAGTCTTGGAATATGTGCTGACTTGTAGTTCTGCCATTCAAGCGTAGTCTAATCACAATCCTAGAGAGGAAGGCCCATATAAAGTTATAAATATCTGGCAATAAAAACTAGAAAACTCTCAGACTGTACGGTATAAGTAGCCCAGGCCTCGCCTCATCTTGTCACCTCCCAACAATTTAGTCTTTTTAAAAAATAAAGCTTTTCCGCTCAATCAAAAGTATTCTCAATTTTATATCATGAATATCTCTCCTGATAATGTTACTTTTCCACTTGGCTCATTGGTCCTTGTCACCGGTGCCAGCGGATATATAGCTACTCATATTGTAGATCAACTTCTTCTAGCTGGCTACCATGTACGTGGAACAGTGCGTACGGAGCTTCAAGTTGCATGGACCACTGAGCTTTTCACCAAGCGCCATGGAACAGGGAAATTCACCGCCGTTATCGTACCAGACATGTCCATCTCAGGAGCATTTGACGAAGCCATGAAAGGTACGCAAGCGAGCATCGTTCTGAGTTAACGTGTCACTATCTAACTTTTATGGAAATAGATGTTCAGGGCGTGGTTCACACAGCTTCAACCACAAGCCTTAGCCCAGATCCAAACGAGGTGATCCCTCAGGTCATTGCGGCTGTTATCGGTCTGCTGAAATCTGCAGCAAACACGCCGTCGATAAAGTCCTTTGTCTTCACCTCAAGCAGTATGGCAGCCGATGATGGAGTTCCAAGCCAAACGGCTTCTATTGACAGCTCCTCTTGGAACGACGCTATGATTACGGAGGCCTGGAAAATTACCAGCGCTCCCTTTCCACCTACGCACGGGTTTGTAGTGTATGGAGCCAGCAAGGCCGCGGCGGAAAGAGCACTTTGGAAGTTTGTTGAGGAGCAAAAGCCGAGTTTCAAAGTCAACGCCATTTTACCTGATGCAAATTTTGGAAGTGTGTTGAGTGAGCAGGGGAGCAAGAGCACTGGGGCCTGGATGGGAATGGTCCTAGCAGAGGGTGTGGGATTTACTAAACACCTCCCTAAGCGTGGGTTTTCTCCATTTCCCCAACTGGCGTGAAGACCCGCTAACAGTCGATAGAATGGTATGTGAATGTTGACGATACCGCACGGTTGCATGTCGCTGCTCTGGTGTCCGGATCAGTCGCAAACGAACGTATTTTTGCATATGCGGCACCGTTCACATGGAATGAGGTGTTGGCAGCCCTGAGAAATATATTTCCGGATAGAAAGCTTGACGATGATATTGAGGGAGCAGAAAGAAGTAATCTCATAGTCGCAAATGAGAGAGGTGAACAGCTTCTTAGAGATGTTTGGGGTCGGAGCGGATGGACTAGTCTTGAGCAAACTATTAGAGAAAATGTTATGTTGGCTTAGGGGGTGTTGGCTAGTATTATGTTATACATGGCGAGGTGTTAATAGGGTAGGAAAACTAAAATTTGAAACGGTCTTGCGATGGAGCTATTGCATATTCACTCTTATAAAGTCTTCATTGCATGCATTTCTATCTATCTGTCTATCTAAACGTTTCTTAGTTATGTTTGATTAATAACCTCGTTTAAACTCTCACCAACTTGATTTAATTATTATGAAGCAAAAGTTCGAAATTGCAATTTCCGATGCTCTCCACCATTAGTATAGACAGGCTTCAACAGAGAATTGCAGATGTCCTAGACACCTTGGGTAAGCCATTTGAGTTGCATTCCTCCATGAACAAGCGCCTCATCTCTCCATGCCCAAAATGCTACCATTGCCGCACCAGGGCCAACAGCAACGACGAGAACACTTAAAACAGAGATAATAATGAGCCAATTCGCTTTTACTTTTCCAGCCCGCTTGAGATCCCAGAACGTAAGCAAAAGCCAAAGAAGAGCAGCGCTGAAAGCTATTATCTGATCGTATCTCAGGAACTTCGCAATGCCGTCGATTAATGCCACGGGCGCACTTGGACTTCCTACGCCTTGGAAGAACAGCTCGATGATCGAAACAGGAGAAGCAATACGTGCGGAAAAGTTCACTATGGAGGCTACAGCGAATGCAAATCCATATGTCCAACGGAGATATGACAAGTCGGCTAGAGGATTAGATAGCCGGCTCTCTTGGGTTGGATCTGTCAATACGAGATCGAAACCGCGCTGCAAAATGGCAGTATATAGAGGGAATGGCTGCCAGAAGAGCCCATTAACCCATTGGCGATTTTCAAGACCAGATACTGTGAACATAGTGACAGCAGGTATGATGAAAGCGAGTATCACCGATGGGACGATGCTTTTGACACGGCCGATCTGAGTCAATCGGTTATCCATGGCATGATAGTTATCAACCGGACACTGAATATAGTGGAGGAAGAAGTAAAGAGGGGCGACATAACCAATTCCGATAACTTGATACGCCAACCCCAATAAAGTTGGCCTTGATTTGTCAGAATATGAACAGATATTCCAGGTAGGGGAACTTACAGAAAGTATACAGCTGTCAAGAAGTTGCCGCGGCGGACCGACTCCACCAACCAAACAATTTGAAGCGGGATTAAGTCCGAGATAAAGGCGATCACCTGCAGTCTACTATTTTGATCAAATGGCTGCAAAAACGACGTGAAGGCGGCAACCAAGGTTGAGATGATGTTGTCCAGAGCTTTCACTTTGAAAAAGCTCCTCACAAGAGGCACTGTTTGGCCATTTCCCATTTCCAACTTCCCAGTCTCAACACCAGCATTCAAAAAAGGTCTGATATGCACAACCACCGATCCCATTGTCCATTGCGCAATTACTATTAGAAATAACAACGGCGAAGCGCGAAGCATCCGAATCCATATCTTTTCATGCTTTCCAACGCCAACTCTCGTATCCCATGGCATCGTTGCCTTCAAGGAACGTGCGGGGGCTGGTAGAGTATTTAGCATTTCTGCACCGACCATGGCATCACACGTTAGATCCGTGAAATAATCACCAGAGTATGGAATAACATGCAGTGCTGCGAAATTGTGGATTGGAGTCGCAAATGCCTCAAGACGAGTCATTTCATTGGAAACATCACAAATAAGATTTGCCCTCAGGTGGCGCTTTTCATAGAAATCATTTAGTGTGTTGCTGATGTGTTCGAGTGATGGCTTTGGTTTCAGTGTCGAAAGACTGTTCGTCAATGAGGCCGCGCTCTCGATGGCTGAGTTTGCACCGGCTCCAAAATTGATGGTTTGCTTGTGAACTGAGTCTCCTATGCACACCATCCTACCAAAGGTCCAATTTTGGTTTTGGGCTTCCTCAATACTAGTCATATTTACCTTTGTCCGTGTATTCCATAGGTCTTTATAAGTGGTAGAATGTGGTAGCTTGATGTCAAAGAATGCTTGAGCAGTGACTTCCGCATCAGCCAACGTATACTTGGGGATATCGGTGCCATAGTATCGTTTATCCAGCTTGGTGAACAAGAACCAGTATAACACGCCCCCATCCCCTACGAATATCATGGTCGAATGATCTTTGGCGTAAGTCCTATAGTACCATCCCACCTCCAAGTTCCCTTTTACTTGAGTTCCCATCCCATAAATGCAGTTGTACTCGGCGGAGACGCTGTTCTGGTCTTTCTCTGTTTCGCCGGGCTTCAGATGTTCAATTTGTTGGAGCATTAGCTTCTTGACAACGCTGTGAACTCCATCAGCTCCCACGACTATGTCTCCAGAATATCGCGACCCGTCAGCGCATTGAACATCAACACCATCATTTGAATGAATGACATCTGTCACGCATTTGGAGGTATGAAGTTTTATATGGTCTGGAAGATCTTTCGAAAGCACTCGAAGCAAGTTGTGTCTCTGCAAGAATGCAATGGGGTATCCGGTTCTAAAGAGACAACCTATCAGCAAAACCATAATTTGAAGCACCAAACTGAAATTGCTACTAACCTTTCTTTAATAAGAAGAGGTACATCCGTGCTTAGAAACTTTTTGCCTTTTGCTGTCCACAGGGATCCATAATTCAAGGGCTCGATCTCATCAAGGAGATGGTCAAGTATTCCAAGTTGATCCAAGATTCGAGCTCCGTTAGGCAGGACTACTATGGAGGCACCAACCTGGGGTGCAATCTCTTCCCGTTTCTCTAGCACTACATAGTCGATGTTACTATGGTGAAGGCAATGCGCAAGGGTGAGGCCGGTAATCCCGCCGCCCACGATGATCACGCGAAGACGATCTTGTGGAACACTTATATCTTGGGCTACCTGCGAAGTCATTTTCAAGGTAGGAGGTATCGTCGAGGTTGATCTTCTAGTTTTCTGTTAGTATACCTGAAAACATCTGTGTTCTCTCTTCTCAACTCACGTCAGAATTTCCCTAACTCCTACTGGAGTCAGCCTGAGTTATAATCACGTGATAGTACACCCTGATGGTATTACGGATGCGTTATAAAGTGCAAATAAAGTTCGATTCTCTATGCCCAAAGGTTATTTGAAGATTGGCACCAGTAGCACTCTTATATTAATATTGATGTGAAGCTGACGGCTTAATAATATCCGCGTAGTGATAAATGCGTGCATCACAATCGTATTCTTGTAGGCCGGATATTATTGTAGAATTAAAATCGTTATGAAGCTAATAACTTAATAATACCCGTGTAATCTGACAAACGCAAGTATGAAACGCGTGTCCTGGCAGCTCTCGCTTACGATGATTGTCTGTGCAACCTCAGAAACTGAGCAAGACTAGTACCAAACTTCCAGATAGTGTATGGCTTCTATGGCAACCAGTAACCATCACATATTAAAGCGCGGGCAGGGCCGCCCAGCCTCACGATATGGCTGTGCCTTAAAATGGGACGTTGAATGCACGCCGGTAAAATCGACTGGACCACGTCTGAATAGCTGCGCGCACTGCAGTCAGCCTCACCATACTCACATCCTATGAGGTACCATGTTCAATCTAATCTACGAGGTTGCCAATAAGCCCCCACATCGGGCGTTTCCTCCAAACAAATTAAATCCTGAGAGGCTGAAGAATGGAATTTGATCTTTGTGAGCGCGAAACCACCACTGATGGGGTCGCTTTATTTCTTCTCTATGGTATCTTGTATGAGAGAACTCAATTAAATGCCCCCTTTTCCGAGAGCCTCCCATGCTCTGTGATACTACTGCGCCACTGTGTGTGATACCTAAGTCTGACGATCGGCCCAATGTGCGACGTATCCTCGTGCCGTTAGTGATCGTCGTCGATGTCCTTTCAGAGAGATTCTCGCTTATGGAGAAGGATTCGCTCGCATTACACAACAGCGGCGCTCCAGGAACATACTTACAATTTTAACGGCTTTTCGGATCCCGTCTCCTACCTTGGTCTTACGTATGTCTGTATATGATAGCTCTCTACCTATATAAGCCTTACACTCCTCTTTGTACCATTGAAGCCTCATTTTGGCGTCTATTCCAAACATGCGTCTTACAAATCTTCTAGTTGCACTTGCGCTTTTCTGCTTTTCTCTAGCAGAGAATCTCCAATTTTTATTGGAAAGGCAAGTTCCTGGACTAGACCAAGTTCCTACTTGCGCTGTGCGTCTAAATTTCCTAAAATAGCAATCTCTAAGTTTTACCCCCAAATATAAGGCACCAAAATGAGTGGTTCCAACCTCCTCATACTATTGTAATCACTTACTGGCACTTTGGCTCTTCTCAAGCAACATAGTTTTACTGATTCATATTGATAGGGTCCATGCTTGTTGACACTTTTACCTCAGTATTGTGGATCATTGACTAATACATCATGCGCCTGTACCAGCAAAGACTTGGTTGACGCTATGCGTCCGTGTGCTTATGAAGCGTGTAATATCACCGATTCACTACGTCTCCAGAAGTTCCAACAGGACACCTGTGGAATCAAAAATGATACTTCTCGTCAGGACTATTTAACAAGACAGTCAATAGTTTTAATTATACTCGCTGCACCATTTGTTGGTCTTCGATGTATTGCAAGAGTGAAGCTGGGGGCAGGTATGGGTTTAGATGACTGGATGATGGTCGCCGCCTTTGTCAACTCGATCATACTTACTGTTTCATGTTTGATGACTTTGAAGCAAAAATTCGGCCAACATACTTACTATCTCACTACGGAAGAATTAACGCAATCCCTAAAGGTAAATTGGCTGTAGAATAGGGAGGACATGGGCTTGCTGACGGCTGAATAGTTATTTTACGTGCAAGAAATCTTCTATCATCTTACAGTTGGATTCACCAGGCTGTCGGTGCCACTATTTTTCATGCGTGTATTCCCAGCTCGAAATCATCGGATTGCGGCATGGGCCTTGGTTGGGATCGTAGTCACTTCGCACGTGGCATTTACTATATTTACGATATTCCAATGCGTAAGTTTTCGTTTGGCTGAGAGAATATTTTCTCATGGCTTTTAGGTTCCAATTCGCGGGAACTGGGAGAACTGGAAGTACAAGACGCCGCCTGTCAAGTGTGCCGATTTCTATACCGCCATATTCGCTGCTGGTGGCACTGGTGTCGTGATCGATGTTATGATTTTATTATACCCATTGCCAATACTGTGGAATTTGAAACTAGCTCTAACCAAGAAGATCCATTTGATACTGATTTTTGTCCTTGGAGGATTTGTAGTGGTCTGTAGCGCCGCGAGACTACCCACACTCTATCGAATGAGAAGGTCTCTGGATCCATCCTGTAAGTATACTCACTAGTACCTGTACATTTGTTGCCGATGGCTAACTTCGAATAGGGGATCAACAACCTGTGGCAGTTTGGAGTGGGCTGGAATCTTCCGTTGGCATCATTTGTGGCTCTTTGCCTGCATGTCGCTCACTCGCAGCCTACCTCTTCCCGAGACTAAAGGTCATATTTGGAAGCAATGGACGGAGTGGTCAGGAAGAGCCCAGTTGGAGAAGCAGCAGCGATGGCAAAAAAAAGAGTGGTATTACAATAACAACGACAACTACAATGGGGACCTTTATTCAGTTGGAGGATCGCAGTAAAAGTGATGTAGGAATTCCAACAGGTGTAAATAATGAGAGGCGTAGTCACTTCGCGGAGGTTTCATCATCTGTATAGTTTCACTATAAATTGTAGCAAAACTTTCGTTTGCTTTGCTCAACAGGGAGCGAATATCGCTCAAATCTGGCGGGAATTCGATTTATCTACTCAGCTCAAATGATAAACGATTGCTCTTTGATACGGGAAGGTCTCGATTGAAATAACTTGTATACTATTAGTGGCATTGCTGTTAATTGTGACAATATCCAAGAGGGAGATACTTTTATCTCTTAAGAGTAAGTAAACAATGATATATAACCATCAAGAATCCCCTAGAGCTGTTCCACTAAGCCTTTGTCTTATATGCAGCATCAATCTTGCAGTAGGAATCGCGAATTTAGGGGTTTCTATGCTTCAGATCGCAAGCACAGTGTATTTGAAATTTTCTCTCCCAGTTAGCCAAATAGTGCAGTCTGAAATATTCATTTATCCGTTGGAAAAGGGGGGTGGCTCGCTTACTAGCGGTCCCCAGACCGAGCCGCTGTGGCGCCCCACCTGTACCGGCCTTATTTTCAGGGTCCTTCTGACGCGTAGATCAGCACTTCACTCATATCTTTCTGTATCACCGTCAACAAATCGCCCAACTTGCCCAACTCGCTCAACTGTACAACAATGTCGTTACTTGAACCCCTATTTGATTTCTTCCGCGACCAGTTCAACGAAACCCGCGGTTGGCCGCAATCATCTCCCCCAGCTCCGTCTTTAGCACCAATCCCTATCAAAATGGCACCACAGACGAGCATGGACCAACTTCTCGATCCTACAACTATATATTCTTTACTTGGAGTTCTGGTCCTCTTATTCACCGCTTACTATCTCTCGTTACGTGTTCTCTCTTCAGCTACGCCTGGACGCCTGCGCACAGTCTTCATCTGGAACGCATTCAACTGTCTCATCCACGCGATCTTCGAAGGATCTTTTCTTTACAACGTATTCTTTACATCTACAGCTTTCAATCCTGCGACTCACCACCCAAGCACAATCACGAACTTCTTGAATGACAGCGGCAGATTATACGGCTCAGCATATGGCGACAACTGGGCAAGCAAGCTATGGTTGGTATATTCAAAGGCAGATCACAGATGGGCAGGCGCAGATGCGACAATTGTTAGTCTTGAACTTTTGACCGTGTTTGGCGCCGGTCCTCTTAGCGCATGGATCTGCTATGGAATCACTAAAAGAGATTGGAAGGTGGCTCCTTGGTTGATTGTGCTTGCAACCGCGGAGTTATACGGTGGTATGTTTCATTCTCGTAATTTTGCCATCCAAGACAAAGCTAATTACTTCTCATAGGCTGGTTAACATTCTGCCCCGAATGGCTTACCGGCAGCCAAAATCTCGACACAAGCAACTTCATGTTCACATGGGTGTATCTCTTCTTTTTCAATGTGCTTTGGGTCGTGTTCCCGATATATGAGATATGGGTTGCGTTTGTGGATATTGGTGATGCTTTCCACCTGCGTAGTGCTATTAAGGCACAGAAGCGGTTGGATTGATTGTCTAGTTTATAAAGAGAGGCCGCAAGTCCAGACCAAGACACACCAATGGAGTAAAGCTACTCAATTGAGACAGTTACTTACTTGCTGGATAGATAAGTTGGCTCAATCCAACCTGTGTCAAGTGCACCACTTAATAACTCTAGTCAAAGAGAGTGCGTACCAAAGGGAGTGCGTACCTCGGTAATATATTTTTTTGCTAGCAGCCTAGACGGCAACGCGCCGTATTTGCGGTTGTAATATTCCCCTTTTTTCTCCCTTTTAGGGCGTTTTGTATGATCCGATTCAGCCTGTATTGTTTTCGCTAAGCTGTTCTGATCCTTTTGTTTCGACATTTAATTAAAATTTCGACTGTGGGTGTTGGTTTCTAGGTGTTTAGAGGAATTTATATATGCTAGACGATACAAGATTATTTAATTTAGTCCATCTCAAGAAGAAATATACATATCAATATTATGATTTGTCCCTAAGTAACGGTTTGACTTGATATAAGTCGATTGGTGTGTTCACCATTTGTTATGTCATTAATATCTCTCAAAGCTAACAAATGTGGAATGAGCCTGCAAGGCCAAGTAGATTCGACCGACGTCGTCAAGTATTTTGGATTCCATCTTAGTTCTGGGTCATTCTTTATTTTAGGAGAGATAGCAGATTAAGGAGACCAGTCCCGTCCTATTTTTATTCTAACATAGTTTAAAAAATACTTTCAACTCTTCCATTTATAGACTCAGCACAGACATTTTTACGAAACCGTGAATCTCTCTTTCAACATGTACATCTGGTCGAACCTACAAAGTATAGCAACAAAACTACGGCGGAAACCTCGGGACGTTTCTAAAGAAGTAGTTGGTGGATCTACGCTCACCTTTCTCGCATTTGTAAAGAATGATAGGCACCAGAAGAGTTGCTATGGAATGTTGATGGCGCACACATAGCTTGGCATGTCAGAAGAAATCTGGGATGTTATCCTTGTATTGGTCGAACAGAGGTCGTCGCGCGTCGCACAATAGCTCTGGAACTAGTAAATCACATATCGCGCTTGTGTTAGTATCAACGTTAAGCCTTTGATCTTATCCGAACCCGTCTAGTATACGAAATCCCAAGGTCTGGGATGAATTCCTGAGCTTAATCAATTAAGAGTTTCCCACATGAAAAGTGGGTGAGCGTTTTGAGTCTTATTTGAGGCCGATACAGTCCAGAGCGCCCAAATTTCCAGTCTTTCGAGTACATCTGGTAGGCTAACAGGTTGACTCGTGTTAAGAAAGATAGCTTGGGGTCTTGTCTTATGATAGCCAAGCCAACCGCCTTCCGTGCCGAGAGAAATGCTTGGGCGGGATCATAGCACCAATTTAGATCACACGAGAAAGTGCTTCATCGTGCAGATACGCGTATCTAGCTCAGCCACACGTCTTCAATCATGAGTGCAAATACTGCTTCACAACGAGCTCCTCCGAATTGTTGTAACGTAGGTGCTAGGGACAATACCTCGAGCATTCAATCACGCGTATCTGCTTCAATGATGCCTCTATAGATTCAAG
>Ga0247807_10002013_pt1 | contig 11447 bp, 13 predicted proteins | sample UWRJL074202C1_FD_179931 | JGI IMG/M metagenome (GOLD analysis project Ga0247807, IMG submission 179931) | Plant litter microbial communities from Arlington Agricultural Research Station in Wisconsin, United States - UWRJ-L074-202C-1 | ecosystem: Environmental > Terrestrial > Plant litter >...
TTTGCTTCGACCGCTGGCAGGTCCGAGAGGAGGATGATGACGCGCAGCATCGACTCTGTCGGAGACTCCGACCTCTCGTTGAGAAGCGGCAGAGCCTTCCTGAGCAGGGATGCGCCCGGTCGTGCGCCCCAGCGCTCCAATCGACCCTCGAGGCGGGCTGGGGTGCTGATGGGCAGCCGATGGTGAATCAGGAAGTCGCCGGCAGCCACGAGTTCCTCCAGCGACAACCGGTGTGCGATCTCGCACCAGGCACGTTCCGGGCTACTGATTCGAAGTCCGGACCACATCCGTACGTCTTCCGGCTCGCAACCGAGGCTGCGTCCGTGGATGTACCGGCCAGTGGGCGCGGTACGCGGATGCGGCACCGCCACGTGGATCACGGGAGATGACTCCAGTCGGGTCGGAAGGGGAATACGCATGACGATGGCTGCGGTGATTCCGATGAAGAACGCGTCCCCAGGCAGTCGGGCCTGTAGCGCGCGAGCTCGGTTGAGAACTGTCGGCTCTATCGAGCCGGACATGTAGACACCCCGGAACGGTCGGCGAAGGTCTTTACCGGCAAGGCGACCGCGCCCCACACCTGCGGCGCGAGCATCGGCCGAGGTGAAACCAACGGACCTGAACTGAGGAGGTAGCGGGATTCGAGGGTGCATCCCGACATCTTCGGGTGCCGGCGCGTGCCGTCGGAGCGCTAGCCGACGATCTGTGGACAGCCCATTCGCGAGATGTACATGTGGAGTGCGGATCGAACCTGCGTATGTCGCAAGTCGGGCGAGCGAGCGCTACCCCCGCACCCCGAACAGCCCCTGCAGGCGCTGCACGCCCTCGAGCAGCGGCGCATCGCCGAGCGCGTACGAGAGGCGCAGGTATCCGGAGGGCCCGAACGCCTCGCCGGGCACCACCGCGACCTCGACCTGGTCGAGGATCAGGTCGGCGAGCTCGAGCGACGTGGTCGGCGTGACGCCGCCCCATTCGCGACCGAGCAGGCCGGTGACGTCCGGGTAGACGTAGAAGGCGCCTTCCGGGGTGGGGCAGACGATGCCCGGGATGCGGTTCAGCTCCGCGACGATCACGTTGCGACGACGCTCGAACGACTGGCGCATCTCCTCGACGGTGTCCTGCGGGCCGGTGAGTGCCTCGATGGCCGCGCGCTGCGAGATGTTGGACACGTTCGACGACAGGTGCGACTGCAGGTTGGACGCGGCCGCGATGGCGTCCTTGGGGCCGACCATCCAGCCGAGGCGCCATCCCGTCATGGCATAGGTCTTGGCCACGCCGTTGACGAGGATGGTGGTGTCGGCGAGAGCGGGCACGGCGGAGACGATCGAGTGCGCGACGACCCCGTAGACCAGGTTCTGGTAGATCTCGTCGGAGATCACCCAGATGCCGTGCTCGAGCGCCCACTCGCCGATGGCGCGGGTCTGATCGAGCGAGTAGACGGCCCCGGTCGGGTTGGACGGGGAGACGAACAGCAGCACCTTCGTGCGCGGCGTGCGGGCGGCCTCGAGCTGCTCGACGGTGACGAGGTAGTCCTGGTCGCTGCCGGCGAAGACCTCGACGGGCACACCGCCGGCCAGCTTCACCGCCTCGGGGTAGGTGGTCCAGTAGGGCGCGGGCAGGATCGCCTCGTCGCCCGGGTCGAGCAGCGTGGCGAAGGCCTGGTACACGGCCTGCTTGCCGCCGTTGGTCACGATCACCTGCGAGGGTTCGACGGCGAGGCCGCTGTCGCGCAGCGTCTTGTCGGCGATGGCCTTGCGCAGCTCGGGGAGGCCGGCGGCCGGTGTGTAGCGGTAGTTCTTCGGGTCGAGGACGGCAGCGGATGCGGCGTCGACGACGTTCGCGGGCGTTGCGAAGTCCGGCTCCCCCGCCGCGTAGCTGATCACGGGTCGACCCTGTGCCTGCAGCGCCTTGGCTTTCGCATCCACTTTCAAGGTGGCAGACTCGGCAATGGAAGCAATTCGCTGGGAGATTCGGTTCACACCCCAATCTTAAGGCCGAGATTGGGTGAGGCGTCATCATGCCTTACACTTGACCCGGTAGGTGAAATCCTCCATGCTTTCGCGCGCCTTCTTCGCACATCCAGTGCGAGGTCCTGCGTGGCGAAGCGCCCGTGCGACGACGTGAGTTTTCGCGCAAAGGGCGGTGGCTCAATTGGTAGAGCAGCGGTCTCCAAAACCGCAGGTTGCAGGTTCGAGTCCTGTCCGCCCTGCAGGTTCCCCCACACATTCCGTGTGGGGCGCCGGCACGACAACGACGCAGTCGCATATCGACGACTGTCGGAAGGTAGTGAAAGTGGCTAGAAAAATCATCGACGAGCCCAGCGAGGACGTCGTCGCCAATGCCCGCAAGGAGCGCGCCGACAAGCGTGGTCCCCTCGGGCGATTCACCCTGTTCATCCGCCAGGTCATTGCCGAGCTCAAGAAGGTCGTCACCCCGACCCGCAAGGAGCTCATCAGCTTCACCCTCGTGGTCCTCGTGTTCGTCATCATCATGATGGCGCTCGTCTCGGGCCTCGACTGGGTGTTCTCGTTCGTTGTGAACATCGTGTTCGGCAACGGCGAAGTCGGCTAACCCGCCGCACGAATCTTCGGAACCACCATGTTCCGACAATCGCTTCAAAGAAATGGAATGAGATCCCGTGTCTGACAACCACCGCGACGATATCGACCTCGCGACGGCAGCCGAGCAGTCCTCCGAGGAGGACGAGTTCCAGGAGGGCAACACCCTCGCTGCCGACGAGAACTCGGTGGACTCCGCTGAGCACGCGGCCATCCACGTAGAGGACGAGGACGAAGAGGGCGACCTCGCCGGACTCCTCGAGGCGCTCGACGCCGCCATGGACCCCGAGGCCGACGCCATCGTCGATGACGCCCTTGACATCGACTCGAGCGATGAGGCCGACGCCTCCGTCGCGGCCACCGACGACGAGGCAGACCTCGACGCCGAGGACGAGGCCAACGAGACTCACGACGTCGCCCCGTACGACGGCCCGGAGCTGGGTGACGACGAGGCTGAGGCCGAGGTCGACCCCGACGCCGACCCCTACGAGGCGTTCCGAGCCGAGCTCAAGTCGAAGCCGGGCAAGTGGTACGTCATCCACTCGTATGCGGGTTTTGAGAAGCGAGTGAAGCAGAACATCGAGAACCGCAAGGTCTCCATGACCATGGAAGAGTTCATCTACCAGGTCGAGGTTCCGATGGAAGACGTCGTCGAGATCAAGAACGGCCAGCGCAAGCTCGTCAACCGCGTGCGCATCCCCGGATACGTGCTCGTGCTGATGGACCTCAACGAGGACTCCTGGTCGGTTGTGCGTCACACCCCCGGCGTTACCGGCTTCGTGGGCAACGCCCATAACCCGACGCCGCTGCGTTTCGAGGAGGCCTTCAACATGCTGAAGAGCCTCGTCCAGATCGTGGAGGCCCCGGCCTCGAAGACTCCCGGCGGCAAGGGCAAGACCCCGTCGCGTGCGATCCCCGCTGAGATCGACTTCGAGATCGGTGAGACCATCACGATCAAGGAGGGTTCGTTCGCGGGCCTTCCCGGTTCGATCAGCGAGATCAAGCCGGAGAGCGGCAAGCTCACCGTGCTCGTATCGCTCTTCGAGCGTGAGACCCCGGTCGAGCTCAGCTTCGACCAGGTCACCAAGCTGTAGCAACAGCACAGTCACCGCGCCCAACCGGGTGGCGGGAGAGCGACTCGCAAGAGTCACTCGAACAGAAAAGGAAAAAGAATGGCACCGAAGAAGAAAGTCACTGGTCTGATCAAGCTTCAGATCAACGCTGGCGCTGCCAACCCCGCCCCGCCTATCGGCCCGGCACTGGGACAGCACGGCGTGAACATCATGGAGTTCTGCAAGGCGTACAACGCGGCGACCGAGGCCCAGCGCGGCAACGTCATCCCCGTTGAGATCACCGTGTACGAAGACCGCTCGTTCACCTTCATCCTGAAGACCCCGCCCGCCGCGGAGCTCATCAAGAAGGCCGCCGGCGTCGCCAAGGGAAGCGGCACGCCGCACACCGTCAAGGTCGCGAAGCTGACCAAGGACCAGGTTCGTGCAATCGCCGAGCAGAAGATGGTCGACCTCAACGCCAATGACGTTGAAGGCGCGATGAAGATCATTGCGGGCACCGCTCGCTCTATGGGAATCACGGTGGACGCATAATGGCCAAGAACTCCAAGTCCTACAAGGCAGCCCTCGAGAAGATCGAGGAAGGCAAGTTCTACACGCCGAGCGAGGCAGTCTCTGTCGCTCGCGTGACGGGCTCCGCAAAGTTCGACTCCACGGTTGAGGTCGCCCTCAAGCTCGGCGTCGACCCCCGCAAGGCAGACCAGATGGTTCGTGGAACCGTCATCCTGCCCCACGGAACCGGCAAGACCGCCCGCGTCATCGTCTTCGCAACCGGCCCCGCAGCTGAGGCTGCTATCGCCGCCGGCGCAGACGAGGTCGGTGGCGCCGAGCTCATCGAGAAGGTTGCCGGCGGTTACACCGCGTTCGACGCAGCCGTCTCGACCCCTGAGCTCATGGGCCAGGTCGGTCGTCTCGGTAAGGTGCTCGGCCCGCGCGGCCTTATGCCGAACCCGAAGACCGGTACCGTGACGCCCGACACCGCCAAGGCAGTGTCGGACATCAAGGGTGGAAAGATCGAGTTCCGCGTCGACAAGCACTCCAACGTGCACTTCGTCGCCGGCAAGGCCTCCTTCACCGAGGAGCAGCTCGCGGACAACATCAAGGCAGCTCTCGACGAGATCGTTCGCTCGAAGCCGTCCAGCTCGAAGGGCCGCTACATCACCAAGGGCACCGTTTCAACGACCTTCGGTCCGGGCATCCCGCTCGACATCAACGCGCTCGTCTAACCAGCTCGTTACAGGGAGGGGTCCGCTTCGGCGGGCCCCTTTTCTGCACCCCGCCGCCCACAACGAAGGAGATCACGCCCGATGAGTAACCCGAACGGCCTTTCGAGCTCGAGTGGCGCGCAATTTCCTTCGTTTTCGGTCGCCGTGCGACGTGCGGTCCGGGATGACGCCGCGCTGGTCCACCGACTCGCCGCCGCGACGTTCGCGCTGGCGTGCCCTCCCGGCACCACCCCGGAGGCGATCGCCGACTTCATCGCCACGCACCTCTCCGAGGCCGGGTTCGAGGACTACCTCGCGGACCCCGCTCGCGACCTCTTCATCGGCGAGGTCGACGGCACTCCCGCCGGCTACACGATGCTCGTGACGGGCGAGCCGACGGATCCCGATGTCGCGAGTGTCGTCACCGTGCGCCCGACATCCGAGCTGAGCAAGGTGTACGTGCTCGAGGGCTTCCACGGGTCGGGGCTCTCCCGCGAACTCGTGTCGACCACGGTGGGCGCGGCACGGGAGCGCGGCTCGGCGAGCGTGTGGCTCGGCGTCAACGAACACAACCGTCGGGCGAACCGGTTCTACGAGAAACAGGGCTTCGTGAGGGTCGGCAACAAGAAGTTCCTGGTCGGTGAGCGCTGGGAGGATGACTTCGTCAGGCTGCTCGCGCTCTAGGATCAGAGTTCCCGGCAGGCTCGACCGGCCGGTCTGATCAGTAGTCGCTGACCTTCAGCACGATCTTGCCGCGCGTGTGTCCCGCCTCGAGCGCGGTGTGCGCGGCGGCCGCCTCCTCGAGGTCGAAGACCCGGTCGACGTAGACGCGCACGTCACCCGACTCGAGCAGCCGGGAGATCACCGCGAGCGTCGCGCCATCGGGGGAGACCTTGTAGCTCGTGGCGCGCATCCCGGCGGCCGCGGCGTCGTCCAGGAACGTGGGCCAGCTTCCGGTCGGGGCGTTGATGATGAGGCCGCCCGGGCGGAGGACGCCGAGCGAGCGGGATCCCGTGTCATCGTGCACGTTACCGACAAGGTCGATGACGACGTCGACGTTGGAGACGACATCCTCGAAGCGGGTCGCCGTGTAGTCGATGGCCTCGTGCGCGCCGAGCTCGGTGAGCCAGCCCACGTTGCGCTCCGAGCCGGTCGAGATGACGTGCGCGCCGAAGTAGCGGGCGAACTGCACGGCGAAGTGCCCGACGCCGCCGGAGCCGGCGTGGATGAGCATGCGCTGGCCCTCGTGTGCTTTCGCAACCTCGACGACCATCCCCCACGCGGTAAGCGCGGCGAGCGGCACGCCCGCGGCCTCGACGTGGGAGAGGGCCTTGGGCTTGCGGGCGATGCTGAGGCTGCCGACCGCAACGTATTCGGCGTAGCTCCCCGGCAGGTGTGGCACTGCGGACATGCCGTACACCTCGTCGCCGACCTTGATCGGGTGAGCCTCGTACGGGGTCTCGACGACGATGCCGCTGAAGTCGTTGCCGAGCACCGCGGGATAGGAGGTGATCGCGGCGGACACCCCGCGACCGGCCCGCGTCTTCGCATCGATGGGGTTGATTCCCGCGGCGATGACCTTGACCAGGAACTCGGCGTTGACCCTGCCCGGCTTGTCCACCTCGGCGGTCCGCAGCACATCGGGGGTGCCCGTGGCATCCATCACGATCGCTCGCATAGTCGTCATCATCGCCCTTTCTTGCGTCACCCCAGTAAAGGGGTCGAATGATTCGGTGTTGTTACGGCGAGGTTCCTTCATTGTCAACAATCGGCGCCCCGCTAGCATGGGCTCGAAACATGATCGTAAAAGGGGTAGACACATGCGTATAGGTTTTGCGCTTTTCCGGGTGTTGGCCGCAGCGCTGATCGTCGCAGCGATCGTGGCGCAACTCATTCGCAGCGTCGCCGTCTGGACCGAACAGGGAGTCACCGACTTCCCCTTCCAGTTCGTCAACTTCTTCAGCTTCTTCACGATCGAGTCGAACGTGCTCTCGGTATTCGTGCTGCTCATCGGCGCCGTCTACGCTTTCGCTCGGCGCCCCGACAGCGTGTGGTTCACCGTGTTCCGCGGCGCCACGGCGACCTACATGATCACGACGGGCGTTGTGTACAACCTGCTGCTGCGGGGCATTGAGCTGCCCCAGGGCGCCACGGTGCCGTGGTCGAACGAGGTGCTGCACGTGGTCGCCCCGCTCGTGCTGCTGGTCGACTGGCTGTTCGCCCCCGGCCGCCTGGCCATGGCGACGAAGGCGATCTGGGTCATCGTGTCCTTCCCGCTGATCTGGGGCGTCTACACGCTCATCCGCGGACCGCTCGCCTACGACGAGCGTTTCGACGCCAACTGGTACCCGTATCCGTTTATGAACCCGGAGACCTCGGCGAACGGCTACCTCTCGGTGTCGTTCTACCTGATCCTGATCGCGCTCATCATCGGCGCGGCGGGGGCCGGCATCATCTGGCTGTCCCGTCGGCCGGTGTTGCTGGCACGGAAGAACTGACGTGGGAGCGGACGAGCCGCCCGTCTCGAATCCCCGCGTGCGGGTACGGGACATCCGCCTGCTCAGCGACAACTGGTACCGCCTGCACACCACGACCTTCGACTACCGGGGCGCCGACGGAGAGTGGTCGAGCCAGTCGCGCGAGACCTACGACCGCGGCAACGGCGCGACGATCCTGCTCTACGACGTGGCGCGGCGTACCGTGCTGCTCACGGCGCAGTTCCGATATCCCGCGTACGTGAACGGTCATCCCGATGGCGTGCTCATCGAGACGGCGGCCGGCCTGCTCGATGATGACGACCCGGAGACGGCGATCCGCCGGGAGGCGATCGAAGAGACCGGGCACCGCGTCGGTGAGGTCGAGCACGTCTTCGACGCCTACATGAGCCCGGGTTCGGTGACCGAGAGGCTGCACTTCTACGCAGCTCCCTACGACGCGTCCACACGCGAGCACGCCGGTGGCGGCCTGGCCCACGAGGGCGAGCACATCGACCTGGTCGAGCTCGATATCGATGAAGCGCTCGGGATGATCGGCTCGGGAATCCTCGACGCGAAGACGATCATGCTGCTGCAGTGGGCCGTGCTGGGCGGCCCGTTCGGCGCCCGGGCCTAGCGGGCGAGCGCCGCGCTCACGGCCGAGCGCGTCGCGGAGACGTAGGCGCGCACATCGTCATCCCGCGCCGGAACGCGCTCGAACACGGAGTGGCGCAGGCCCGCGTGCCAGAGTTCCGCGACGGAGACCGGGTGAACCGGGTCACGCTCGGCCGCGATGACGGTGGTCGGCAGGTCGATCGAGGCGATCTCGTCGGCGGTGAAGGCGCTGTGGCGCGGGATCTCGATCAGGCGGATCGCGCGCGCGACGGCCTCGGGCTTCTTGAACTGCTCGATCGCACCCTCGGCTCCGAGCGGCGATGCGGCCTCGAGCTCGCGGAAGTAGTCGGTCTCGCGGAACAGCTTCTCGCCCCGTCGAGCACCGTGGTCGCGCAGCAGCGAGCCCATCACCGGGAAGGCGGCGAGATGGGCGGGCAGCGGGGCATCGGTGAAGGCGGGACGCACGAAGACGAGCCGCTCGATGTCGAGGTCGCCGCGCATCGCGAGTCGCAACCCGAGGGCCGCACCCATCGAGATGCCGAGGACCGTGAGCGGTCCGTGGGGCAGGCTCGCGGCAAGCTCACCGGCGAGGGCGTCGAGCGAGAAGTGCGAGGCGTCGCCGATGAGAGTGGATGTCCCGTGCGCACGCACGTCGGGCGCGAAGACCACGGCGTCCGCGGGCAGCGCGGGTTGGAGCAGACTCATCGGCTGGCGGCGGTCCCCGCCCAACCCGTGGAGCAGCACGAACGTCACGGGCGGCGCCCCATGAGCTCGAGCAACTGGTTGGCGAGTCCGACCAGGATGTGGATCTGGTCGTCGTCACGGTCGATCCAGGTGCAGACCGGCTCGGGGTCGACCGGCACGAAGTTATCGTGGTGCTCCCAGACGAGCAGGGTGCGCTCGGCGCCGAGAACGTACTGCTGCCACCAGATCTGGCGCAGGTAGGAGCGCGGGGGAGACTTCCACGGGCTGCTCGAGGTCTTGATCTCGGCGAGTACCAGCGTGCCGTCGATCATCGCGACACCGTCGGGGGTGGCGAGGTGGCGGCGCTCGTGCGCCGAGTGGAAGAGAGCGGCGCTCGGTTCGATGCGGTGCCGGGCGCGCACCCAGCGGGCGATCTCGGGCTCCCGCGCCACTCCGTGGTCGGTGTACGCGTTGCCGCCGAATCCGGATCCGTAGCGCTTCTCCAGGGCCACGGCGTTCAGTGCCTTCGGTCCGCTCAGGCGCGCGACGTCGGTTGCCGTCACGCCGGTGGAACGGGCGCGCAGCCAGGCGACCCGGTCGGTGGACTGGGCGAGGATGCGGGCCGTGTGGTCGGGCGCGGGCTCATCCCAGAGGGACAGGGTCGGCTGCACGAAGGTCACGGTTCTATTGTCTCGCTCCCCGCCGATTAACCCGTCATTGCGCGGTGGGGACCGCGACCGAGGTCGGTGGGCTCAGCCCGTCATCGCGTCGATGGATTCGGGGCTGAGCGCGTGGTGGATGGCCAGCATGCTCGCCCCGATCACTGCCGCGTTCGCGCCGGCGCTCGACTGGACGATGGTGAGGTGCTCGGTCGCGAGCGGCATCGACCGGGTGTAGACGACCTCGCGCACGCCGGCGATGAGGTGCTCTCCGGCACGAGCCATCGAGCCGCCGATCGCGATGACGGACGGGTTCATCAGGCTGACGCACGCGGTGAGGACCTCGCCGATGTCACGACCGGCCTGGCGCACCGCCTGGATCGCCTCGATGTTGCCACGCTTGACGAGGCTCACGACGTCCTGCGGGCTCTCGACCTCGACCCCGGCGCGGCGCAGCGCGTTGGCGATCGCGGGACCGGAGGCCATGGCCTCGAGGCAGCCGCGGTTGCCGCAGTGACAGGGCACGCCCGCACCGCTCGCGATCTGCACGTGGCCGATGTCGCCGGCGATCCCCTGCGCGCCGCGCTGGAGGCGACCGCTCGAGATCACGCCCGAGCCGATGCCGGTTGCGACCTTGACGAAGAGCAGGTGCTCGACCTGCGGCCACGCGAACGCCTGCTCGCCGAGAGCCATGATGTTCACGTCGTTGTCGACGAGCACCGGCACCTCGAGGTGCTGCTGCACGTAGCCGGGCACGTCGTAGCGATCCCAGCCGGGCATGATCGGCGGGTTGATGGGGCGACCGGTGGAGTGCTCGACCGGTCCGGGCAGGCCGATACCGATGGCGATGAGGTCCTTGGCGCTGCGGTCGATCTCGCCGAGCAGCGTGCGCCCGGCCTCGATCATCCAGGTGAGGGTCTTCTCGGGGCCGTCGGAGATGTCGATCGGGCCGCTGTGCTCGGCGAGGGTCGCACCGGTCAGGTCCGTCACGGCGAGGGTCGCGTGCGAGGCGCCGAGATCGGCGGCCAGCACGACCTTGGCCGAGGGGTTGAGGGCGAACTGGGACGAGGGGCGTCCGCCGGTGGACTGCGCATCGCCGACCGCCCCGACGAGGCCGAGTTCCATCAAGGCGTCGACGCGCAGTGCGATGGTGGAACGGGCGAGGCCGGTGAGGGTCGCGAGTTCGGCGCGCGTGCGGGGCTGTCCGTCGCGCAGCATCTGGAAGAGTTCACTGGCGCCGGAGACGCCCAGTGCCGATCCTCGGCTTATGTCCACCATGCGGAAAGTAAACCACAGCGACGGCTCCCCGCAAGGCGGAACTACTTTTGTCGAGCGACTAGCAAAAGGTGCATAACGTGTGACAGAATCGGCGCATGACAACGACGGTCATCACCGAGCCCCTCGCCCGCGCCACCCGGCAGCAGTTTCCGCTGTTGTCCGTGGAATCCCTCACCGCTGCAGCCCTGGGGCGGGGGAGCGTTCGGGATGTGTCATTCGAGCTCGCGCCGGGCCGCGTGCACGGGGTGTACGCGCCGGCGGGAGCCGGCGCATCCGTTCTCACTGCCGTTCTGAGGGGAGAGCTCGCGGCTACCCGCGGATCCGTGATTCTCGGCGCCCTCACGAACCCCCGACCGTTCGACAGGCGGCGCGCCGGCCTCGTGGTGATCGACTCGCGCTCGGACCTGCTGCCCGCGCGCAGCATCGCGGCCAACGTCTTCCTCGGCCATGAGCCGCGCTGGTGCGGCGTGCTCGATGTCGAGACGATGCGAGCGGACACCGCGACCGTGCTCGCAGCCCTGGGCTCGTCGCTCGCCCCCGCGGCGTTGGTCGCGACACTGACGCGCACGGAGCAGCGACTCGTCGAGCTCGCACGCGCCCACGCGTCGGGCGTGCGGGTCCTGGTGGTCGACGAGGCGCTCGCCGAGCCCGATCACGCACTGGGCGGAGCGCTCTCCGTGATGGCGCGCGAGGGCGTCGCCGTACTGCGCATCTCGGCCGACATCGCCGAGCTTGCAACCGGCTGCGACAGCGTCTCCTCGCTCTAGTTGGTGCACGGACCGCTCACAGGCCGTTCATAGACTTCTCGCGATACTGGGGAGGATGAGCAACCACAGTTCGGCGGCGGCGCAACCCCGACTCACCCGCATCGACGGCAGCCCGATCCGAGCCGTTGTGGTCGACG
>Ga0247807_10002015_pt1 | contig 11446 bp, 13 predicted proteins | sample UWRJL074202C1_FD_179931 | JGI IMG/M metagenome (GOLD analysis project Ga0247807, IMG submission 179931) | Plant litter microbial communities from Arlington Agricultural Research Station in Wisconsin, United States - UWRJ-L074-202C-1 | ecosystem: Environmental > Terrestrial > Plant litter >...
GCAAAAATTCAAACACCAGAAATTGCCGCCAGCCGCATTATTAAAGCAACAGCTAGTAACAAAGCTATCATCCATACCGCTTTGAGCACTCGTTTAGGATGGGCCTTCTACCGTTTTTCTCCATCACTGTACGTTGCCAGTTCACGGCGGTTCATAAAAACATATCGAAAATCATTACGCGATAAATAGTGAATATCGAAGATTTATTTTATCTTTTTCGATAAGCCAATAACAACAGCTAAAGAAATACTAGCAATAACCACAGATAGGACAATTAAGCTTATAGTTAAGAACGCGCCAACTCCAAAGAAGGCCATTGAGTTAATTGAAACCAGCAGTGCGATACCAATTGCTAGGAGCGCAATCATAAAGTGAGCCCGACGTAATTCGTTTACAAATTGTTTATTCTTTTGGATTGTCTTGAAGAGTTTTTTATTCATATCCTTACAATACACCAACCATAAGAAATATTGATATAATAAATAATATATGACACATATATCAACACACGCTGTCGAAAAACTTTCTTCACCCGTTGCGAGGTTAATGTTTTCCCACTACTCACAACTTGACCCAAAATGGGGTTTTGCAAGCGGCACCGAGCGTTCTATGTGTGGCTTAATATGTGTTAAGGCAATCATTGACCATTACAATAATAAGTCCGGCTTTGATATCCCACATATTAGCACTCTGCTTGCAATGGTCGATTCCGCACACGACATTAAACCAAATGGCATTAGCCATGCTGTTGAAGTTGATATTTTAAAAGCGCATAACCTTATTGCCTGGCGGCGCAATTGGGAAGCGCCGAGTACGGATAGTAGCTGGCTTGTTGATAATGAACATTATACTGATGAACAACTACGGGCAATTAACACTCAACAATTACAAGAACTGGCTTTTGACAGCCTACGCGAACGTCAACTTTTATCTATCGACGAAGCTCTTAACAACGAAAATCCCGTTATTGCCAGCATGAAAGCAGGCTTCGGTGGCAATAGTGGAGATCATCAAGTAGTTATAGTAGGTCGCGAACATAGCGAAGAGGGTGAAGCTTTTGTTATTATGGATCCTGAACATATTCCAGGTTCAACATTACACATTGAACCACTAGAGCGGTTCTTTAAATATTTTAATAATCGAGCTATCTTTGTAAAGCAATAAATAATGAAAAAACTGACTCTTGAAACATTTAACCAACTTATTGATGCCGCCGGCATTAAGCCACGGCTTAAAAGCGAGCTGCGCTTCATTCAAAGTACCGAAAAATTATCGGACGAAGAATGGGCGGATCGGGAATTACTCGCTATATCTGATCGTAATGGTAATAGGGGCGTGCTGCTAGTTGTTCTTGATGAAGCCGTATACGTATTACCATATGAACTTAAGTCAGGCATCACCAGTTCATCGACTGGTCGTTCGCAATCTATTATTTGTGACTTTTGCCAAACTTGGCAATATGGAAATAAGTCCGGCAGTATAAGCTTTGTAAAAGATCGAACTTCAAGCGTTAGCTACTTATGTTGCGAAGATTTAAAATGCAGTATGCACGTACGTACTAAAACGCCTGAATCGCACACTTCTCGTGCCCAACTACGAGAAAACCTCTCAATTGAGCAGCGAGTTGAACGCCTTAAGTCACGAATGAAAGAGTTTATTAATGGCTTATCTGTTGAACCTCTTCATTTTTAAGCGAAAGTTTGCTATACTTAATATAGTAATTAATAACTCTTAAAGTAAAGAAGTACATATGACTGATAAAGAAATAGCAAAAATTCAATTTGGTTTAGATTCATTTGGAGACATTCCGGTTGATGAAGACGGAAAGTTGTTTACGCACGCCGAGGCAATTCGCCAGGTAGTAAAAGAAGCAGTGCTAGCTGACAAACTCGGTATTGATGTTATTGCTTTAGGCGAACACCACCGTCCTGATTTTTCAATTTCAAGCCCCGAAACCGTACTTGCAGGTATTGCGACGGTTACAAAAAATATCAAACTCGCTTCTGGTGTGACTGTATTAAGCTCAGACGACCCAGTGCGGGTGTTTGAGCGCTTCTCAACACTCGATGCACTGTCAAACGGCCGAGCACAAGTTATTCTTGGCCGTGGTTCATTCACGGAATCATTTCCGTTGTTTGGTTATGAACTAACTGATTATGAAACATTATTCGAAGAAAAAATTGAACTTTTTTCTAAACTATTAAAGGAAGAACCCGTTACCTGGGAAGGTACCCTACGAGCCTCACTTGATAATGCCGATGTCTACCCAAAGACTGAATCAGGTCATTTGAAAACCATGGTTGGTGTTGGTGGTTCACCGCAGTCGGTTGTAAGAGCAGCTCACTACGGCTTTCCTTTAATGCTCGCTATCATTGGCGGCTCGCCCGACCGTTTCGTACCTTACATCGACTTATACAAACGGGCTGCCAAAGAATTCGGTACCGAAGCTCACCCAGTTGGTATGCATTCACCGGGCTTTATTGCCGATACCGACAAAGAAGCGCGTGACATCGCTTGGCCGGCACACAAAGCTAACTTTGACCGAATTGGTAAAACCCGCGGCTGGACGCCAATGAAACGCGAGCACTTTATTGACGAAGTTGAGCATGGCTCGCTATATATTGGCTCTGTTGAAACCGTTGCGCAAAAAATTGCTAAGGCAATCAAGACATTAAAAGTGGAACGATTCGATATGGTGTATGGTGGTGGCCCAATGGCTGCAAGTGCCCGTTTAAAGCATATTCAACTGTATGGTGAAAAAGTTATTCCTCGCGTGCGCGAAATCTTAGCTGAGAAATAATATGAATGACCCTATTAGAACAATCGGAATTATTGGCGCTGGTAAGGTAAGTATAGTTTTAGCTCAACTTGCTATAAAAGCCGGCTACGAAGTATTAATCGCTGGGTCGGGCGACCCTTCGAAAATTGCATTGACTGTTTCAGTACTCGTTCCCGGTGCCGAAGCATTAACAAGTGCCGAAGTAGCTGAGCAAGCGGATGTAATTATTTTAGCCATACCATTAGGCCGCTATAAAGAACTTCCTCGGGAAGCACTAACGGGTAAGTTGGTGATTGATGCAATGAATTACTGGTGGGAAATTGACGGTGACCGTCCCGACCTTACAGGTTCAACCATTTCCTCAAGCGAAGTTGTGCAGCAGTTTCTTTCAGGCGCGCGGGTTGTAAAGGCCTTTAACCATATTGGCTACCATGACCTACACAACGAAACCCGTCCATTCGGTGCTTCTGACCGCAAAGGTGTTGCGATAGCCGGTGACGACCCACAAGACGTCAATACCGTCGCTGAGGTAGTAAACAGTTTAGGGTTTGACCCGCTTATTATTGGTAATCTTTCCGAAGGTCGCAAATTACAACCGGGTGGTGCAGTATTTGGCGCACATGTGAATGCAGAAACCCTCAAGCAGATGATCGATAATTTTGTTATCATTGAATGATGGACATCGACCCAGTCTTTAAAGAAGTAACCCAATTCTTCTCTGAACCGAACGCTTACCGCTCGGTTCTCATTTTGGTTGGTGCAATTATTCTTTCATATATTTTTAGTAAATTTTTAGCTGCCGGTATCATTAAAATTGCTCAGGCCGTATCGGTTCGATCTGACAATGAAACGAATGAAGAGCGGTTCATTCGGTTACGCCAGGTGGAAACGTATCTGAGCGTCGCTGTAGCAGTTATTCGCGCAACGGTTGTAGCGGTGGTAGCGTACGTGGTATGGCGGATGATAAGTCCAATGGCAAGTAGCGGCGCGGCGGCAATTGGAGCGAGTGCTTTCTTCATTGTTTTCGCTGGTCAAACCCTTGGAACTATTTTGCGTGATATTACCGCCGGCTCAATTATGATTATTGAACAATGGTTTAATGTTGGTGATTTCGTAAAAATTGAACCATTCATTAATGTTTCCGGTGTGGTTGAACGCCTGACATTACGTTCTACTCGACTTCGAAGTTTAAGCGGCGAGATTGTTTGGATACATAACCAGCAAATTCAGGCAGCCCATGTTACCCCACGCGGCCTGCGCACCATTGCAGTTGATGTGTTTGTAAGAGATAAAGAGAGAGGCCTAAAGGTACTGAAAGAACTCGCAAAAGCCGTGCCAATTGGCGCAATGATGTTAGCAACGCCTCTTAAAATTGGGAAACCTGAAGAGTGGGGTAACTCGCTGTACCGTATTACCATTACTGGCGAGACCGCACCAGGGCGCGAATGGTTAATTGAGAATTTCTTTGTAAACGCTATTAAAGAAATAGATTCCACCGTTAGGAATAAGATGAGCCGTGTATTTGTATACGAACCAATTGCTCGTTACGCTGACCCGATGGCTGAAAAGAAGTTCAAGCGCGCTATACGCGCTCAAAAGAACACTTAACTTATTTACGACTACTTTTGCCGTTATGCCAAAAACCGCAAAACTCGCAGACATACTGTTCTAATTCCTTCGCAGGCGAAGACAGCTCAGCTTCAAGTTGAGTAGGGTATTTACGCTTCTTTTTGTTACCAACCAGACAAAATTGCGCTGGATTAGGCAGAAGGGGGAAGGCGGGACTACGTTTGGGGTGTTTCACTTATCTAATTATAGTCTTTTTGTTGTACCAATGCTAAAAGTACTAAAATCGAAATAAATTTATGTTGACAATAATATTACCTATATACAGTTCAATTTCACACCCCTTGCAAGATTCATAATTTATTGATTAAATATACTTACCGGAAAATTTTCGGCGTTCTTTGTATTCGGAAAGGTGGTGAATCATGGACCCAATCGGAACGATTGGTGGAATCATTGGGACCTTCGTGGGATTCCTAGGTGGATTCCTCAATACCGGATTCTTCTGGCCGACCCTGATAGCGATCATCATTGCTATCGTTTTCAACCCGAAGGGACCAACGAGTCTCGACAAGCTGGTAGTCTCGCTCATTGCCGGGACTATCGGGGCGTTCCTCTTGGTAAAACTCTTCAGAGGAACCGATATCGATGCCTTACTACTGGCATTCTTGGTGCTTTCCATTGGGCTTGTGTGGCTGTTCACAGCAACTGGCCTGGTTGGGAAAATCGTAACAGCAATTCTGACTATCGTCAGCGTGTCGGTTTTGGTCGGTCTCTCGGTAACTGCTCCGCCTAACACTGCAGTAGCAACGGTCGTTATCGCGTTTCGCGACGCGGGAACGAGTATTATCAACGCAGTCAATGCGTTTTCCGGGCTATGAGCAACACCTGGATGTGTTCCGGATCTCTCGCTTTGGCGATGATGGTCCGGAACGCATTCAGGTAACTAACACCCAAATGGGTGTTATTTTATTTGCACATAAGTTGCAAATAAATCAAAGAAATGTATAAATATATAAAGATTTTGGCTCAATTGCCTTGATTGTACTCTTGACCTCTCCGATATAAGAAGGTGACCTAATGACCGATAAGTACGACGGAGCGCCGTTTGAAGATGGACCAACAGACGAGGACGATCCTTCAATAATATTTCCGTTTCTGAATGATAAAAACGAAGAAAGTCTCGCCACTAACATTATCACTCCGATTGATGATGTTTCTAACCCAGTCGATCCTACAACTGAACCGCCAACCATTCCACTCCCAACCATAGATCCGTTGCCGAGTCAGATTGCCGAAGGAATAGTAATTGCGCTCAAAGAACTTCGTCCGTTCCTCAAAGAACTGATGATCGAAGTTCAGCAAGCTATGGACTTTCAGCACGAAAGTGAACGAGAGCCCGATGTGGAGTACGATCGACGCTTCCATATGTTTAAGTTCATCACACAGATTGCCGGCTTTGCAGTTGCATTCGTATTACTGACGATTGCTTACGCGCTGTTCTCTGGTAATCCGGTTGTGGCACTTATTGGTGTTATCGCTATTTCGAGCCTTGTTGTGCTTGGCACCCGGATCATCAACGCGCGTCAGCTGCTCATCGAAGACGATGCTTCACGTAAAAAATTTAAAAAGTGGAGTCGCGCAGCACTCATTGTCTTGAGCTTCGCTCTTGGCTTGCTGCTTATCGTCGTAGAAGAAGCTGCAGGAGTCAGTTCATACTGGTCTGTCATATACCTTCTGGTAAGCACGATACTTCTGTATGTAGTACTACGTTTTTATTACATGTGGTCTCGACTACATATAGTACGAGACGGTGGTGTCCTGCGTGCACAACGGCCAGGCAAGGATATTTTCTTCCTCCCTGAACTCAACCGAGAGCTAATTCTGAACAACGTTAACGACTGTAATTACGCACAGTCGTGGCTAGAAGAAAAGCTAGGCATGTACCGAATTCTTATTCGGCTTGATGCTGAGATGCCCGATCCGAACGGATCTGCAGAAGAGAAAGAAGCCTACCGAAACGCAAAGTTCTGGACAAACCTCAAGAATATTGTGGACGGTCCTCAGCTTCGAAAAGCAATTCGCCAAGGAAGCCTTCAAAGGAGGGGATAAGAGATACGCCCATTGTCTAGTCGTACGACTAGACAATGGGCGTTTTTAATTCGGAAATACATATTATAAAACAATTATATGCAATATAACAAAAAGATTGTAATATATACAAAAAAGAGTATACTTTTAATTAAATTCAACTGCTCAAAAGACCGTATTTATTTACTGTTCGATTACAGATTTGACGTCGATGACCTTAGCTTTGTAACCGGACAGCAAATCCGGCAAAGAGTACTCGCATTTTAAGTGCTTGAGTATGCATATTCCTTAAAAATTCAATAACGATACACAATTTATGTTTCATTTATAGGATGGGAGAGACAATGTCTCAAAATAGGCCAGGGCCCGCAGGTGGCGTTCGCGTCATCCAGCCCTCTGACTACCACGAAGATTCATCTTCGCTCCGACCTGCCGAAGTTGCCTTGAAAGATCAGGCAAAAAAGCAGGCTAAAGATTCGACGACAAAGAAACCAAGTAACAAGCAACCGCAAGAGCCTAAACCGCAGAAACCACCAAAACCACCCCTCGAATCAACACTCGAGCCGTGGATTATGGACGTGAAGCCGAAAAACAAATTCAGTGTTCACTACATAATTTGGTGGCTGTATACGCGACTACAGCTTTCAAGGTTTGAGTTCATAGCGCCGCCAACCATGACGGCGAACGCTATGAGTGAAATCCATGAAAACACCAAGTACCTGAATGATTTCCGTAAGTATTTCAATGCGATTATTGTCGTATTGGCAGCGAAAGGAGGGTCTGCAAAGACCACAATCATTCAGTGGCTTGCTGCCTATATTGGGTATCACGTCCGCAATGCACCGGCTTTGTTGGGTATGGATGTTGGTGCAGACAAAACCGCATCGAGGTTCGCCAAGGACGAGAACAAACTGTTCAATGTCACGTACCTGCTTGAGTTGGTAAAGATGAAAATTCCCTTTACGGCTGAGTGGCTCCAGGATCAGACGGAAACCGATGAGGAATCTGGAGTGCATCTGTATAAAGCTAAGCCCAAGGGAAATGGAATTCGCGATTTCAACACCAGCGAAACGCTCGCCATGATGAAGTACGTACACCAGTTGTACCCACTTCTCTTCGGCGATACCGGCCCTGGTTTGAACATGAAAGCAAGCGACGGAGCTGCACAGTCAGCGAATGTTGTTCTGGTATGTAATAAAGGTATCTCGAAAGAGGCGCTGAACGACATCAAGGAAACGCTCGCACTGCCCAACTACGGTCTTGCTGAAAAGCGGATCAAGCCAATTGTCGTGATCAGTGGCGTTTTGCCTCGTCAAATGAACACGAGAACGCAGTACGAGATTGTTGCGAAAGAGTGCAACGTCGACCCTAAGAACGTTATCCTGTTGCCGTACGATCGGTACCTGGACGACCAGAAGAGGTTCAATCTCAAACGCGTTCACATCAATGCGCTGTCTGTGAAGACAACGCTCATGCTTTCTCGACTCGCCAAACGAGTCTTGGAAGTGATCGTCGAAAGTGAGCCTGACAAATTCAAGAGTGCCGAGCTTGCTATTCAGCATCTCATCAGCACATACCGATCCGAACAAAGGACACAAGAAAATGTTTCATAGCAACCTGCCGTCCATACTAAGGACGGAAGCCTGTATCCCAATCAACGACTTGTTCACAGGTCCGCTGTCTGAGCCTTTCAATCTTCTGGTTGGTGGCGTGGGCGGGATCACGATCAAAATCGTCGTTGTTGCGGTGCTGATTTTCCTGTTGGTGAAATCGCTCATAAGCATCGTCCAGTCGAAGAACGCCAAGCAAGACATCGCCGCTATGCCAGTAGTGCTGTTTGCTATCGCGGCAACTATCCTGGTCATCATGCTCGTCAACACCGTCTTCCAGGCGCTCAACAACGCCTGTTGACATCTACCATTGTGGGCGGGGAGAAATCCCCGCCCACAGGGAGGACTCACTGTGTTTGATCCAATCGGCAGTCTTATTGCATTCTTTACCAATCTTGCTAACACGTTTAGTAGTTGGTATACGGATGCAGTGAAAGCAACGATAGCATTTTTAATGTCGTCGGCGCTTCCTAGCCAAGAGAATATCGAGAGTGATTTTTTTCGCATAAACTTTGGTGGAACAATCGGTTTGGCGCTGTATATCGTAACAGCCATGTCGGTCGTTCTTCTGCTGTTGTTTCTGCTCACACCAAAGAAAGATCACAGCAAGAAAATTTCCAGATACATAGGATCGCTTATTGGCCTTGTGGTCTACGCGATTTTGTTTTTCCGGCTCTACGTGTACGTTGACGACTTAAGCAAGGGTGCTATGCAAGCTGCCCTAAACTTCATCACAAGCTCGCCGAATGGAACAGTCGAGAAGATTAATAACCTTCTGGCAGTTGCAACTCCGTCCGGTATAGGTAGCGTTGCGGTGCTAGGTATTTTTGCAGTCATCTTCAGCTGGTTCGCAGCTGCGGTAGCATTCGGTATTAAGATGGTAGTGATTATCATTCTCATTGCCTATCCGTTGCTTATCGTACTGCGCCCACTTGGAAGTATGGCAGTAACAGCCTTCAACGCGGCAAACAGTTTTCTGATTGTTGCAATTCTCTCGCCAATCATGATGGTGTGGGCTATCGCCCTGCCGCTTGCTGCGCGAGGGATTATTCCAGGAGCTGACGCTCTTGGGTTGACGGCGATCATCACACTCGTATGTAGTGGTGGTGCTTTACTTTCGCCAATAATTCTCCTCTACGTGTTCTTTCGACTGTCAAGTCAAGTGTTTGGTCGTATTGATGCTCAAGGGCAGATGGCGATTACTTCACTACCAGCGCTTAACTGGGATGAGGCACAAAAGGACATGCAAGAGAATCGACTATCGTCGACTAAAGACGCCTTTAGGGGTGTGGTTGGTTCGGCGTTTGAACCCGGAGGAGTTACAAGCCTCATAAAGTCGATTCCCGACACGCTCGTACATGCTGGTGCAGTTGCTGCTTCAGCCCATTTCAGCCCTATGGCTGGAGTGATCATCGAAGGTGTCCACAGTAAAGTGAAGGACACCATCGTAAGCAGAAAGGAAGCGGCAGCCGAAAACGCAGTTACACCTATTCCAATAGAGAGGGGCGAGTCAAATGAGTGATAATCAAATCATTTACTCACAACAAATACCCGACAACAAATTGCAACCGAGAATTTTTACAAACTTCTCGTTCGAGGATGGAATCTTCCTTTTAGCGTGCGTCGGGTTGGGCTATCTGGCAGTAGTAACTGTACCTTTGTTGGTCGTTGCTATCGCCATTGCAACACTGGTCCTGTTTGTTCGACTCCCTAACGGATTCGGCAGACTATACCGTGAGGTATGGCTCGACATGAAGGCAAGCTTCATCGAAGGTACTCTGAATGGAATACTTTGGCAGGCTGATGAGAGCAACCGTGAAAAGCGGTTTGCAAAATATCTCCGAGGCCGAAGAAGCGCAATTCCCGTTGAACTCACCCAAATTAAAGCCGTGATTGATGACAAACTCGAACGATTCGGAATGCTTCGGCAGCGGGATCGTCCGTACGACCATCTGTTTATCAAGGCTAGCGGAGGTAACTTCGCTGTAATGGGAAATGCATCGGAAAGTCGAGGCGTCAATACACTGGCATCAGTTACCAACGCCTCGATTCTGCAGAACACCGATATGAAAGTGGGCTTGTCCTACGTTCATATAACCGCCCCCTCGAACCCGTTTGAAATGGCGGGTAACCTGAGGGCTAAGATCGATCCCATTGTTCAATTTCCTGAAAAGTTTCAACTTTCGCAAGAAGATAAGGAGTACGTGGAATGGCAGCGGAAAAACATTGATCAGTGGCAACCAACCATTGATTCTATGGGCGGTGCGCAAACCTGGCAATTGATTGTTGTAACCATTAAACGATCTCGGGCGATGCGTATTCGTTCAAAAGCTAGAGGCGTTACCAACCAACAGCTTGTTAATCTTCCGATTATCGAGCTGGGAAGAACACTCGTTCATGACCTAAGCAATGCAACTTCGCTTGGTCTGAAGGATGTCCACTGCGTTGGCCTTGCTGAACTGGCAGAAATTTACCGTGTTGGATGGGATGCATTCGGCACAAACCAGTACTTCAAGGACAAGTCTCAGGGACTCATTCCTACAAATGATGACGACATTGACAGATTTTTGAAAGCCAACCAAGGCAATCCAGATCTGCCCAAACTGCTCGACGGCTTCCTTCAAGCTTTCCCAAAACGAATTGTTAAAGTTCATCGAAAGAAGAAGTGTGTGCAGTTTGACGAGAATTACATCTCTGTCATACGGATCACACAATTCCCAAAATCGATTAGAGCTGACCAGTTTCGCGAGCTGCTTTATAGGATGTCTAAGTACGGATGGATTCGTCGTTCGATGGTTGCTGAATCGGTTTCTAGTGACAAGGAAACCCGCCAGCAGCTTATTGGACAGTCGGCCATGATGAACATCGACGCAGCCATGAATGGAAGCAAGATCGTTCGCGACCCTCGCCTGGCGAGACGTCGGAAGGAAAAAGAAGAGCAGACAAATGTCATCTCGTCCCAAAGTATCGCGCAGCTGTTTAATTACCTTTGGCCCGTTGTGTGTTCCAGTCTAGAAAGTTCTGATAGAGCCCAGCGAGAAATCGTTGGTATGCTCAGAAGCGCTGGATTTAACGCTAAGGTCATAGGGCAGCCTGCTCTGTACGTTGATGCCGCCATTAGCGGTCTCTATGGGGCTAATCGATTGTAGTATCGTTACATTGAATTGGAGGAATTGAGCTTCCGGCCTTCGCAAACGCGAGGGCCGGAAGCAATATCCATAACACTCGTGTTTTTTAGCTAAATCATTAGAAAATAAACAGGGGTGTCATACACATCCTGAACCTTAAAAACTCGTACTTTGCACCTTGCAAAGTAAATTTTCGTTCACAAGGAGGACAGGCATGTCTATTAAGGCATCGGTTTTTTCAGGACCCACTAACATCATGGCGCTTGCTCATC
>Ga0247807_10002016_pt1 | contig 11442 bp, 14 predicted proteins | sample UWRJL074202C1_FD_179931 | JGI IMG/M metagenome (GOLD analysis project Ga0247807, IMG submission 179931) | Plant litter microbial communities from Arlington Agricultural Research Station in Wisconsin, United States - UWRJ-L074-202C-1 | ecosystem: Environmental > Terrestrial > Plant litter >...
CAGGGTCTCGCGGAAGTGGTAGAGGGTGTCGAAGAAGATGGCGTCGATGGCGGGGGCGTCGGGGGTCTCGGCGGCCAGCTTGGAGAGCATGTCCAGCGTCACCAGGCCGGACAGGCCAAAGGCGGTGATCTGGTACAGGTTGGGGAAGGTGATCTTGCACCAGCGCAGGATCTCGACGGGGCTGAGGTTGTTGAGCGTGTTGTTGATGAACTGGAGGTGCTCGCGGGTGAGCACGATCTGGGGGAGGGCGGGCGTGGAGGACGAGGTCGACGAGGTGCCGGAGACATAGCCCGACTCGAGGGAGGCGGTGGAATGGGCGGTAGACATTTTGTCGTCGTCTGGTGTCGACGTGGCGGTGGTATTGACTGGGGGGGTGTTTCTGGTGGTGGAGGGGTCAATTTCAACCGCAGGAGGTGGTGGTGGTAACGACGAAGATGTGGTTGTGTTTGTGTTTATATCTGTGGTCATTGATGATGAAGTAGTAGATGATGATGGTGATGATGGTGATGGGTTGGTGGTGTTGGTGGTGGGTTTGTTTTGGAAGAGGAATTGGAAGACCATGATGGTTTGAATATGTGATGAAGAGTGTGGTCAAGTGAGTTTTGGTGGTGACTTGATGTTTGGGTGGTGGATTTGGTGGATGGTGGATCTGGATGGGGATTGCGTGCTCGATTGCGTGATCGATGGGAACAGATGCTCGGACTGGAACAACACAGGCTGCAGTCCAATTCGGATGGGAGATATATATGTATATATTATATGTATATGTATTGTCTAGCGAGGCAATTATATGTATGCAATAATCATTAATGGTGATGACGTTTATTATTCTTCAAGCAAGATGAGATAAGATGGCATTGGGTGGTGGTGGTGGTGGTGGTGGTGGAACTGTGTGCTCCAACGGGGGATGGCATATCATATATACAGCACAGCACCACGAAATTCTCCACCTTCACGTCCGACCGTAGTCATAGTCATAGTAATAGTAATAGCAGTAGTATTTATCATCCTACCAGTGTTGCATATGTGTTGCTAATCACCATGACCGAGCGTCTATCTTTCGTCTCTCATCGCTCTCTCTTTTCCCCTGCACCAAAAAAGTGCCCTGAAAAAACCCAGCAGCATGAGCAAATCGATGGTGCAATCCACGCTAAGACCTGGATTTCAAAGCGTCAAAGGGGCTTAACCGAGCGGTGCTGATTGGTCCATGGCGAATCGGGTCCCAATTCCACGGACGGGGGATCATGTGCTTAGCTCAGCGGCATCCCAGTTACGATGAGATGAAGTAGATGTGGGTGGCAATAGATCATGGAGAGATATATATATATATATATATATATGTTTGTATATATGGATTTCTACATCTCATCAATGGTGTTAGTATAATGATAATAAAACACTGATGATGGTAATAGTGGCGAATGAATCCCCATAGTTTAACCATCAACCTCCCTCACTCACCGCGTCAGAGAAAAAGCGGATCTCTGCTGGAGAAAAAAAAAAAAGCACGACATTGCACGTGACGCATGCAGATAAGTGGACGTGGTGGTGGGTGGGCGTGTGGGTGACTAAGCAGCGGTGGTTTGCAATTCTCCAAGACATCCTTTTCCGCTTTACCCTTTTCTTGCTAACCCCATACTGTAACAGTATGTACACTACACTCATCTCATACCTGACATTTCGGCGATAGGACATACAGCAGATTGACAGATGATGATGATCATGATGATGACCTGCAGCTGGTGGATGACGTGGGAGCCTGAGGCGGAGAATGCGATCGATGTGAGGTGAGGGTGCCTTTGGGGAGTACTTGTTATTTCAAATGGGTGATTGAGGAGATGTAGAGATGAATAGAGTTGGTGATGCTTGGACTCGGTAAGTAGAATGCGATGGATTAGTAACTCATGCTTGCATCCTCGGTGCACATCTTATAAATGTCTTTCTAGAAGTACCTACCTAGTACTGTTCTTACACCTCTTCTATAGTTTAGAATGAAAAACACACGGTATAGGGTAACGAAACAGTCATTCATTACTCAATATCGGTGATGAAAATGTAACAAACAAGCAAACAAACAAACAGATCTTACTTATATCCTCCATGTAATACCTAATCAATGTCATTAGTTAACAAACCTCGCCTTACCTTATCTATTATAGTACTGTAGTACCCCGTACTGTAGTACCGCTCCAACACACACAGGAAACAGGCACGTGCTGGCTTGCCCCCTTTCACAAGCGAGCCGCTCCACATACGGCGGCAGCGGCGGCGTATCATGCCCAACGAGCCATATCTCGTACATTGTACTATTGAACTGCAATCTTTAAATGTATCAGCAGTACTCATATCATACTCACATTATACTCACATCATATTCATATTCATACCATACCATACCATACCATACTATACCATAACGTGCGATCTTCGGGTATATTACTTCTCTAAACAGCGTAAAAAGGGCTTGCACATAAGACATGACAACACCGTAGAGACATGTATTCTCTAACTGGGACTGTGAGCTGCTGTCTCTAGTGAACATCTACCTCTGTCTCTGCCTCTGCCTGTCCACTTGACACGGCGAACAGCGCTCGAGGTTGTCATCTTTCCGTCTGCTCTACCTGATCTATCACCATCACTTAAAAATTAAAAAAAAGACACTTCAAAAATCTCATCTCCAGCATCATCCGTCAAATCATCCCCATATAGGCTATTCTTTCACGATATGCATTGATGGTATCTACTGGATCAACACGTGTATCTCTTCCGCCGTGAAGCCAAAAATGTGCAGCAGGTCCAACAAGTTCCCCCCGTTCAGACGCGCCTCGGCTTCCAGTTGCACAATTGGCTTCGCGTCAAATGCTACCCCCAGCCCCGCCGCCTTCATCATCAGTAAATCATTCGCGCCGTCCCCGATAGCGACCACCTGCTCCAGTGCGATGTTTTCCTTTTTCGCAATCTCCAACAGCAGATCTCGCTTCTTCTCCGCCCCAACAATCTCCCCGAGGACCGCCCCCGTCAGCTTCCCGTCCTGGGACTCCAGAGAATTGGCATATGCATAATCCAGCCCCATTTCATTGGCCAGCCACTGGGTCAAAGGTATAAACCCGCCCGAGAGAACGGCGGTCTTGACTCCCAGCCGCTTCAATGCTCTGATCAGCTCCCTCGCTCCTTTTGTAGGTGTGATGACCGTCCTCAACTTGGTGAAGATGTCCTCGTCGGCTCCTTTGAGCAGTTTCGCTCGTTCCCGGAACGACGCCGAGAAGTCCAGCTCTCCGTTCATGGCCCGCGCGGTAATCGCAGACACTTCATCCTTCACACCAATTGACTCCGCAATCAGATCAATCACTTCCTGCTGGATAAGCGTAGAATCCATGTCAAACACCACCAGCCGAGGATGTCTCCGGAGCACGCTATCCGCCTGCAAAATTACATCGACATTCCATTCTCGCTCAAATCGATATATGAGTTCGTGCTTTTGCAGATCCGCAAGCGAGAGGTATGTTGGATCGGGGGTTGGTGAGATGATGAGTTCAACGATGGTGGGGTGTTCCGGCGTATCCAGACATCGGTGAGAGGAGGACAGTGTGTCCGAGCCTTGGCGGGTGGGAAGAGAACTGATCAAATGCAAGAAAGATGTCATGCATAGTGGTGAGACATAGCTGCCGTAGAGGTGATCTAGAGGTTCTGGGTCGGGTGGTGGGGGCTCGAGAGGGAAGTTGGAGAGCGTGCGAACTGGAGATAGATTTGGAGGCAGCGTTGATGAATTTGCTGGCGGGTTGCTTGGGGAGGGCGCCCGACCCATTGAGAATTCATTGATGCTGGTCCGTGGCGCCGTCGTCTTGTACATCAAAGTTGCGATCATACGATCCGACTTTGCGCCAGGAGCCGGTTGGCAGTTGGTATGCGACAGGGTATGGTTGAGGCCGCTGTCGATAATCTTGGGAGGCGAATCTGAATTAGAGATGCCATTGTAGCTTGCGGTTCTTTTGTTCGGTGGAGGGGAGATTGAGTTCTTCTGGATCCCTTCGACTATGCTGTCAATTCCCTGGTGTCCGTCCTGGTGCGGGGATCGGTATTGCTGATGTTCTTGCAAATAGGAGCTGCTACGAAGCCCGCCTAGATTAGGACGGCTAGGCTTTGCTGTTGGCGAAGTCTCAGCCATGATTTCTGGAGGCGTGAGGACTTTTGAGTCTTTGGAGTTGTGGTGGTATTTCTCTTTGCTGTCAAGAAATCGGGGGAAATGGTCACATTGCATGGAGGGGTTAATACGTCGAGGTGCCACGGCGCTTATCTAAAAAGGGGCAGGGGTCCTTTTATGCATCAGTGACATAACTTTATGCACGTCTCCTGGCGATCAATGTCACTTTGGTTCCTGATGCATACTTGAGTACTTGTTGTACGTACTCTGTACAAGAGGGGAATTTGATGAAATGATGTGAGAGTATTTTCTATTATGTTCAATTCTAGTTCATTTTCCACACACCCTAGTTGGCTAGCGCATTGAAAGAGGCAGAAGATCGGAAAATAGCACTTCCTCCGGGGCTCTGGCTGTCTTTCCAGCCTCTTCATTATTGCCTGAAGTTGGCGGTAGCCAACACCTCATTCCGGCAACAGAATGTGTTGGACTTTTCAAGGATTGGTCAACCCTTAGGCATCTTCTGGTCTTCCGTATTTTCCTTACTGTCTATCTTGTTGGATCATGTGTTTTCCTGTCAGATTCGTGGAGTTGCCTGGCTCAGGATATGGAACACCAACAGGAGGGATTTATATAGCTAAACTCCATGTCGTCGCTCTAACAATAGCAATCTTCAAATTTTTAGTTCTTTCCATGATACAATCATATCTTTAAGACAGAATCATTCTTTTCACTGTGCACAAATCCCACCATGTCTGGCTCTCAGGGATCACCATATGTCTTGAGTGACCATGAATCTGATCAAGCGTCTGAGCTTGGAGATGTCCCTGTAGCTATTGACTCGAGTTCAGACTCAAATTCAAATTCCGATGAATCGGAATCCGGCTCGGAAGCAGAGCCAGAATCGCAGCCACAACCAGTGCGTCAAACCTTATACCAGCGTATTCAAGCAGTTGTTGCTCGTACCAGGGCTCAAGAGGAGCGAGAGAGACATGAACTTGAAATTAGAAGACAAAGGGGGGAAGAAGAAGGGAGTCCAGGGGATGACAATAATGATGTCGATTCTGATATTGATAGGCGAAACAACAATGTCGAGTCGAAGAGGCGGTGGCTAATGACACAAAGGCTGATCAGTCAACTGCCAGCCATCCCCCCATCCTGGGAGAGACCAAAAGATTTTCCTGCACTCCCTACTCTCGCCAATATGGCAGAGAAGGAGGTTTTGAGGCAGCTGAAGAATGCCGTCAGCGGTAGTCAGTCAACTGCAAACTACTGTTGTGGTGGTAGCTTTCCTATCCTTGAGCTTGAGACGGAAGAAGAGATAGAAGATGATTCATCTTCAGAAGCAACAGCCTCACCGGTGGTTGTCCGATGGGATAGTGCAATAGGGGGGAATACCTCACATCGAGTGCAATTTCCGTTACTCGTTGAAAGAGATGACCGTAGTCTTGATTTATCACATGAGAATTCCAAGTCTGACTTTGACTCTTTAATTGATGCATGTTACTCCACAGGGCTAGGACAAATCGATAGTTCTCGATTCTCTACTGACTTCTGCCCCCATAGCAGGGGAGTCTTGGATATTATTAACCAGGTCTTGTTGCCTGACTTAGATGCTGCTCAGCGAGGCGATAGTATAAAGACTCGAGGAGCAAGAGCGCGATTACGTTGCCTTACTGCAAGTTCACCTTTCGAAATCGAGGCTTACCCCTAACAAATGCGCGCAGATCTCAACTCCTGAGGATTATAATTCATACCCAAACATAGATCCAGTTACAGACGTATCATCATACTTGGGGACCTTGCTTGTATGCTTGCCAAATGCCCACGAAGGTTAGAATTTCTTCCGTCTCCTTCGAACAATACTCAAGATGCGCAGGTGGTCAGCTTCAAGTGGAATTCAAAGGACACTCTACATTCTTTGAGTGGGACGACATGTCCTCTGATAGCATTCAGTGGGCAGCATTCCACAAAGACTGCGAATTTGCAACGAATCGTGTAGAAAGTGGTGAGCAAGTAATACTAACATACAGTCTCCACTCCATGGAATTTGACAACGTCATGATACCCAGCACCCTCGCAGATACAACAACCACACCGCTTTACGCAGGAGTGAAAGAAGTACTAGAACAAGGCAGGTTCTTAGAAGAAGGTAATGGTTTTCTTCATTCGCCCTCCAAGATCATACTAATATGATCCACAGGATGTACGTTTGCATTCTACTGTAGACATCAGTATTTTCATACTCATGCCCAAGCAAATCTCAGACTCCCTCTAGAACTGAAAGGCATCGACGCAACCATCTTCAGTGTTTTCCAGACCTTAGGACTTGCTGTATCCGCCCATCCCGTGCTCCACCAAAAAGACCTTGCGGCCTACCCACTCGACCTTGTAAAAGTAGATCCAACATCCGAGTATGATTCCGAGGGAGATAAAGTCACAACTCGCGGCGAGCGTTACACCTTTGGTGATAGGTTCCAGGAGCTTTTGTTTATGAGTGTAAGCGGCGAGGTGTCCCGGCACGAAGCGGTTTCTGTAAGTTTCCAGTTTTCGAAGATAGTTTACACTCGCTGCCGCAGAGCTTTACTAATTTGGGGCAGCGTCTGAAGAAGAAGTGGCCGATGAGGAGACGCGGAAATGTGATTTGGTTGAATGAGCCTTCCGAGCAGGGGTGGGAGGTTGCGATCGCGAGCATGGAATATAAAGCTCCAGGGACGGCGAGGGTTCGGAATGGGGACAACTTCTTTTTTGAGGGGAGTAGAAGAACTCACTGCGTACGATCTCATGTCGCTGTTCTAATCGAGCTTCCGAGAAGGAAGAAGCGGCCTGTCACATTAGGTCCTGCGGAGATATGGTGAGCACAGTGTGCTGCTTTAGATCGACCTCAAGTATCTGCTCTGAAGTATATCCTCTATCAACTTATCGTCTGGCTTTCCCATTATATATCTCTTCTATGGTGGTGGCCTCCGCTTCTCCCTCTCATTACTACTTGTATGGTAAGGGCTATTCGTGCAGCTCGTTGATTGAAGTTCCCTTTATCATACTGGGCAGCTATCTCCTATATTTCAGTTAGTACATAAAAGTGGTGCCGGCCATACCATTCAATGTGAACAGGAAAGAGTACAATGTGTATGATTCAGATGGGGCACTTGCGTCTTTCTTCGTTACTGCGCGCTTAGTCCTGAGCCTGGTAGAAAAGGTAATGATCATTGAAGCCAATAAACGAGAGATGTTCATCAAAGTAAAACTTTCCGTTGTGATATTATATAACAGATCATCAAGCAAATCAATAATCGACTATGATTTATCTGGAGCACGACAGAAAAGAAGTAAAGACACTTTCAGGTTGACAAGGAAGGGATAGAAGTGCTAAGCATCATAACAGTAGTTAGAACTTCACTGATATGTCCCCTAAGCTCTCCACAGCGGATACCAAAAGTACCTTTTCCTCCAATAGCCACCTATCCAGAGCTCAACCGACCCAATCCATAGCAAATCGCAGAGCATCTATTAAGATTAACCTGCTTACAAAGCTCCCCATGCATTCAAATTTTGCTTTGACGCACGTCTCATACCTTTCGACCAAAGTTCCGCTGCAGACGCCAATAGCAAGCCACGGGAACAAGCCGTTCTGTCGCAAATACGAATCATGGCGAATAGTGGTCGGGAATTTGTTCGTCGGCGTTCAGCTCGGGGTTTTTGTTGCACGTCTCATAGCCTTTGACCAAAGTTCCGCTGCAGTTGTAGACTGTTAACTATTGGACAAGCCGTACGAAGGAGGGATGAATCATCACTGGATTAGTGATGGGGAGCTTGCTGGTCGCCGTTGGCATCTGGTTTGTTGCACATCTCACGTTTTGCAGATGTAGAGAAAAGTTCCGCTGCAGACGTAGAGGATACAGTCTATTGGATGGATAGGAGGGAAGGGACGATGATTTGTCAAGATCAATATGTGAAGCAGGTCGTCAGGCGGTGGAAATCTGCTTTTGTTGCACATCTCACATTGTGTCAAAGTTCCGCGGCAGATATTACGTGTTTACTATTGGACAGGCAGCATAAGAGAAGAAATGAATCATTACAATCAATGGTTTGAGTATCAGCTTATTGGTGCTACAATGTTGTTTTGTTACACAACTCTCATCATCTGTGCATGTTGATCAAAGGCCCATTACCGAGTTCAGCTACATGCTATTGGACAAGCAGTACGAAAAGAAAGTGGCTGATCCATCCCAGTGGTCCGGAAACCAGATGGTCGGCGTTAGGAATATAATTTTTGTTGCACATCTGAGAACGTGCGTTCTCTGTTGACCAAAGTTCCAGTGCAGACGAAATCCTTGGCGCGTGATGTGGAGCGCGCATCGCTCCTCCCGCCCGCGAGGCCAGATCAGATCAGACGAGAAACACGACTGGCGATTGGGGATTGGCCGGTTCTTAAATCCTGTTGGCTGTTGGTCGTCTCCTGCGTCGCATGTCGCGGCCGTTGCTCAAAGACTCGGCTCTCCTCAATGTTCCAATGCAGATGTCAGGCCTTGGCATTGCCCGAGCATGTAATGGCCCAGGGCCACGCAGATGTTGTAAACGTGCATTTTGCGCAAAACTCGGGGACGATGCTTCTCAATCATTATTAGCACGTATCGACACGTCAATCGTATTTGCAATGTATACATGAACACGCTCGCCTAGCACTCCATTTCCGAATTCAAGCTAGGCGTTGTCGCAGAACCAATCGTATCAACAACCATAACCTCTGCTGGCTGAAATATAGCGGCCTCAGTAAGCTCGTATATACAGATTAGAGTGTTAACCTTAACCAAGTCACTCTTGTATCAGGTAAGTTGGAAAAAATAAAATGCTGCAACTCGATTATGGGAAAAATTAACATCCGCGGTTTCGAATCCTGCTCCACTTTTCTCGCCTCGCCTAAAAAGGGGTGTGCCATGTTTTGTTTTTTCCCCCCTTACTCCTATAACGGTTCACGTTGCTAGGCATGTACGCAAAATGGCCGTGCGTAGCAGAAAAAGAAACATGCGGGAGAATGCTACTACAACGACTGCGCTTCCCTATGAATTGTCAGCCACAATAGTCGTTTCACAAGACCGTACCAAAGATTGCAAACTGTGCCAGCCATACCAGCCAATCAGTCACTAACTAATTGCATCACTTACATCACATCTATACATCACATCGAAACCCAAAATTGCGGAAGTATCATAGTAAATCATTTCAAGACGTGTCCAAACTCATATCCCATCCTATCTCATCCGTATCTTCACATATATTACATTCAGAATTAATATCTATACCATAGATATAGTTGACGCGCTGCACAAAAATATCTCCGGTATAGAATGAATATATCTGTCCTCTGCCCAAATCGTTTCCATGAACACTGGCCAAATTCATTCCTCTTCCCCGGTCCCATCCGAAGGCTTCGAAAGCGGTTCATTAAGCTGCTTTTCTAAACCGCCTAATAAATCTGGGAAGTCATCGTCCTTATCCACTACCAATTTTTTCTCCGTCTCTCCATTCTCTATCTCTCCATCAATTATATCATCAATCGCTGGTTCCTCTTTCCTTTCCTCGACATTGTCCTGTTGGATTTCTGCTGTAGGTTCAGATATTGGCTCCGGAGCTGGGGGCGTTTCTATGATTGCTTGTTCAGGCTTCGAGTCTGGTTCTGTTTCTGGTTCGGTCAAAATCTCTGGTACCGTTTCGGTTGCCGTCTCGGCTGCGGTCTCGGTTGCCATCTCAGTTGTAATCTCAGTCGCAATATCAGTCGCAATCTCAGTCGCAATCTCAGTCGCAATCTCAGTTGCTGTCTCGGTTGCCATCTCGGTTGCTATCTCTGTGACAGTTGGTTCAGGTTCCAACTCTGACACTGGCTCAGACACTATCTCTGCGACCGTTGGTTCAGGCTTCGATTTGGTTTCCGGCTCTGTTAATGTCTCTGTAATAGTAGGCTCAGGATTCGATTCTGGCTCTGGCTCGGTCATTGCTCGTACAGGTGAAGCTGAGGTGATGTCAGGTTTGTCATTGGCCTTGTCAATGATGTCAAGCAGCATCTCTTCCTCTTCAATCTCCTCCTGCAGCACTTCCTTTGCAGCCTCAACCTCAACCTCCGTTGGGGCGGGAGGAGGCGATGGTAGAACGGTCGGTGCTGCTTCGGCAAGCTCTTCTCTCATTTCTTCCTCCAGTTCTTTCACCTCATCTTTTATCGCATCCGCCTCCTTCACCTCGCTGGGCTCCATAACGACATCTAGGATACCTGCATTGACTGTGGGTGACTCAATAGGCGATGCCAGTGCAGAAGTCGTCAATGCGATATTCTTCAGCGGACTCCCGCTCTTCGCTTCCTTCAGTTCTGGCTTTTGAATGTGGAGTAATGGAGCTATAGGTGCAACTTCACTACCTACCATCTCGATATCTGGATTCACAATTGGGGCATTCTCTTGAGGTGTTTCGAGATCGTGCTTGGTAGGCGAGGAGGGCTGCGTTTCGTTTTCGTCATTCTCGTCATCACCAGACTCAGAATCAGAGTCGTGCATTGAACTTTCCGCCATCTCCGTGTCTTCGTTCAACGGGACCGAGCTAGACTCATCTTCTTGCTTAACACCCTAGTCCAGATCAGTATGTACGACCACAAGATACAAAGATAACTCACATCAGGTCCATCCGCCACAGGAGCAGGTTGCGGGACTCCATTAGCATCAAGAACCTGCGGGATATTAGGAGGAGGCCCAAGCTTCTGCTTCTTCTTCCCTCGCCCAGGTCCTTTCGATTTCCTCTTCGGCTGCCTTTTCGGAGGTATGGGCAGCGGAGCAGCATCCCCTACTACTACAGCTGGGTCTGGAACAACAGTCTGTGAAATTACCTCTCCCTCAATCTTTTGCCCTGACTGCACAACCACATTCTGCACATATTCGTTACCCGCCGCATCGATTCGTTTGACCGTAGCTTTCGTGACCGTTGGAACCGCAGCAGCAGGTTTGGCAGAGACCGTAATTAGACCTTTCCTTCGCTTGGCTAGGTATTCTACATCTGGGCCTTCCATATGCCGCGGGATTTGTTTCCATGCTTTTGCGGTAAAGCCTTTGTCTTTCATCTCATCATCTTTCTTCTCCACTTTCTCTCCTTGTACTTCAGTCTCGACCTCTTCCTCCTCTGCCGGCGTTGGCCGCTTGTATATCCTTCCCGATCTTGCGGCGCGTAATAGATCTTGACTATGTTGTGGTAGCATGTGCGAGTCTTTAGGCATCCCATGTGGCAGCTCAACAGCCCATATATCATTGCTGGACGAAGTCGTG